>Ga0335081_10007961_pt1 | contig 16972 bp, 16 predicted proteins | sample Lox_Sample_35_FD_206713 | JGI IMG/M metagenome (GOLD analysis project Ga0335081, IMG submission 206713) | Soil microbial communities from Loxahatchee National Wildlife Refuge, Florida, United States - Lox_Sample_3.5 | ecosystem: Environmental > Terrestrial > Soil > Wetlands | place: USA... | reverse complement strand
GTTTGTTGGCGGCCATTTGCAGAACGATTCAAGCAAGGATAAACGACGCGGGGGCGGAGTGGGATTGAAACACTGGAATGCGCCACGGATTTGCGCGGATTTCCACGGATAGACCGAGACTGTACTTTTTTGATCCGTGCGAATCCGTGGCAATCCGTGGCGAGATCGACGGCGGATTATTTCGGCACTTCGAAACGGTAGCCGATGCCGCGCAGAGTCTTCAGATACTGAGGATGGCGAGGGTCGGATTCGATCTTTTCCCGCAGGCGGCGAATGTAGACGTCTATCGAGCGCGGAGTTACGAAGGGAGTCTCCTTCCACACCGCGTCCAGCAACTGGTCGCGCGTGAGCACGCGACCGCGATGAGCAGCCAGGTACTCGAGAAGCCGAAATTCACGCGCAGTGGTGAGCACGTTGCGCCCATCGACTTGAACGGTCATGGAGGAGACATCGATTTCGAGGTTGCCGAGGCGGAGTACCTCACTGGTGGCCGAAGTCTGCCCCAATCCCCGCAGCACGGTGCGAACCCGGGCCACGAGTTCCCGCGGGCTGAAAGGCTTGATAATGTAATCGTCGCCGCCCAACTCCAGACCCTTAATCCGGTCCGCCTCAGAGGTCTTGGCAGTGAGAAAAATGATGGGCGTCGCGGAAAGAGCAGGAGTCTGCCGAATGTGGCGGCATAACTCGAAGCCGTCGGCGCCCGGCAACATCACATCCAGCAGGAAAAGTGCCGGCATTTCGCGTAGGGCCTCGCTGAGCACGGAGTTCCCGCCGACAAAGGTCTGCACCTGAAATCCCGCCGTTTGCAGATTGTGGGAAATGAGGCGAGCGATATCTGCGTCGTCCTCCACGACGAAGATGACCGGCCGCGTTGACCCGGTGGGGGATGTGCGTGCGGTCTCCTGAAAGGGTTCGGCTGGCAGGTGCATGCTCGCTTCACACGTCCCCTGGGCCGACGAAGCCCTGGAGAGTCGAGACTTAACTTTATTGACCGAATGTTGCGCGAATGTTTCCTGCGTGTTAATGAACGATGAATTCCCCGGGAGCGCCCTAGGTTGGGTTTCTTTTCTTGGGCGCGTGACGCAGGCTCCGGCCTTCGATCAGGCTGTAGAGGTCTTCGGCGAGATTGGTGGTGTGGTCCCCGGCGCGCTCTAAAGCCTGAGCCATGAGGAGCACATCGAAGCCGGAAGGATCGCCCGGCGCCGCGCTTTCCGCCAGGTGTGTCTGGAACAGGGCGTGACAAACGCGGTCAATTTCCTTGTCCATCTGCAGCACCTTGCGGGCACACTCAAGATCGAGAGTGGAAAAGCCCTGGTGAATCAGATCCATCATGTCCCGCAGGATGGAAGACATTTCCACCAGTTGGCGAATATCGGATGCGGCCATTTTCGTGGTTCTGGCTTGCACCCGCAGCGCGACGCTCATCACGAGGTCCCCGATGCGCTCCAGGTCGGTGGTGGATTTCAGGCTGGAGAGCAACTGCCGCGCCCGGGCCTCGTTCACTCGCGTAATCGCCGCCGGGAGCCGCTCATCAATCTGTCGTTCGATCAGGTCGAGCTCCTTCTCGCAATCCTTGATTGCCAGAAACGCCATGCGGGAGGAGTTGGTCAACAGGTCGCGGACGTTGAACGCGGCGTCCCGCGCGACCAGGCACGCTTTCAAAGCCAGGCTTACCAGATCGTCCGCGCCGCCACGGTTCGATGCGCCGGCTTCTGGCACGCGCCGCACTCCAGTTGCTTCCTTTTTGGAAGATTCGCCGGTTCGGTCTCTTTGCGTTCGTCGAGGCATCTAAGGGAAAAGAAAGTCAGCGACAGTGTAGTTCCGAATTGTAAAAGGACGGTTACAAGATTGCCGGGGGCAAGGCTTCCCAATAACATTGAGCGGTCGCAAAAAGAGAGTGGAGGGCGACAACGTGGACCTGAAGCAGAGCCTTCGCCGCCAGTTTGCCTACGACGAGTGGGCCAATTGCGAAGTTCTGGCTGCGATCGGAAGCGCGGGCGGTCCGAGTGAGCGATCCATTGAACTGATGGCACATATTTTTTCTGCCCAGAGCCTGTGGCTCGAACGGCTGAAGCAGCAACCGCAAAGCTCCCCGGTGTGGCCCAAATCTGATCTGGAGCAATGCGAAGCACGAGCGGCGGACCTCGGCCGGTTGTGGCGAGAGTATCTGGACTCGCTCACAGCGGACAGCCTGGCTCTGCCGATCTCCTACAAGAACAGCAAGGGCGAACCCTGGACCAGCACGGTTGAAGACGTCCTGAGTCACGTCTTGATACATTCGGCGTATCATCGCGGGCAGGTTGCGAGCCATATGCGGGAACAAGGACAGACGCCCGCGTACACGGATTTCATTCACGCGGTGCGCCAGGGACTGGTCAAGTGAGAGAGTGAGGAACCAAGAAGGGTTCGCATGGAACGCAAATATCAGATATTGACAGGCATTCAGATTCTAGTCGCCTGTTTTCTCGCCTGGGGCCTTGTGGCGTGGGCCTCTCCGTGGAATGTGCAGCGCTACATCGGTACTGCGTTGGTGGTTGTGGGAATCGGCTGCATTGTGATTGCCCGCCATCAACTGGGGAAATCGTTCTCCATAAAAGCGGAAGCGCACCAGCTTGTAACCACAGGGCTCTACTCAAGAATTCGCAACCCAATTTACGTCTTCGGCGCGGTAGCGACTGCCGGGCTGATTCTGGTGGTGCAGAAGCCGCTACTGTGGATTGCGTTCGTCGTCCTAGTCATCGGACAGGCGCTTCGGGCCCGGCGTGAAGCGCGCGTGCTGGAGGCGGCGTTCGGCGATGAGTATTGTGAGTACCGCCGCAAGACATGGTTCTAGAACGGCCACAGGCGAGCGTCCGGCCCTTTGCCGTCTCCCGCCGCAAAGACGTAGTATTTGAGCGATGAAAAAAACGGCCCTGTTTCTTCCCGTCCTGTTCGCGATTTTCCTGCGGGCAGCCGATCAGCCCAAAATTCGGCCCATGCCGATCGCGGTCACCAACAACGCTGTCGCTGCGCTCCGCGGCGGCCTCGACGTGTATTCGCTCATGGGCATCGGTACCAAGAAAACCTGGGACGACATCACCAACAAGGTTTACGTGTTTCATATCGTCGGCGCGAAGTGGGCGGAGGAGCGTCCTGTCCCGGGAGTCGCGGGCAGGCTGGGCGCCTCGGCAATCGGCGCCCACGGGCAGATTTTCCTCTTTGGAGGATACGTGGTCGACGGGCGGGGTACGGAAATCACCGTGCCCGACGTGAACTCCTACGTCCCCAATGATCGCCGCTGGTACCGTGGAGCAGATATGCCTGTGCCGGTGGACAACGCCGTGATTGGCGTGAACCAGAACCGCTATATTTACCTGGTCGGCGGGCGCTCGAAAGACGGGCCGGTCAACAATGTGCAAGTTTATGACGACGAGAAGAACACCTGGAGCCAGGCCACGCCATTTCCGGGCACCCCCGTGTTCGGCAGTGCCGGCGGTTTGACTGACGACGCCATTGTCTTCGTGGATGGTGCCAAGAAGAACCCTGAAAATGGCGCCCCGTACGTCACTTCCGACGACTGCTGGATAGGCAAGATCGACAAAAAGGATCCAACCAAGATCGCCTGGAGCAAGCTACCTCCGCATCCGGGCACTGCGCGGTTCGGGATCGTGGCGGGAGTTGAGAAGAACAGAGTCATCTTTTCGGGCGGGTCCGCCAGTTATCACAACTTCAAAGGGATGGATCCCGACGGCAAGCCAGTGGAGCTATCAACCTTGACCTTCGATTTCGATGCGCACGGCAACCGGTGGGAGACGATCGAAGAAAATACTTTTGATCCCCGCGCCGACAGCCACGGCATGGTGGACACACCGATTGGTCCGATGATCGTGGGCGGGCTGGTGTCGAACACGGCCGTATCGGCGCGCGCCGTGGTCCTGCCCAAGAAATAGGGGAACTGGCCCACATCAGAACACTTTCCCAAAATGAGTCAGGGCGGGTTGCCCAAGGGAAGAGAAGTACCTTCGTCATCTCCCCGCTTTCCTTCCACGGGGATAACCTGATCTCGCTCCTGAGAGCGAACATCACTCATACCTCCTGAGGAACGCGGCGGGTGGGCACCTCCAACCATCCGCCGCTTTTTTGTTGGCGTAGCCCGCCTGATCTGGAGTAGAATCCATCGATCGTCGTCGGTTTCCTGTGGGGGACCTAAAGACCATCCGATGGCGCGGCTGACGTCGTGCCTTTGGAGAACGCCATGTTGATGCCTCGTCGCTAACTCGTTACCTGTCCTGCCCGCCGCACGCGGGCTCTCCGGCTCAAATCAGCGTTGTTCTGAATGCACTCGCTTGCCCTTCTGTTTGCACGGGGCGAGCTTGAAGAAAGTCATGAGTTTCGTATGGACGCAATAACCACTGGTATCGGTCGTGCCACGAGCGAGCCGCCGCGGTCTCTGTGGAAATCGCTGGTCGAAGCGCTGCGCGGTTCCCATCAGGACTACACCGCCGGCAGCCTCAATCGCGCCATCTTTCTCCTGGCGGTACCCATGGTCCTGGAGATGGTGCTGGAATCGTTGTTCGCCGTGGTGGACGTGTTCTGGGTGGGGCGCCTCGGGCCCAACGCCGTGGCCACCGTCGGCCTGACCGAGTCCATGCTCGCGCTGGTGTTTTCGGTCGGCATGGGGCTCAGTCTCTCCACCACCGCGATGGTGGCGCGCCGCATTGGAGAGAAAGATCACGAGGGCGCAGCCGACGCGGCCGTGCAAGCCATCACCCTGGGACTAATCGTCTCTGTGGCTATCGGTGTGCCCTGCTTCATATTGGCTCCGCACCTTCTGAGGTTGATGGGGGCGAGCGCGGCGATCGTCGCCGTGGGCAGCGGCTACACGCGAATCTGTCTGGGCGGGAGCTGCGCGGTGCTGCTTCTGTTCCTGAACAACGCCATCTTCCGCGGAGCGGGCGATGCAGCTATCGCCATGCGCCTGCTCTGGGTCTCGAACATCATCAATCTGATCCTCGATCCCTGCCTTATTTTTGGCTGGGGTCCGTTCCCGCGCCTGGGGGTGACCGGCGCCGCGCTCGCCACGTTCACCGGGCGCAGCATCGCGGTCGTCTACCAGTTCTACCGGCTGCTGAAAGGGACCGAAAGGATCCGCATTCTCAAGCGGCAGATTCGCGTGCACGGGAAGGTGCTGCTGCGTCTGGTTCGAGTTTCGCTGACCGGTATCCTGCAGTTCGCCATCGCCCACACCAGCTGGATCGGCCTGGTGCGCATCGTAAGTGCCTTCGGCGCGGCGGCACTGGCGGGCTATACGATCGCGATTCGCGTCGTGATCTTCGTCATTCTGCCCTCATGGGGCCTGAGCAATGCCGCGGCGACGCTCGTCGGGCAGAATTTGGGCGCGGGCAAACCCGAGCGCGCCGAGACCGTCGTTTGGCGCACAGGTTTTTACAACGTGATCTTCCTCGGGGTGGTCGGAGTCTTCTTCATCCTGTTCTCCACACCAGTCGTGCGCTTGTTCACGGATGATCCTGTGGTGGTGCCGCTGGGCGCGGCTTGCCTACGGATTGTGAGCTACGGCAACCTGGGCTACGCCTGGTTCATGGTCATGATTCAGGCGTTCAACGGGGCAGGCGACACGGTTACGCCAACGATCGTGAACTTCTTCGGCTTCTGGTTGTTCGAGATCCCGCTCGCCTATGTGCTGGCGATGCCGCTGCACATGCGGTCGAATGGAGTCTTCTTCTCCATTGCGATCGCGGAGTCGTCCATGGCGGTGGCCAGTGCAATTCTGTTCAAGAAGGGACGATGGAAGATGAGGAGAATCTGAAGCTGGAGTGGGAAAAGATGGGGCGGGAGGAACGGTATCGAACCGCCATCTCCGGGATGGAGCCCCGGCGCATTGCCGAAGTTATGCTACTCCCGCGTACGGATTTCGAGCACAGACCAACTAAGGTATTGCATGCTCTCGGCTGTGTCAATACGGACCAAACGGCGCTATCGCCCTGCCGTTCGACTCTCCGGCAATGGCCCCTGTCAACCAGCCGCGGAGAGTGATCGTCATCTTGCCCTGGCCAACACCAGCGTGACATCATCCGGCTGCTCTTTGTCGCCGATCCAGTCGTCTACCGCCAGGGTCACGATCTGGCTGATCTGCGCCAGCGGCTGAGAGCGATTGTGGCGGACCAGATCAATCAGACGCTGCTCGCCGAACTCGCCGAAGTCGTTTTCCGGTTCGGTGACGCCGTCGCTGTAGGCCAGGAGGATTTCTCCGGGATGCATTTCGACCGCGCCCTCCTGGTAGCTCATGCGGTCAAACAGGCCTACGACGGTGCCACCGGTTTCTAGTCTGCGGATCGCGCCGTCTTTCGCGATCAGAATAGGCGGCAGGTGCCCGCCGTTGCTGTAGGTCAGCCGGTGCGAGCGCCCGTCATAAATGCCCAGAAACAGCGTAGCGTATTTTTCCGGCGGAGTGCTCTCGTATAACTGGTGGTTGAGCAGGGCAAGCAACGCAGAAGGAGAAACGTCCACGCCTTCGGGCCAGGTCGCCATCACTCTGCCGGATCCGGCAACAGCTCCTACGGCCACAGGTTCGCTGAATTGCGGCAGGCTCTCCACGCTGTACGCGCGAACGGCAGAGTGGATGGTCGCCATCAGCAGCGCGGCGGAAATGCCTTTCCCGCTGATGTCGCCCACCGCGAGGATCAGCTTATGTGAACTCGCTGTGACGAAGTCGTAGTAATCGCCGCTGACCGTGCGTGCGGGACGGCAGAATCCGTGCACTTCGAGTGATTCCAGTTCCGAAACCTGGCGCGGGAACAACTGTGCCTGCACTTCCTGGGCGATGGCGAGCTCGCTTTCCAGCCGCTGCTTTTCCTTCTGTTCCAGAATGAGCTTTTCGATGGAGGCGGTCATCGTGTTGAACGAGATTGCCAGTTCGGCCAACTGGTCGCGCGACTTCACCGGAATGCGATGGCTGAAATCGCCGCGATCAATGTGCTTGGTCGCTTCATGCAACTGAGCGACGGCGGCGGTTACGGTCCGCGTCATGCGCGTCCCGATGATCAGGGCGATCAGTTCGATGAGCGCGAAGAACACCGCCACGGCGACCAGCGCAGCCTCTACGAGATGGACGAACTCACCCAGGGCCGCGAACAAATGGCCATAGAGCACTGATGGACGAGTCCGCACCGCGGCCGCAACCTGTTCCTGTTTCTGCTCGCCGGTCTTCCAATCAACGATCGGGAGAAATGTGCCGAAGGCGACCTCGCTGTCGAATCTGCCGGCCGGACCCGGAAGGGTGCCAACGCTAAAGCTGGGGATCAGCTCCTGGTCGCCGGCTTTGACAACGACGGCCGATTTGCGCGGAGCGTTTGCAACTCCACTTGTCGCCGAGGGATTCCCCTCAGTGCCGCTTGCAGGGCTTGGCGACGCCAACAAGGTAATCTCGCCCAGATCAGCCGCAATCGTTCCCAGCAACTCTCTGTCAAACGGCTCGCTGGTGATCACAGTCAGGGAAGACGTTCCAAGGGGAAGCGTGGTGACTACACGCATGTGCAGTCCGTCGCGGTCACGGACGATGTCGCGAAACCTGCCCTTCACAAAGGCCGGGAGTGTGAGCGACGCGCCTTTAAAGTCGTTGCATAGCGGTAAGGACTTTCCGTTGTACCAGGCGCAAACCTGCCGTCGCCCCCAAGCGGGATCGCGTTTTTTCAACCCGGCCAGGGACTCGGCCGCCGGATTGCCGCCATGCTCAAGTCGCGCTGCCAGTTCGTTACTGACGGCCGCATTCACGGCCTCAAGGCTTCTCAGCTGGGAGTGGATCTCTGAGGTCAGCACAAAAACGGCGAACTGCCCGGCAAGCCCATAGAGAGTGATCAGTGCCATCGAAACCAGCAGCACTGCGGGAATTACGCCAATGAAGACATAGGTTACGATCAGGCGGTTGCGGAGCCGCCAAAGAATTCTGCGCTTCACCCATTTGAAACCGAGGATGAAAAACAGCACGGCGGCCACGAACGTCAAGTATCCGACCCAGCCACCCAAATGCTCGCCCCAGGATGCGGCGAACAGTCCAAGCAATTTCTGAAGGACGTAAAGGATTGCGGCCATGCCCGCCAGATAGCAGGCCAGCCGCGCCATGCGGCTCTCCGGCCACAACCCGGCCCTTATCAGCCTTCGCCGCAATTCCGCATAGGACCATTCCATGTTCGTTGTGCGCCAATCAGGAGACTAGGATTATACGGCGATAGAAAGCCAACCTCACCTGCGACCGATTTCGAGAGCCGCTTTGCTGGCCGCGTTTCGCGTGCCGATTCCGGGGCATCAGATTTCCGGGTAGAGATCGAAGAACGCCTCCAGGCTCGTGCGCAACTGCTTTTCGATTTCTTCCTTGCTGCCTTCCAGAATGTGCATAGTAACGTGGGCTTCGCGGCCGTTGGCAAGCTTCACCGGGGCCATGCCGACCTCGGTCACTTCCTCGGACGGCAACAGCCTCATGCCATAAACCAGTGTCAGATTCGCCATAGAAGAATTCTACGCTGTTGCAGCGTCCGCCGGACGAGCCTCTGACCAGGCGGGACGTGAGGGCTCTCATGTGCTATTCCTTCGTGTGACTTCGTGTCCCTTGTGGTTCTCGGTTAGAATTCCACCGTGCCCAAAAGTCTCATTTCCATCCTCGGAGGGTTTTTCGTAGGGATGGCTGTCTTGCCGCTGCCGGCGCAGGAGCAACAGCCAGCCAACCCCCCGTCTACCGAGCCGCAGGTCCAGGTGCACATGATCAATGTCTGCACCCCCCCGGTTGACGAGCAAAAAGAAATCGCGGCGGCGCTGGCCCGCATTCCGAAGGAGCCGCTTTTCAGCACCGACTTCGAGGTATCCCGCGGCCGTTCCACGCTCACCGACATGCCTGCCATGCTGACGGCAGGCCAGCCTGGCCACGTTGCCGGAGAGCCGTCGGTGGCGAGCTACGTTCGCATCCGGCGCGAGTTTTCCGTGCAGGCGCTGTTTTCGAGTGTGCAATATTCTTTCAGTAACGACGGCAACACGATGGTCGAGACCCTGGTTCTGCGTGTGCGCGATCCCAAGGACTTAATGCAGGTTTCCCTCGAAGACAGCGCGTCAGCGGTTACGAGCTCAGAGGCGATGCTCGCCTCCAACACTCCTGCCAGCCGGATTCGCCTCGAACGCTTTGGCAAGTCTTCGGTTGCGCTGGCCCGCTGCCAGGCCACAGAAGGCGGGCCGCCGCCCGATCAAAGCGCGTATGAGCCGCTTTTCCGCAGTGCATCGGAAGTGCTGGCGAACTATCGCGTGCTGCTGGGGGTGAAAAAGACGGTGCCTGAGGAGCTGGCGAAAATTGGCGGAGTGTCGAAGCCGAAGACCGCTCCGAACCCAAAGCCAGCCAAGCCGGAGGAGACCAAAAAGTAGCTTTTGTTCTGCAAGAAGCGTCCAGTCCGTCCCTTGAATCGAAACACGAACCCGATTATCTAATCAGCAAACATCAAGTCATCATGAGCGAAACTCGCAACGTCATCATCATCGGTTCCGGATGCTCCGGACACACTGCCGCTCTCTACACCGCGCGCGCCAACTTGAAACCGCTGGTCATCGAAGGCCACGAGCCGGGCGGACAGCTTTCTCTCACCACTCTGGTGGAGAACTTTCCCGGCTTCCCCGAGGGCATTCTCGGACCGCAACTGGTCGAGAACATGCGCAAGCAGGCGGAGCGTTTTGGAGCGGAATATCGCATGGCACACCTGACTAGCGTTGATCTCAGTCGGCGGCCGTTTCTGCTCCACCTCGGCCGTGAGCAGATCCACACACAGACCCTGATCATCGCCAGCGGCGCCTCGGCGCGCTGGCTGGGCCTGCCGCATGAGCAACAACTCATCGGCCACGGAGTCTCCTCATGCGCCACCTGCGACGGCTTCTTCTTCTCAGGGAAGGAAATCGTCGTGGTCGGCGGCGGCGACTCGGCCATGGAAGAGGCGATCTTCCTCACCCGCTTCGCCACCAAAGTCACAATCATTCATCGCCGCGACGCCTTCCGCGCCTCGAAGATCATGCTCGCCCGCGCGCGGCATCACGAGAAGATTCAGTTCCTGCTCGATACGGTTGTCGAAGACGTCTACGACGTAGGCAAGCAGGAAGTCACCGGCCTTAAGCTGCGCAACGTCAAAACCGGCGAAGTTTGGGATTTCCCCACCAGCGCTCTTTTCCTGGGGATCGGGCACGAACCCAACGCGAAGATGTTCGCCGGCCAGCTCGATACAGACGCGGACGGCTACCTCAAAACCCACAACTATGTGTCCACGCGCGTCCACGGTGTTTATGCCTGCGGCGACGTTCAGGACAGGCGCTATCGGCAGGCGATCACCGCCGCAGGAACCGGCTGCATGGCCGCCATAGAAGCGGAGAAATTCCTGGAAGAACACGGCAAGTAATCCACGGCGGTGCTAATGAGAAAATACTAGGAACGAAAGGGCAACTGTCCCCACCCCTTACCTTTGTGATCTTCCGCGCAGCCGCCTCGCGATTTACGCTTTTCTCAAATGAAAACCATGAAGCGGCTAGGTGCTGTTGGGGCCGTGCTTCTAGCTGTGACGTACTGGTTGGCTCCCCTACCATGTCGCGCTCAGGACAACTTCAGCAAGCGGAGAGTCGTGGAACAGGTGGTCCCGGTTTATCCGCAGCTGGCCCGCAACCTCGCGCTCGAGGGCGTCGTGAAAGTTGACGCGCTCGTGGCGCCCGACGGGACTGTAAAGACAGTTGAAATCAAAGCCGGGCACCCCGTGCTGGTGCAGGCGGCAGCTAACGCTGTGCGCCGGTGGAAATGGAACCCGCTGCTTACGAGTCGCACGAAATTGTGCAAGTCAGATTTTCCGCGGAATAGACACCCTGGCCGGGGCCGTGATTGCTCTCCTGGCGGTCATACCCTGCACTTGTGATACAAATTTCTGTGATCTTCATGCGGGTTCCGGGCACTTCTTCTCTTATCTTTCCGGACCGAATTCCCGGAGTTGGCAGGTACTCATGCTGAGGGCGTTCTTCGTCCATCTCTCTGAAAACCGATCTCTGCGCGCGTTTGCGGAACGCTCGGCGCTCGGGCGGCGCGTTTCCGGCCGCTTCGTGGCCGGGACCGAAATTCCCGATGCCGTGCGTGTCACCCAAGCCGTCAACCGCGCCGGGATGAGCGTCACCATTGATAATCTCGGCGAGAACGTCACCAATCCCGACGAGGCCCGCCACAGCGCCGGGCTTTACCATCAGATACTCGACGCCATCACCGCCCACCAGCTCAACGCCAACATCAGCCTGAAGCTGACCCACATGGGATTGGATGTGGACGAAAAGCTGGCCCGCGATATGGTGAGCGGTCTTGTGAGCAAGGCCGCGTGCATGACGCCGCCCGGTTTCGTGCGCGTTGATATGGAAGGTTCACCTTACACGCAGCGCACTCTGGACTTCGTCCACGAGTTACACCGCATGCCGGGGAACGGGAATCGCGTCGGTACCGTGATCCAGGCCTATCTAAAGCGCTCGGAAAGCGACATCGAAAAGCTGCTCGCCGACGGCATTCGCATCCGCCTCTGCAAAGGCGCTTATAAGGAACCCGCGAGCATTGCCTTCGAGCGCAAAGGCGATGTGGATGGGAACTACGTCAAGCTGATGAAAATCCTCATGAAAAGCGGCATCTACCACGGCCTGGCTACGCACGATGAGAAAATCATCCGCGAGGCCCAGGCCTTTGCCACGCGCGAAAAAATCGCCCGCGACGCATTCGAGTTTCAGATGTTGTACGGAATTCGCCGCGACTTGCAGGCAAGTCTTGTGCGCGACAGCTGGCGCATGCGAGTTTACGTGCCGTTCGGAACCGAGTGGTATCCCTACTTCATGCGGCGGCTAGGGGAGCGCCCGGCCAACGTATTCTTCATCGCACGAAATCTGCTGCGACGCTAATCCTGGCGTCATCCATGCCACAACCTCGAGAGGCGTGAATAAAAGCATGAGGTGCTGCGTTTGACGGAGGAAATTATGATGAGGTCACTGAAGGACGGGTGGCCCACTCAAGCCGTCTTTTGGCTTGAGTGCACGGTTAAAATGGGTAGCGGCACCGCAACCGTTCCACGACACGCGGAAGGCTTTGGAGGAAGTCTGGAAGTCGAAATCTCACGGCCTCGGCAGCATCGTGCCCAGCCTTCGAACAGCGCGAAGGCTGGGGCAGCTGCTTTCGGGGTGATGCAATCGGAGCAAAGCCGGGCCAGCCCCCAAGGCCATCGCATCGCCGGAGCCCGGGCAGCTCATCCTCTTCGTGAGGTCACCGTAACCTACTCCTGCGGCCCGCCTTCTTCCGCTGGTGCCAGCGGCAGGCGCGCAGCTCCCCGCATCAACTCCCGTTCCTGGTCTGAAAACATTCCCTTGAAGCGCGGGGAATCGATGATCTGCTCGCGCTGCTCGGGAGGCATACTCCGCAGATTCCGGATCGCGGTGCGCACCTGGCGTTGCCGGTCGGGTGGCAGCTGGCGCATTTGAGCGAAGACCTGCCGTGCCTGTTGCTTCTGCTCGGGGGTCAAGTGCTCCCAGGTGTCCATTCGATTCAGAATGCGCAACTGCTGCTGCGGTGGCCGCTGCGAGAAGTCAAGCAGCCGCTGGCGGAGCCGCTGTTGCTGCCACGGGGGCAGTCGGCGGAAGGCGGGATCGTTCTGCAGCGCCCGCTCCTGCTCCTGCGGAGGCAGATCCTTGTAGCGCCGCAGCCAGTCGCCGGCGTGGCCTTGCGGCCGATTCAATGGCTGCCGATTCGGTGGCTGTTGCCGTGGAGGTGCTTGCCGCGGCGCCGTCTGTCGAGGCGCCTGATAGGCCGGGGGGGAGTGCCGTTGCGGAGGGGAGAAGCCCCGTTGTGCCAGTGCGGGGGACACACCGGCGGCCAGCACGAACGCGGCGCCTGCTATCCATCTCGTAATATCGCTCCCCCGTTTCATTTTCTCAGCCCAAATTGAGCGCTTCGCCGTTTCCCGCTGAAATCGCCAGGATCGCCGGCCTACGGATTGGCCACCACATCCTGCTGCAAGTCCAGATCGTCAAGCAATTCGAAATCCGAATACAAGTCGTGGTTCTTGTCGAGAGCCTGCAAATCGCTCACCGCGCTGCCCGGCTCTGCAACGTCGGCAGTCTCCTCCTGTGGCGGATATTCGTAGGTCTCCCGGTTGTGCGTGAAGAACAGTCCCACGCCAATTCCCATCAGGACGGTCAACGCCGCCGCGAGCACCGGGCGGCGCAGCCAAGACAACCAGCCCGCCTGCGGTTTCGCCATTTCCTCGCGCAGGCGAGCCTGCAGGCGGACGTCAAAATACGGCGACAGCTCCGGCGTCTGCCACTCATCGAGCAGCGCCATGGTCGCACTCATCGCCTTCAGTTGCTCCGCACAGGCGGCGCAGCTGGCTAGATGCTGGCTCTCCTCCGCTGTGGCCCTGGTCAGTCCAGCCGCCACATCGGGCATCCGTTCGCGAATCTCCTCGCATTTCATAACTGCTTCCCCTCAACTATTCTCGCCAATGTCACAGAACAAAGTCGTCTTGCCTATAAGTATTCTTTTAACTGTTCCCGCAAAGTTTCGTACGCACGGAAGAGCAGAGATTTCGTCGCCGACTCGCTCCGCTTCAAGACTTCGGCGATCTGCTTGTAGTCCATCTGCTGGTACTTGTGCATGATCACCGCCAGCCGCTGCTGCTCGGGCAGCGCTTCCACTTTCCGCCGGATGGCAAGCATTCGTTCCCGGCGCACCATCTGTTGTTCGACGTTCAAGCTGCCATCCGCAACTTCAAACGTATTGCCGGTCTCCTCGTCCGGTTCATCCAGGCTGACCGTTACCTCCGGCCGCTCGTGGCGCGTGTCACGCGCGTAGTTTACCGCCAGGTTGGTCGCGATGCGATACAGCCACGTCGTGAACTTCGCACTGGCCTCGTAGCTTTCGCGCGAGCGATACACGCGCAGAAAAACTTCCTGCGCCAAATCTTCGGCCGCTGCCGCGTTGCGCGCCATCCGGTACATAAAGCTCACCATCGGACGGCGATATTTCTGCACCAGGTAGTCAAATGCCGGTTGATCGCCCGCCTTCACCCGCAGCATGACCTGCGCGTCCGATGGCGGTTCGCCGCCTGCGACCACCGGCGCGAAAGCTGCCGGCGTGGTCGTCGCAGACATCAGCAGGCTACGGTCGAATGCAGCTGTGCTCACACTGAATTCAACCCCATCCGGGCCGGAAAGTTGCGCCTCGCGATGATCCGAAGAGCCTGCGGAAGTCCTTCTGGATGAAGGAGATAGCGGCTCCCTTGCGGCTTTGGGATCGAGCGCCACGTGTGCAAGAAGGGCAGAACCAGACAGGGGCACCTCGCCCGGCTTCCAGCGAGCGCTCCGCCTCTGTCGCCGATAGGCTAACACGGCAGGCTAAGAGGACAAAACTCCGCATGCAAATGCCTGCCGGCGGGACACCCGCGCCACACTAGACCAGCCCGACGGCGGCAAATGCGTTTTGCGCCTCCGGGCTGGTCATGAAGGTATTCCAGACGAAGTTGCTGCGCTGGTTTTCCGCCATCAACATGGCGATGCCCGCATCAATTCCGAGCACGTCCGAGTCGGTCCAGCCAGTGAGGGGATTGAACGCGTCCACGAAGCCGTAGCGCTGCCAAGCCTGCGGATATTGCGAGCGAATCTGGCGCAGCACCGCGATGCAGTCGGAAGGAACGAATGCAAGCGATCCCCCGGCGGCGCAGGGCACAATGCTTCCGTCGATTGGCCCCATAGCAGGAGGGCCGCCCCACGCCACATATCCGTTGGCAGAGTCGGAGGCAGTAATTCCCCACAAGTTCGACTGATAATCGCTGAACTGCGATACGAGCGATAGGCAGAACAATTTGTGCGCCTCGGTCGCAGTCACCGAATTGTTGAAGTAGTTGGCGTACTGATCGCTCTTGTTGCGGAAATCAAACCAGGCGTGAGAGTACTGATGAATGAAAAGCGGAGCGTACAGATTCGTGATGTACGTAAGCCCCTGGTACGTGAGAATGGGCCGACTGAATGCGTCCCAGGCCGACGCCGGAACCGGGTTCGCGGTTGAGCCGATGGCGAGCAAATAGAGCATCATAAGTTCGCTGTAAGTATCCCAGCGGCTGGCGATAAAGCCATTCTCCGGCGTCCATCCCATAGAAAAAGTCGTCCCGCCGTTGAGCATCCAGGGCCAGTTGAGGCGGTTGTAGATCTGCGAGGCCAGGCTCTGAATCTGCGAATCCTGAAAGTATTGGCGGCAGGTCAGAACGCCGCATAGGAGAATGGCCGTATCGATTGAAGAAACCTCGCTCGTGCCCGCGCGAGCGCCCGTGTTCATGTCCACAAAGTGATAGAAGAAGCCGTTGATGTTGGTCTGGTTGAGCAGAAAACTGAGCGTGTTCGTGACGCGAGTCTGAACTTGGGTCGCGTCGCCGTAGCCGCGTTTGTGTCCGATGCATAAAGCTGTAAGCCCGAAGCCAGTGGCAGCGATACTCGACACGGTGCGGGTGTCATTGCCGGCGGCCAAAGCACGGTCTTTGACTTGGCCCGTCGTGGGGCTGGCCTGCTCCCAGAAGAAAAGAAAAATGGCCCGCTGAATCTGGTCGAGAAATTCGTCGTCTGAAACGGGCGGCGGCCCGCTCGAGCCGGATGAGCCTCCGCTGCACGACATCAAAGCAGAAGCAAGGCCCAAGCACGGCCAACCCAACGCTACCTTGGCGCCGCCAGCAAGCATCTCGCGGCGAGTCAGCCGGCGAGTTTGAGGCGCGCTTTTCACCAACTGCCGGTCACTTTCTTTCGTTCGCTACTTCCCCGGTGACAGCATCGAGTCTGTGGCGCATCGTGCCGATCTCCGGATTCGCCATGAAATTCTTCCATACCAGGCCCGTACGATAGTTCTCAATCATCACCGCGATCGGCGCCTGATTCAATCCCATGTAGATCGGAGAGACCCAGTTCGCGCCGGGATTGTAGGCATCACGAGGACCGTAGATATCCCAAAGCTGAGCGCCCAGATCGCGGTAGTAATGCTTCAACGCTGCCATGGAGGCTTCCGGCGTGTAAGGAAACGACGCCAACGCACCGGTGGGAGTCAGCGTGCCGCGGTCGGCCAGTTCGTCGGGCGCATGGGGAACGTAGCCGTCGGGCCCGTCGCTCGCTGTCAGGCCCCAGGCATCGGCGCCATAACCGGCGAAATGTTTCGGGTTGGCAATGCAATAGGCGCGATTGATCAGAGCAATGTTGCGGTTGTTCTCAAAGTAAGACGAAGTGAAGCGGTCATGGAGACTGTGCGGATCAAATCCAAAAAACGAGTAATGCGTGAAGAACAGCGGGCCTCCAGTCCCCACACCGACGTCGAGCTTGATTCCGTAGTAGCTGTGTCCGTTGCCATAGTGATCGCCGTCGGTGCTGCCCGACCAACCGCGGCGATAGCTGATGGCCCGCTCTGATTGCGAGGCCCAGCCTGAGTAGTACATGTCCGGCGAAACAGCATGCGTGGGGGATGACATGGCCAGCAGATACGTGATCATCACTTCGTTGAAGCCAATCAGAGGATGCTGGATCTGCCAGCCCCACTCCGCCGACCAATGCCAGTAAAGAAAGTCGCCGGGCTGTGCCCCGCGGTACCAATCCCACTCGACCGATTCCCAGAGTCCCGAGATGCGGCGATACAGATCGCGCTCTGCCTCACTGCTGCCGTGGAAATACTGACGAGCCGCGAGCAGGCCTTCCATCAGAAATGATGTTTCGACCAGGTCTCCGCCGTTGTCGAACATGCCGAAGACAGGCATCGTTTTTCCTGTGCTGCCGTTCATGTAGTGCGACCATGCTCCGTGATAACGATCGCCGTGTTCGAGAAAATTCACGATCTTCGTGAGCCGCTCGATTCCTTGAGCGCGCGTAATGAACCCTCGGTCCACACCCACGATCAGCGCCGCAATGCCCATGCCGCTGG
>Ga0335081_10007960_pt1 | contig 16974 bp, 14 predicted proteins | sample Lox_Sample_35_FD_206713 | JGI IMG/M metagenome (GOLD analysis project Ga0335081, IMG submission 206713) | Soil microbial communities from Loxahatchee National Wildlife Refuge, Florida, United States - Lox_Sample_3.5 | ecosystem: Environmental > Terrestrial > Soil > Wetlands | place: USA... | reverse complement strand
ATGGTGCCATCGTCGGATACGTCGATCTTCACGCCGGTCTGCTCGATGATGCCGCGAATCACCTTGCCGCCTGGCCCGATGACATCACGGATCTTATCCGTCGCGATATTCATGGTGTAAATGCGCGGCGCGTATTGCGAAAGCGAAGCGCGCGGTGCGGCCAGCGCCTCCTGCATCTTTTCCAGGATGAACATCCGCCCGCGGCGGGCCTGCTCCAGCGCTTCCCGCATGATCGCGGCGCTGATGTTCGGCACCTTGATGTCCATCTGGAGCGCGGTAATGCCGTCGCGCGTGCCTGCGACCTTGAAGTCCATGTCCCCGTAGTGGTCTTCGGCGCCGGCGATGTCCGTCAGGATGGCGTACTTGGCGCCCTCCTTCACCAAACCCATGGCCACGCCGCCCACCGCCGCGGCTACCGGTACCCCGGCATCCATCAGCGCAAGGCTCGCTCCGCAAACCGAAGCCATCGAGCTCGATCCGTTGGATTCGAGAATGTCGCTCACCACCCGCAGTGTGTACGGAAAAGCAGTCTCATCGGGAATCAACGGCAATAGGGCGCGTTCCGCCAGCGCCCCGTGGCCGATCTCACGCCGCCCGGGCCCACGCATGAAGCCCACTTCGCCCACGCTGAACGGAGGGAAATTGTAGTGCAGCATGAAGCGCTTGGACGCTTCGCCGGGCTCCAGCAGCTCTATGCGCTGCTCGTCATCCTTGGTGCCGAGCGTGACGGTCACCAGTGCTTGCGTCTCGCCTCGTGTGAAGATGGCCGATCCGTGCGTGCGCGCCAGCACGCCGGTTTCAATGGTGATGGGTCGGATTTCGTCAAATGCGCGCCCGTCGGGCCGCCGGTGCTCATTGAGCATCTGGTCGCGGAAGATCCGCTCTTTGAGCATGTCGTAAAGCTTGCCGGCTTCCTCGCGCTGTTCTTCCGGAAACGCTTCGGTCATCCGCTTTTTGATTTCGGCAACCTTGGCATAACTCTCGAGCTTCGGATACTTCTCGGTGTTTAGCGCGTCGGTGAGTTCCTTGCGCACCTGCTTTTCGATCTGCTTGTACAGTTCCTCGTTGATGACCGGAGGCGTGAAGATCCGTTTCGGCTTGCCGGCCACCTTGACCATCTCGCAGATCACAGCGGCGATCTTGCGGCAGCACTCGTGTCCGTATTCGATGGCCTTGACCGCATCCGCTTCCGAAACCTGCTGGCCGCCCGCTTCCACCATGACGATACCTTCAGCGGTACCGGCCACCATGATGTTGAGCTTGGACTCCCGGGCTTCGGTGTACGAGGGGTTGGGCACGCATTGGCCATTAACCAGGCCCACCCTGACTCCCCCCAAAACGTGAGCAAACGGAATATCCGAAATGGCTAGCGCAGCTCCCGCGCCCACCACCGCCAGCGATGCGGGATCCTGCTCCGGATCTGCCGACAGCACCATGGCAATGATCTGCGTTTCGTTCAGGTACCCTTCGGGAAACAGCGGCCGGACGGGCCGGTCGATCAGCCGGCTGGTCAGGACTTCTTTCTCCGAGGGCCGGCCTTCACGCTTGATGAAGCCGCCTGGAATCTTTCCGGCGGCATATGTGTATTCACGGTAATCCACCGTGAGCGGAAAGAAGCCGGCGCCGGGCTTGGCTTCTTCGTTTGAACACGCCGTTACAAGAACGGCGGAGTCTCCGGAGCGGACAACTACCGCCCCGTTCGCTTGGCGGGCAATCCTGCCCGTTTCCAGCGTCATTTTACGTCCGTCTAAATCTACTTCAAATGTATGCATCTTGAGCTTCTCCCCGGCCGGGCTTCATACCTCGACCGGGTATCAATTTTGAGATTGGAGCGTGACAGGATTTGCGGCGGGCTGCGAATCGGTCCGGGAGCGAAACCATTTCACTCCCCTTAACGAGCGCTCTCTAGTGGCGGATGGCGAGCTTTTGCAGAACAGCCTTATAGCGTTCCGGGCTGGTGTTCTTCAAATACGTCAGAAGCCTGCGGCGCTTGGCAACCATCATTAACAAACCTTTACGCGAGGCGTGGTCTTTTTTGTGCGCCTTGAAATGTTCTGTGAGTTGGGCGATCTGCCCGCTCAGGAGAGCAATCTGTACTTCCGGAGAACCCGTGTCCGACTTGTGCGTCTGATTCTTGGCAAGAACCTGCCGTTTTGCTTCTATCGCCAATGCCATTCTAGAGCTTACAGCTCCTTGTCTTCTCTTTATCTCGTTTTGATACGTTTAATAGAATACCACAACCCGGTTACATGCGTGCTTGTTAAATTCCCTCAATACACGCGGAAGCAGAAAACCTTGTTCGATCCCTGCGGTGAAATGGAATACTCACCGTTCGGGAGATCCTGGTTTACTTCGAGTTTGTACAGGTCGTCACCCACTTTCGTGACCGTGCTGATCACAGGCTTCGTCACCGGCTTCCCCTTGTGCGTCAGAATCACCTCCCGATTGCCATTCTTGGACTCCAACCGATAGATTTCCAACTGGTCCGGATTGATCTTGTCCGCGCGGACGATGAATATGGGGCTATTGAGCGGCGTCGCGGCGGGGGATGTGGCGCCTGGAATGATTGCGATGTGATCGCCTTTGCGGTCTTCCTCCCTGGCTTCTCCGGCTTCAGTGGCGACCAGATTGTCGGCGTGAACCAGGTACGGCAGGTCCGCCTTCTCCGGTTGCGGCCCGGTGTACTTCTGGCCAAACAAACCTCCCGCACAAATCAATGCAACTCCAAGTGTTCGCAACATTTGTTCCTGATTTTATCTGTTTAGAAGCCACGGCTCCAGATCCGGGCTGTTAAAATCGGGAATCTCCAAATCAACACCCGGCAGCACTTGGTGGGTCGTCGTAACGCCGACCACCGCCGTCCCTGCGGCCCGTGCCGCCTCAATTCCGGGCAAGGAGTCCTCGAAAACCACGCAGTCGCATGGCGGGAAGCCTAGCAGATCGGCTGCCCGCAAGTAAATGTCGGGATGCGGCTTAGGGTTTGGAACCTGATGTCCGTCCACCAAAACCTGAAAGTACGGTCGCAAACCAGCTTCCTCGATCAAAAACTCGACATTCTCCGGCTCGGCGTTCGTGGCCATGCCCACCGGTTCGCCACGGTGCCGCGCAAGAAACTCCCGTACACCGGGAACGAGTGACTCATTCAATGACGCACGGATCATCTCGCGATAAAGCCGCTCCTTGGCCGCTCCGTGGGCATACACCTCCGCATCCGACAGGTGGGCGCCGAAGAAATCCCGCACAATGTCATCGTTGCGCTTGCCATACATGCGCTGCTGCATGGCTTCATCGGTGTCGATGCCGTGTCGCCGGTTGTATTCCGCCCATGCCTGGCGGTGCCACCGGTTGGAATCGATGATCACGCCATCCATATCCAGGATCAGAGCCTGTTTATGCGCCAAGCTCGCCATCCATCCAGTTCAGATAACCTTGTGCGCCATCAACAACCGGCATCGCGATCACTTCCGGGACTTCGTAGGAATGCAGCTTCTCGAGTGACGTGCGCAGAGCATCAAAACGCTCCCGAGATGACTTGATCACCAGAAGGAACTCCTGTGAATCCTCTATCTTTCCCTCCCAGCGATAGAAGCTCCGGATGGACGGGACCACGTTCACGCAGGCCGCCAGCCGCTCGTTCACGAGTCCGCGCGCGATTTTTTCCGCCTCTTCGGCGCTTGATGCCGTGCTGAACACAACTATTTTGTTGGTCATATTCGAATTTGGCTAAGCAGGGGCTTCATCCGATGGTACTATTTATTTTTCTGGCCATTTCATGAGGTCCTCGATCGCAAAGGTAGGCTATGCCGTGGCGGTTCTAGTAGCCGCTGGTTATGCATTGGTCACGTTGCGCGGACCCCAGGGCATCCCCGCATTAATCGAGAAGCAGAAACACATCCGGACGCTCGAACGGGAGAATGCCGACCTTGCGCGGGAGATCGAAACGCGCCGCGAGCGCATCAAGCGCCTAAAAGAGGACGAATCGGCCCAGGAACTTGAAATCCGCCAGCGCTTGAAACTGGTGCGTCCGGGCGAAAAGGTCTTCATCCTACAGGATCCCGTTGCTCCCAACAATCCCGCTCCCCAGCCGTAGCCGCTTCCTCTCCCTGGTTCTTTTCGTGAGCGTCGCTGCCCGCGCGCAGCAGACGCCCGTCCGTTCTGATTCCATCGTGGTCACGGGAACCTGGGAACCGGTGGAAGTCGACGACCTCGATCGCTCGGTGAGCGTCTTCCCGGTCGCCAGCGAGGAACTGCTACTGAACAGCTGGGTGGACATGCTGCGGCTCGATCCCTCCGTCGACCTGCAAGAGCGTGCTCCGAATGGTGTCCAGACCGACGTCTCGATTCGTGGTGGAAGCTTCGGCCAGACGCTGGTGCTGGTGAACGGCATCCGCGTCAACGATCCGCAAAGCGGCCATCACGATATGGATCTGCCGATCCCAGCGGACGGCACGGCACGAGTCGAAGTGCTGCGCGGCTCCGGCTCGACGCTCTATGGATCGGATGCTGTCGGCGGCGTGATCAACGTCATTACGAATACGCCCGAATCATCCGAATTCCATCTGAGGCTGTCAGCGGGGAACTTTGGGGTCAATCAAGAGCGTGGATCGCTATCGCTGGTCGATGGCGGTCTGGCGGAGCAGCTTACTTTTTCACGCGATTTTTCGAGCGGCTTCATACCCGATCGCGATTACCGCAACCTGGCTCTCGCCTCCAGCACGCACCGGCAGTCGTCGTTGGGCGCGAGCAATGTGACGCTCGGTTGGGACGACCGCCCGTTTGGCGCCGACGGGTTTTACGGTGATTTCCCCTCCTGGGAGGACACCAAGACCTGGTTCGGCTCGTTTCGGCAGGCGCTAGGGCCCGACACCGAGGCTTCCTTCTCCTATCGCCGCCACAGCGATCTTTATGTTCTGTTCCGCGATGACCCGGAAATCTACACCAATCATCACTCAGACCAAAGCTATGTGGCGTCGTTACGCCACAACCAGACGATTTCGACCAACGTCACCCTGCACTACGGCGCGGAATTCTTTCGCGACACTCTGGTGAGCAACAACCTCGGCAATCATCAACGCAACTACGGCGCCGGATATCTGTCGATTGACGTGCGCGCGCTCAAGCGGTTTTCTTTCTCGGCGGGGATCCGCGAGAACGTTTTGGGAACGGGGTCGGTTGAGAGTTCCCCTTCAGTCACGGGCGGTGTCTGGCTGAATTCGAAGTTGAAGTTGCGGGCCAGCGCCAGCCACGCCTTCCGCCTGCCGAGTTACACCGACCTTTTCTATCACGACCCTGCCAATCTGGGGAACCCCAACCTGCGTCCGGAGCGCGCGTGGGATTACGAAGCGGGCTTGAGCTGGACGCTGGCGGCGCGCGTGCGCACCGACCTCGCCGTCTTTCAGCTTCGCGAGCGCGACGGCATCGATTACGTTCGAAGCTCACCCACCGCTCTCTGGGCGGCGGCTAATATCGACCAATTGCAGTTCACCGGAGTGGAAGCGTCAGTGGACGTGCGCCTTTCGAACGCGCAGAATCTGGCCGTGCGATTCACCGCGCTGCACGGCGCCGAAGCCGAGTTTCAAGATCTGTCCACGAAGTATTCGTTCAACTATCCATCAGAATCGGCAGTGGTCGAGTGGCGGGGCAGCTTCGCACACGGATTTCTGGCACGCACGCGCATAGGCGCGCTGAACCGCCGCGGAGAGGGCGTCTACGCGCTGTGGGATTTCTACGGCGGATGGGGCAAGCACTCCGTCAAGCCTTTTCTTCAGCTCACGAATATCACGTCGACACATTACTATGAGCTTCCCGGCGTCATCATGCCCAGCCGGGCGGTGGTCGGCGGTGTGGAGTGGGCACTGCGGTGGAAGTAGGGTCTCAGCTCTTGTAATACCAGTCGAGAATCCGCACATCGATTCCGGTTCCCGCCAGGGCATTCTTGAAAACATTCAAGTCGGAGCCGCGGTAGTGGTACGGATACACGATTTTAGGATGAAAAGCGCGAACCGCATCGGCCGCCTCCTCGGGCGGCATGGTGTACGGCAGGTTCATGCAGACGAAGGCGACATCGATGTTCTGCAGCGCACGCATTTCCGGAATGCCCTCGGTGTCGCCCGAAAAGTAAAATCTCTTGCCGCCGTACGTGATGACGTAGCCATTGCCGCGGCCTTTGTCGTGAAACAGCTTGCCCGGCTCCGGTCCGCGCTTGAGGTTGTACATGGGGATGGCTTCAATCGTGAAGGGACCCTCGTGCACGGTTTCGCCATTGCGAATCACAACGGCGGTTTTGACGGTCTCAGCCACGGCGGCCGGCGCGAGGATCCTCGTACCCGACTTCAAGAGCTTCGGCAGAATCTTCGGATCCATGTGATCGCCGTGAATGTCGGTGATCAGGATCAAGTCGGCCTGAGGCAGGCCTCTGTAATTCCCGCCACTGACCGGGTCCAGATAAACGACCTTGCCGCCGGCCTCGATGACAAGGCTGGCGTGCTGGATGGGAGTAATCTTCACCGCTCCGGCAGACGTGTCGAACTCCTGGACAGACCGCTGGGCAAAAGCCAAGCCGGTGAGGAGCAATAACGGGGTAACTAGCTTCATAGAAGCAGATTCTATCGCACAGGCGCCGCTAGAACCGAGTTCACCTGCACTTCCGAGACTGTTTCTGACGCCTCGATGTCCAGCCTTGGCGACAGACCGTCAAGTGGCGGGCCCTGGCGACGGCCCGATTTGACCGGGTCACAGTGGAGCGTTGCGATGAGCAAAATGCAAATATCCGTATGGCATATGCTGTTTAGCGGAGGCACATCTGATGCATGACGAGCCCGCGCGTGTGTTTGTAAGTTGTGGCCAAAGGGACGGTGAAGAAAAGCAGATCGCCCATGACGTAAAGAAGATGCTCGACGGGCTTGGGTACGAAGCATACCTAGCCGTGTACGATCAGACCTTGCGTTCGCTCCGCGAGAATATTTTTGCGAAACTCGGCGATCAAACCGAGTATTTCCTTTTTGTCGATTTTTGTCGTGAGAAGATCGACGCAAGCGGCAATTGTCGGGGATCGTTGTTTTCGCACCAAGAACTGGCGATTGCCTCCTTCCTCGGTTTCGATGACGACGTTCTTGTTTTCCAGGAAAAAGGCCTTCTTGAGCGGGACGGAATGATCGGCGCGTTTCAAGCGAATGCAACGTCGTTCTCGGATCGCTCCGGGCTGATCGACGTGATCAAGAAGCGCGTGGAAAGCCAATGGCGGAAGGACTGGCGGCGGAAACTGGCGCTCGATCAGGCCGACGATCCAGATTGTGAAGCCGTCCCGCAGCAGTGTGGCGCAACCGGGTTCTTCTTCCACATTAGAGCCAAGAACCGTCACATACGAGCTACGGCCCGTAACTGCTACGCTTTCCTGCGCTCCGTCAGAGAAGCCCCAACCAGCGAAACTCGCTCGTTCGAGGCGGCAGAACTTATGTGGGCTGGCTACGATTTCCCCAACGCTATCATTCCCCCCGGGAATTGCCCTCGGCGGTTCAATGCAGTTTGGTTCAACTCCGCCTCACCCCGCGAGCCACGTTTCAAGATCTTCTCGGACTGGCCGAGGAACATACCAAGGCTCCGAAGCCCCGGCGCGTACGTGCTGGAATACGAGGTTGTCTCCGACAATGTGCCGGGTTCGATTCTGCCCCTGCGCCTGGACCTTGGTCCCGCCAACAGTGTTCGGTTCGGAAATCACCAACCCGTCGAAATTACTCAATTAACCGACGCACAGATTGGTCGCTTCAACAGCACTCGCACAGCCGCCAGTTAGCCCCTCGAATTCCACAGCAGCCGCTCGCCCGTTTCTCCGTGGACTTCGACGAGAAGCCGAATTCCACGAGGAGACACTCCGCTTTGCCGCATAACGCCCATACTGCGAATGTCCGCCTACGGCGAACCACGAGTCCGCGTTTCGGAAAGTTCACGCAGGCCGGCTGGTCGGAGCTGGGCGATCCGGTAGTTGGACTTCGCAGCCTCTGAAGCTCAAGTGTTGGTTGGCACGCCCCGGCAGTCTCGGCTTGGCGCAAGACCTGATCTCCGCATGGGGTGCGCTACAATTTATCGGGGTACCTGCCTGCTGATGAACAAAAATAGTGCTCGGATCCTTGCTTTCAGCGCGGTGCTTGCGCTCTTGTTCATGCCGTCACTTCGCGCCGACTGGAATCCTAAGCTGGCGGCTGAGTTCATGGATGCGCGGCAGAAAGCTTGGGTGACATGGCCGCACGCCAACGAATCCGGTGTTCCATGTGTTTCCTGTCACACGGGCATGCCCTATCTGCTGGCCAGACCCGCCTTGCGGCAGGCGCTCGGCGAAAAGACACCGACACTCTACGAAGATGTGCTGCTGGCCGGCCTGCGCGCAACAGTAATGAGAACCGACGCCAAGGACCTGTTCAAAGGTCTGAAGGGGCCCATCGCCGACCAGGTATTCGGAGCACAAGCGGTGCTGTCGGCCTTGCTGCTGGCGAATGACGATGCCAGGCATGGCCGGCTGAGCCCGGAAGCCGAAAAAGCGCTGGAGCGGATGTGGTCTGCACAGGTGCGGACCGGGGATGCGAGGGGATCGTGGTTCTGGTCGGATTTCGATCTGGACCCTTGGGAGACGAAGGACGCGACGTTCTATGGCGCCGCGCTGGGCGCGCTGGCTACGGGTGTGGCTCCCGAGGGTTATCAAGCGCGGCCGGAACTCCGGGAAAATATCGCCGCCCTCACGGCCTATTTGCGTGGGGCGCAACAGAAGCAGCCGCTGCACAATCGCCTGTTCCTGCTGTGGGCGTCGACCAGATTACGTGATCTTCTACCCGATCGAGACCGGCAAGCCATTCTCGATGAAGTCAGAACGAAACAGCAGGATGACGGGGGTTGGACCTTGGCATCGCTGGGAGCGTGGAAGCCGCGTCCGGAAGCACCGCCCGCTGGGGGATCCAACAGTTACGCCACTGGGGTGGTCGCATTCACGTTGGAACAAGCTGGCGTCCGGAGTTCTGACAAGGTGCTGGCGCGAGGGCTTAGCTGGCTGAAATCGCGCCAGAACCCGCAGACCGGTGCGTGGACTGCCGACTCCATGAATCACCACCACGACCCAGGCTCGATGCCCGCCCTATTCATGAGCGACGCTGCAACCGGGTTCGCCACTATGGCGCTGCTTGCTGGCGAGCAGAACAAACCCTGATCGCCAACAAGCGCTCACCAACGACTGGAAACAATGGGCCCTGGCACGAGATGGATTTTCCATCAATACGCGCCGCTGGTAGAAACCGGCACCGTCTTCGTCGTAGTTGCACTGGCCTGTTCCGCATGCCCGCGGGCATTCTTGGAAACCGAGAAGCGGAACGACTGCCCAACCAGACCGGCATCCAGCTCTCGAATCACATTCACGCCGTTGATCTGTTGGAGCTGCAGCTTGCTTTGCGCTGAGACTGGCCCGTTGAGAACGCTACCGCTGAGGACCGTAGCTCGGACGCTCTCGCCCGTAATCCGCACTGTGTGGACCGCGGAGGTCGGGTCGAGATTGGCGATGAGCGAATATTGTCCTGCCGGCAATAGCGTCGGGCCCCAGTACGCTTCGCTATCTAAGGTAAAGCTCCCAGTGAATGCCTGCTGCGCAGCGGCACGGGGCGCTGTGAAGCCGGCGACCAAAGCCAGAGTGAGAACAAGAAACCCGTGTTTTGCGTATTTCATAAGTGATCTCCTTTATGCGTCACAGCTGTCCTAGCATTTCTTACAACCTTGCTGGCAAACTGTTCGTCTAACTAGGAGACGCAAAGTAGGCTATGTCGGCACGTCAAGAAGATGTCAAGCTTTCGCTGGTTAGCGGCTCCCGGAAACTTCGCTTCGGAGCGTTCGAAGTGGACCTGGAGAACCAGGATCTGCGAAAAGCCGGGCAACAAGTAAAGTTGGAGCGAAAACCATTTCAGCTCATGGAGATGCTGCTGCGGATTCGCGGGCGCTTCGTGTCCCGCGCGGAGCTGACGCGCAACCTGTGGCCCGATTTGCACGTGAATTTCGATCGCAGTTTGAACACCGCTGTTAACTCTTTGCGTAAGGCGCTGGGCGATTCGCCGCAGAATCCGAGTTACATCGAAACAAAACCGGGGCTGGGGTATCGCTTTATTGCGCCGGTTGAGGAAATGGAATCCAGCGCGGCTGCGGCGGCTCATGCAAGCCCTAATGAGAATTGCGCCAAGGCGAGATATTTTCTGAACAAGCTCACGCAGGCGGATCTGCACAAGGCATGCGCATACCTGCAAGCAGCGCTTGATGAGGATTCCCGCTCTGTGCGCGCGCACGCGGATCTCGCCGAAACGTACTGTCTGTTTGCGCGGATGAACATGGCAGGTCCCGATGAGGCCGGCGAGCGCGCCCGGTCACTGGCAGCCGCCGCGGTAGAGCTCGATGCGGGCAGCGCCGCCGCGCACGCGGCTCTGGGCTCGGTGAAGCAGTACTTCGACTGGGATTGGGCTGGAGCGGGGGACGAGTTTCGCAAAGCGATCGCGCTCGACCCTGGCTGTGCTTCGGTGCACCAGGCTTACGGTTCTTTTCTATCCTCTACGGGAAATGCGCAGGCGGCGGTGGATGAACTTCGCCTCGCGCAGAAATTAGATCCGGTCTCGCCGGCCATCAACGTGGAGACGGCGTGGGTGCTCTACCTGGCGCGCGACTACACGGCGGCACATGAGCAATGCTGGAAGGTGCTCGCATTGGAACCGAGTTTCGGCGCCGCGCAGCACATGCTCGGCCTGGTCCACGAACAAATGGGGATGTATGACGAGGCTGTCATCGAGTTCCAGAATGCCCAGTCTTCCGGCGACGAGCAACCGGCCTTCGTGGCCGCGCTCGGCCATGCCTGGGCGAAGGCTGGAAAACTGCCGAAAGCCAAGGAAGCGCTGCGCGAACTGCGCGAGCTCTCGACCAAACGCTACGTCTCGCCTTACTGGCACGCGATCGTATGCGCCGGGCTCGGACAAACACGCGCCGCTGTCGAGTGGCTGGAGAAAGCCTGCCAGCTGCGGGACGTTTCGCTGGCGTGGCTTGGAGCGGACCCGCGCTTCGATGACCTCCGTTCCGCGGCCGGTTATCAATCGCTGCTGGAGCAGATGCGTCTCGATATGAGCGAAGCCGCAGGCCGGACATCCGGAACGGACCCGAAAACCGGGTGTCCGGCCATTACATAACGATCGCGTAGGGGCGAGGCGTGCTTCGCCTTCCTAATGCTCCGACGATTCGTCGGAGGGCAACATGCTCTTGAATTTTGGAACGATGACCTCTTGCGTGAACTTATCGTGTGCACGCAAGGCTTCAAGCACTGTCTTCAGGTCCAACGATTGAACGGCGGCGGCAATCTGTGCCTCGCCCAGCTTTCCCCACTGAGCTCGCTCCTCAGCCGTAGCCGGCAGAGCGCCGCCAATCCCGGCGCCGTGGCCTTCGGGATCGCTCCACCAGTAACCCATGCTCAGACTGCCCGCCAGACCCATCTTGGTTAATGTGGCGAGGCCGGGATCGTCAGCCGCCGCTCCTCCCTGGCGCCGCTCGATCTTGGGGACATCCGAGGCCAGAGGAAGATCGTCGAGCCGGCCGAGCATGGCGTACTCGCCATACATGAGCTTGCTGTGGTCGCCCTTCATATTGCGCACGCTGGTGGACATTTCAATATTCAGGATGGGCACATGTGTTTCTTCAAAAAACGCGCGCACCATCGTACCGATAGTCAGAGACGACGGCCCGTGGCCCATGGTGACCCAGATCTGCCTTCGGTATCCCTGGCGCAGAAGCGACTTGGCGAGGATTTTCAAATAGGCTTCCCCTTCGCTGAGGCTCATGTAGACGGTCGCCGCGGAAGTGACGGTCGAACCCGGGTAGAAATAGGCGAGGAACGGCAGATACACGGCGTCGGCCTCCTCCGCCATCTGCACCGCCATGGATAGCGGCGCAACGTACTCGCGATCGCTGGGCAGCACGCCCTGGGCTTCGATGGCGCCGACCGGGACAAAGATGACGTCGTGGCGCTTAAGGTAGTCCGCGATCTCGATTTGACTGAGGCGGGTCACGTCGCGTGTGCGCAATTTCGAGGCATTTTGGCCCCAGGCGGCGACGAACGAAATCAGCGCGAATAAGCCCAGTTTGGGTAAAAGCCGTGTCAGCATCTGAATGACTCTTTCCTGGCGGAACCAGCGCCATCGCGTATGTTACGGCTGGCTGAAAAGGACCGATGAAACCTGAGTTGATCACCCGACTCCGGCTGATACGTGCAATCTACTGAAAACAAAGGCCCAAAAATGCCGCGTTGGCCGGTGTGTAGATTCGCTACATTCCTCTTGACAGTTGTTCGGATAAGAGTTGAAGTGTTAAGAACGCGGTGTACCTTGGCTTGGGGGGCGCCATGTCGCGCGTTGAAAATCAAGCTCTTCGACGGTTATTGCCGCGGGCGGCAATGACGCTGGTCCTGGCCGCGATCCCTGCGTGCGCCCAGCGCGCGCCGCTCTTCAAAAGCGAGATTCTGCCGGTTCTGCAAAAGAACTGCGTGCAGTGCCACGGCGATCAAAAGAAGATGGCTGGGCTCGACCTGAGCACGTTCGCCGGGCTGATGGCGGGCGGATCGAGCGGCCCAGTGATTGCGCCAGGGAAGCCGGAGCGCAGCCTGCTGTGGCAGATGATTGATGCGGGCAAGATGCCGATGGCGGGCAAACTGGCCGACGCCGACAAGCAACTCATCCGAACCTATATCGAGCAGGGGCGGTTCCCGTCGATGGAAGCGGCCCAACAGGAACGCGAGGCAGCCAGGATCACGCCGGAAGCGCGCAACTGGTGGTCTTTCCGCAAGGCGGTAGCTCCTCCCGTTCCCAGCGTTCAGCGCAGCGAGCAGGTGAAGACGCCGATCGACGCGTTCGTTCTCGCAAAATTGGAAGCTAGAGAATGGCAGTTCCAGCCCGAGGCCGATCGCATTACGCTGATCCGCCGGGCGTATCTGGACTTGACCGGGCTGCCACCGTCTCCGGCTGAGGTGAAGGCATTCGTGGAGGACAAATTCGCGGATGCGTACGAGAAGCTTATCGACCGGCTACTGGCATCGCCACATTATGGAGAGCAATGGGGACGCCATTGGCTGGATGTCGCAGGCTATTCGGATTCGGTGGGCGATGCATATGACACGGAACGCGTGGCGGCCTGGAAATACCGCGATTACGTTATCAACGCGTTCAACAAGAACAAACCGTACAACCGGTTTCTGATGGAGCAGTTCGCGGGCGATCAAATGGTGAACTACGATCCGGCGACGCGGCCGGCGCCGGAGCAGATCGAGCCATTGATTGCGACGGGCTTTCTGCGAACCACGGCGGACATTACCGATAACCAGACGATTTACCAGGTCGACAAATATTTCGACGCGCTCGAAAAGTCTACGGAGACCAGTCTGAAGGCGGTGATGGGCCTGACGGTGCAGTGCGCCCGCTGCCACGATCACAAGTTCGACCCGCTTCTGCAGAGAGACTATTACAAGCTGACGGCGGTGTTCCAAGCGGCGTTTGATCCCGAGAACTGGCTGGCGGCGAATCTGCATTATGGGGAATGGCCGAGCCGCGTGGTGCTCGACATGCAGCCGGACCAGCGCGACACCTGGATCAAGGTGGTTACGAGCAACACGTCAAAAGAGCGCCGGCGGCAGGAACTGCTGCTGGCAGCGACCTATGATCGCTATCGCAAGGAATTGAAGGCGGGGAAGCAACTCACCGCGGAGGAGCGCGAAGCGATCCGCAAGGAGATCGCCGCCGATCCCGACCTCGACGTGGATCCGAATGCGCCAAAGGATGGGATCACCGAAGCTGAGCTCGAGAAACGCTTCCCGGAACTGGCCGAGAAGAAGGCTGAGATTCAGGCCATGCGGTATAAGGGCGGCGATTCGAAAGTTCAGCCGAACTACATCCTGGCCACCTGGGACGTTTCGAAGACGCCATCGCCCACGTACATTTTGCAGCGGGGCAACTACCTGGCTCCAGGCGCGGCGGTGGAGCCGGGGATCCCGGCGGTTCTCGACGATCCGCAGCAGCCCTTCAAATTCCCGGACCCGAAGCAGCATCCCGAGTGGCACCACACCGGCAGGCGTCTGGCGCTGGCCGAGTGGCTCACGCAACCGGGCAATCCGCTCACTGCGCGTGTTTTCGTAAACCGCGTTTGGCAGTTTCATTTTGGCGAAGGCATCGTCAGGTCCGTGGACGATTTCGGCTCGCAGGGCATGCCGCCGACGCATCCGGAGTTGTTGGATTGGCTGGCGGTGCAATTCGTCGAGCACGGCTGGGACATCAAATGGCTGACCAAAGAGATCATGATGTCTGCTGTGTACCGCCAGTCGTCGGCGGAGGACCCGGTCAAGATGGCGGCGGATCCGAGTGACAAGCTGCTTTGGCGAAAGGCGCCCGTACGGCTCGAAGCCGAGGTGATCCGCGATTCCATGTTGAAGGTCAGCGGACTGCTAAATCCGGAGATGTTCGGACCACAACTGCCGCTGAAGCAAGCGGACGACGGGCAGTGGCTGGAAGACGAGAAGAAGAGCAATCCAAACCGGCGCAGCATGTATTTGTCGTACGCCCGGACGCGGCCCGAGGGATTCCTGCACGCCTTCGATTGCCCGGATATGACGTCGGATTCGCAATCGCAGCGGTTCCGGTCGGCGCTGCCAGCGCAGTCACTGGCGTTATTGAACAATGCGCTGGTGCGGCGGACATCGCTGGCGTTTACCGAACAGGTATTGGAACGAAGCAAAGGGAATGTCGATGACGCGCTGGCCCTGGCGTTCGACGCGGCCTATTCACGCAAACCGTATCCGGAAGAGGTGGAGCTGGCGCGGAAGGTGGTGTCATCTTCGGCAGATCCCAAAGAAGGTTTGCGGCTCTTCCTGCAGGGTTTGATGGCGGCCAATGATTTTCTTTACAGCTTCTGAGCATCGAGGAGGCATGGGGCGATGAAGATTTCGCGCAGACGGGCGTTACAGGAGGCGGCGGGCGGGCTCGGCGCGGTGGCGCTGAGCTGGCTGCTGGACCAACAAAACGTATTCGGGGCAACGGCTGGAGCGGCAGGGCCGCTTTACAATCTGAAGCCGAAGCGGCCGCATTTCGCGCCCAAGGCCAAGAACGTTATCTTCATCTACATCAGTGGCGGACCCAGCACCATCGACATGTTCGACCCTAAACCCGGGCTTTTGAAGTATGACGGGAAGCCGGCGCCGTTCGAAATCAAAGGGCGCGCACTGAACGGTTCGCAGCAGATCATGGCCAGCCCATGGTCGTTCCAGCAGTACGGGCAGAGCGGGCGGCCGGTATCCGAATTGCTCCCCTATTTCGCAAAAGCTGTAGACCAGGTAGCGTTCGTCAGATCGATGACGACGGATCGCATTGACCACTCGACCGCGCAGTTCACTTTCGTCACCGGGCGCGGAATCACGGGTTTTCCGAGCATCGGTTCATGGATCGCTTATGGGCTGGGGACCGAGAACCAGAATCTGCCGGCATTCATCGCGCTGGAAAATGGGCAGGCCACCATCGCCACGCGTGCGTATTCCTCGGCTTGGCTGCCGCCCGTTTACTCGGGCACGAAGATGGAAGCGAAGCCCGAAGCGCCGATGTTCGATATCAAGCGTCCGAAGGACATGAGCGGAGATCAGCAGGCGGAGCTTCTGCAGATCGTCGAAGGGCTGAACCGGGTGCAGAAAAAGGCGTATCCGCTCGATCAGGATCTGGAAGCGCGCATCGCCAATTACGAATTGTCAGCCCGCATGCAAATCGAAGCGATGAAAGTTGCCGACATCTCGAACGAGAGCGCGGCTACGAAGCAGCTTTACGGCCTGGAAGATAAAGTCGCCGGCCCGTTTAGTCACAACTGCCTGCTCGCGCGGCGGCTGATGGAGAGCGGTGTCCGCTTTGTCACCATTATCAGCGGCAGTGGCGGCGGCGCGGGGTGGGATTGCCACAACAATATCCAGGGTTCGATGCCGGGCCTGTGCAAGAGCATCGATCAAGGCATGTACGCTTTGCTTACTGATTTGAAAGCCAGAGGCATGATGGAGAGCACGCTGGTAGTGTGGTCGGGCGAGTTCGGGCGGCTGCCCACCATCGAGGCCAAGAACGTGCGGCCGGGCCGCGACCACAATCCGTACGGCTTCAGCATGTGGATGGCCGGTGCAGGTGTGAGGCCGGGTATAGATTACGGTGCCACGGATGATCTCGGATACGCCGCCATTAAAGACTACAAGCTCACGCACAGCGACATCCACGCTACCATCCAGCATCTGGTAGGGCTCGACTACAAGAAAAACACTTTCCTCTACGAGGGACGAGACGAGTCCCTGGTCGGCATCAACCCGGCGCGCATAGTGAACGAAGTTCTGGCGTAGTCTTGCCCGTGGTGCGAGTATCATTGATTCTGTGAACGCCGCCCGGGTCCCCGGAGGACCACGATCGCTACTCATCGCATCCGTGATGGCTTTTCTGTGCCGCGCGCAGACGGGGCTTCCGGTCACTTACGATCGGATCCTCCACGCCGGCCTCGAACCCGGCAACTGGCTCACCTATTCCGGCGATTACGGCAGCCATCACTACAGCACTCTCGACCAGATCACCAGTGACAACGTCGGCCGGCTGCACGCGAAGTGGATCTTCCAAATGCACCACGCCAAGGTCGAGACGACACCCATCGTGGTGGACGGCATCATGTACGTCACGCGCCCACCGAGCGACGTGATCGCGCTCGATGCCGAGACCGGCCGAGCTTTGTGGACTTACGAGTACCGGCTGCCGCGGCGAGTGTACACGTGTTGCGGCGAAGTGAACCGCGGCGTGGCAATTCTGGGCAGCAAGCTCTTTCTGAGCACGCTGGACGCAAAGTTGGTAGCGCTCGACGCGCGCTCCGGGCGTATGCTCTGGGCCAAGGAGATCGTAGATCCGGCGCTGGGCTACACGGCGA
>Ga0335081_10007958_pt1 | contig 16976 bp, 16 predicted proteins | sample Lox_Sample_35_FD_206713 | JGI IMG/M metagenome (GOLD analysis project Ga0335081, IMG submission 206713) | Soil microbial communities from Loxahatchee National Wildlife Refuge, Florida, United States - Lox_Sample_3.5 | ecosystem: Environmental > Terrestrial > Soil > Wetlands | place: USA... | reverse complement strand
CTAAAGAGGATATGAACTTTTGATCTTCGGAGAGGGACAGGAATGCTTTTTCGTCGACCAATTTGTAAGAGGCCAGACGGGCCGCAATCTCCAGGGCTGTGAAGTCTTCGGGGATGGTAACCCTATATGAAATAATATCGCCTTTGACCAGCTTACTGATGATATCCAGCGGTGACATAGATGTTGACAGCTCATATTCGCCTGCCCTGATGTTGCCCTGTGCGTTTCGTGCTACCACTAACGCATAAAACAGATATTTGTTCTTTATAAGCCCCGCGTCTTCAAGCAGGTCAACCGATCGGAGGAAGCTCGTGCCTCTCGGAATATCAACTACGATGATCCTATTGCTGGCATCTATGGGATACAAGGCATAGTAAAGACCCGCCAACAGAACAAAGGAGATTATAACAATGAAGAAGATGGCGGGGATTTTTATGCGTTTATGCATTGTAGTTCTGATTCTCATACAATTGGCCCGCCTGATACTCACTAAGATCTGTTGCGGTTTCGCTGGGCATCCAGATATCCCTGGAGAATGAAACTGGCAGCTAACTTATCTGCTATGTTAGCCAGAACAAGCACTTCTTCTGCCGCCTTTGTTGAAAGCGTTTCATCCCACTTGATGACAGGCAGAGAAAACGTGGATTCCAAGATAGAAGCGAATTTGCTGACTTTTTCGCACTGTATGCCTTCAGTGCCATCAAGTCTTATGGGATAGCCGATCACGATCCTCTCCACATGATAGGTCCTGACGAATCTGTCAATCTCTTCTAGATCGCTTCTTCGATTTTTTCGCGCAATGGTGGCGAGTCCTTGAGCCGTCATGCCGAGTTCATCACAAACGGCGACGCCTATTCTTTTACTGCCGTAATCGAGACCAAGTATCCTCATAATAGAATCCGGGAGACCTCTTATGAAAAAATGAATGCTAACAAATCTAATCTGATCATTTCAAGTAGAGAATTATCGCCTCACGTTTCAGTGGTAGGGTCGGACTTTGAAACCTGAAGGATGAATGATTATGGGGAAAGCATGCTTTCTCCGTAGATGTGATTGAAAAGTCGACAAGGTAACTGTACCGGTATGGCGACGCAGATAGTAAAGCTGTTTTCCTCGTGACACATGGTGTCGCATTGTTTGTTGTTGTCAAATGTTCGGCGATTTGTTACTCAATACTTAATAGTATCTCATCATAGGGCTTGCGAGACAAGTCAGTATGGTAATTTGAAGCGGTCTTCGTCTTTTCTGCGAGCTCATGGAAAGAGGTCTTATTGCATTCCTACGAAAGCAGGAATTGCAAAAGGGCAAGTTATGGAAAGATATTGGCAAAAAAGGGCACTTGGACTTACAGGGGCCTTTATCATGCTCTGGTGTGGAGTATCCGCCTGTTCGCCGGACAAGCTCTACTACGCGGACAACTTGGACCCGGTCAAGGCTGTAACGGACACCTTCGGCTTTCCCCAATGGGTTGAAGTGCAGCCGGATGGCGCGGAAAAGCTTGTCTACCGCGTCCGCGACCCCATGGGTGGGAACGATTACCACCGTTACTTCATCGTCAAGAACGGAAAGGTGATGGGCGGCGGTATAGAGTGACATATAAACCTCTCTCGCATTTCACGATGCGCGCTGCCTGGGCAGGCGCCTTTTCCACTTAAACGGTTCCACAATAAAAGTCCTAGCTGGGCATTCTGGTTCGCCTTGTTTGTGCTTTTCCAGCCAAACGAAGGGGATTATTTGATATTGTTAATCCCCACGTAGTCTGTTATTTAAGTGTCATGAAGCATTTCATTTTAGGCACAGCCGGACATGTCGATCATGGCAAGACAGCCCTCATCAAGGCCATCACCGGAATCGATACGGACAGGCTAAAGGAGGAGAAGGAGAGGGGTATAAGCATCGAGTTGGGGTTTGCTTGTCTAACTCTTCCAAACGGTCAGACCTTCGGTATTGTGGATGTTCCGGGGCATGAAAGATTCATAAGAAATATGGTGTCCGGAGCCTCGGGTATCGATGTGGTGATTATGGTAATCGCGGCAGACGAAGGTGTCATGCCACAGACGAGGGAGCATCTTCACATCTGCTCACTTCTCGGCATCAAAAAAGGTCTTGTCGCCCTTACCAAAATCGATATGGTAACGGACGAATGGCTCGATCTTGTGGAAGACGATGTCCATGAATTCTTGAAAGGCACTTTCCTGGAGTCATCTCCTGTTATCCCTGTTTCTTCCATTACAGGTGCAGGACTTGAGGCCTTACTGGAAGCGCTTGTCAAGGTAGCGTCAGAGATAGAAGGAGGATCAGACGCAGGCATTTTCCGGTTACCTGTTGATAGGGCGTTTACCATGAAGGGATTCGGGACAGTCGTAACAGGAACTTTGATTTCCGGAGATATAAGGTTGGGCGAGGAGGTGGAAATACTGCCGGCTGGAATCACTGCCAAGGTGCGTGGCATACAGATTCACAACCAGAGTGCAACCATGGCTCAGGCAGGCCAGCGGACGGCCATAAATCTTCAAGGGGTTGAAAAGGATACCATTGTCAGAGGACATGTCTTGGCCAGACCACAGACTCTTAAGCCGTCGAGCCGCCTCGATGTGTACGTGCAGTATTTATCAAACAACAATAGGAGGTTGAAGAACAGGAATCTCGTGCGGTTTCATGTGGGGACCAATGAAGTCATAGGCAGGATGATACTACTGGACCGCGAAGACATGGAACCTGGAGCTAAGGCTCCTGCACAGGTTGTTCTTGAATCTCCCATCGTCTCAATGGCAAAAGATAGGTTTGTCATCAGGAGCTACTCGCCTGTTACGACAATCGGAGGAGGGGACATTGTCGATCCTCTCCCCAAAAAACACAAGAGGAATTCTGGAAAGATAAATCGTGAAATTGAGCTTTTGCATAATGGTCGTGACGCGGAGCAGGTGGCGGTTATTGTTGAACGGTCGGGAATTGAGGGTATCGATATATCGGAGCTTAGAATGAGGACAGGAATGCATCAGAATATCCTTAAGGACATTCTCAAATCCCTCTCTTCAAAGCAGCAGGTTGTAGTTCTGGATGTTGATGAATCCAGGGTCATATCTTCCTCCGTTTATGAGAATCTCCAGGGGAAGATTCTCATGGAAATGAGGGCCTATCATGGGAGATATCCGCTGAAGGAAGGTATTTCAAAGGAGGAATTGCGGAGTTCATAAAGCCAAGGCTCTTTAACATGGCTGTCCGGGACATGGAAAAGAGAGGAGACATAGTCGCGGAGAGAGAGAACATTCGCCTGTCGGGGCACCATGTGGATCTGAAGGGAGAACTGGAGGACCTGCGAAGCAAGATTGCTCAGGCTTATATTGACGCAGGACTTGCCCCTCCCTCTATCAAAGGGCTTATGGAAAGATATGCGGGCCAAAAGGGCTTGGCAGAAAGCGTCATCAATGTGATGCTCAAGGAAGGATCCCTGGTAAAGATAAATGAGGAGCTTTACTTTCATAAAGACGTTTTAGCCATGCTCCGGGAAGATTATAAAAACCTTCTGGTGAGGGATGGGAAGGCTACACCGGCGAGTTTGAAGGAGTTGACCGGCCTATCAAGAAAATTCATCATACCGTTAATGGAGTACTTTGATATAACAAAGCTGACTATCAGGGCAGGTGATCATCGCATTTTGAGGGAGAAGTGAACAATAACGACTAACGATGGCAGGTGATGCATGAATATGAAGAGCAAGAATGTTTATATCAAAGATATAAAACCCGGTGAGAGAGTCAACGAGTTATTTCTTGTGACTGAGAAGAATCTCGCCTTTTCCCAGAAGGGGGCTCCTTATCTGAATCTTCGTCTCAAGGATAAGACAGGGGAGGTTGACGGAAAGATTTGGGAGAACGCAATAGAGTGGGACAAACTCTTCAGTAAGGGGGATGTAATTAAGGCGCAGGGCGGGGCAGTCAGCTTCAGAAGCGCCGTCCAACTTTCCATAACAGGTGTCAGGAAGGTTGATGAATCTGCAGTCGATATAGCCGAATATTTGCCTGCTGCAAAAGGGGACATCGATGTCATGTTTGCCGATCTCATGACCTTTGTCGAGCAAATAGATACACCTTGCTTAAGGGAGCTGTTACACTTGTTTTTCGACGATGGCGAGGTGGCAACATTATTCAAAAAGGCTCCCGCTGCGAAAAGTTTTCATCATGTTTACATAGGGGGCCTTCTTGAACACACCCTCTCAGTCATACGCATTCTCGATCAGATAACTAAGCATTACCAGGGAATTAACAGGGACCTCCTCATAACCGGAGGTATACTCCATGACATAGGCAAGATTTATGAATACAGGTATGAGACAATGTTTGACTACAGTGATGAGGGCAGGCTGATTGGGCATATCGTCATCGGTCTGGAGATGCTGGATGCCAGGATTTGCGCCGTGGAAGGCTTTCCCGCACAGCTCGCCATGCAGCTCCGCCATCTAATATTGAGTCATCACGGCGCTCAGGAATTCGGTTCGCCAAAGCGTCCAAAGACGCCGGAAGCATTGATAGTGCATTTCATTGATGATCTTGACGCCAAAGTTAATGCCTTCCAGGAATTCATCCAGGAATCTGATGACGATTCACACTGGACACCTTTCCACAAACTGTTCGAGCGGTTTATATACAAGGGTTGATTATATCTATGAAAGAGTGTGTCTAGTCCTGTTAAACTGGCGGCTCTTCTGTGTCACAGCCTTCCGTTCATTTTCAGGTAGCAGGCATCCGGATAGACAATCATCATCACATCTGCCGTCGCAGGGTTCGATGTGAACCGTGACGCTGGTATGGGGGAAGTGAGCTTCTATGCTTCTGGATAATTCATCGGTGATGCGGTGAGAATCCTTGACAGACATGGCAGGATCAACTTTAATATGGCAGTCAACGAAACGGTAGTCTCCCGCCTTGCGGGTGCGTAATCGATGAAAGCCATGAATGACAGGCCGGTGTGCCATTATCAACTGGCGGATCCAAGCCTCCTCTTCTGCGGGAAGTTTAACATCCATAAGATCCTGCGCCGACTGTACGGTCAGTCTGTAAGCAGCGCTCATGATCAATAGCGCGACCGCGATCGCTGCAACTGGGTCCAGCCAATAAAGATTGGTGGCAGGGGAAGCAAGGTGGCCCGTCCAGATCATGGCAAGACTTGTCATCACACCCGCTGACGTGTACACATCGGTGCGCAAATGCCAGCCGTCGGCCTCGAGAGCAATGGACCCAGTCTCTCTTGCGACCTTGAAAAGCTTTTTCGATACTGCTATATTAACCAGAGCCGAAATTAACATTACCCCAACGCCCCAACTGACGTATTCAATAGGCTGCGGATTCAGAAGTTTCTTGATCGCCTCGTAGATGATCCAGACAGCCGCTAGAAGAATCAGCAATGCCTCAATAGTTCCGGATATGTTTTCAAATTTTCCATGGCCGAATGGATGCTTGGCATCGGCAGGCATGCTGGATTTGCCAACGGAGAACATCGTGATGAGGGAAGCCAGAAGATCTACCCCGGAATGGATCGCTTCAGACATGATAGACACCGATCCAATCACGAGTCCGACAGCGATCTTCATGGCCACAAGCGCCGTATTTGACAACACGGAAAGCCGTGCAATACTTACCTTGCGATCCTGCAAACCCATATGAGAAATGCGTTCATGATAATAGTGGAGGCGTTTGTATTATTCGTTTCAATAACGAAATACAGCCGCGATTGGTTTGTCATCTGGCATCTTCTCCCGAGGAAGCGAGTAAACAGTGCCGCCATTCAACAGGGTCTGTATCGCAGAAAAATCTAATAGGTCCTCACTGCCGGTTTCGATCTTTTCGTGCAATTGCACATCCTTGGAATCCATGTCGAAAATGCCCCATTGACGGTGCCCCATGGCGATAAACAGTAAACCAACGCGCCCGTCGCAGGCGGCATGGATAATTTCCTTAATGTCGCTGGAAGTCAATCCCGTACCGGAAGATTGTCGATATTGGGCGATTGCGTCATTTTCAGCTTTTTGAAAATAAGGCCCTACGATCTCAAGTGCCAACCTGTGCAATTGTTCCGTACTTATTCCTTTGGGATTTCCAGGAATCCCATCTTCCATGAGATGAGGGTATGTGTTTACTTCCCTGTAGATCGGGAATAGATATTCGACGCCAGCGAGCACAAGAGGCACACGCTCACCTTTCAACAGGTCATGTAATCCCTTGTCGATCTGGCGGAAGTATTTTGAAATGTTTTCCTTCGCATCATCCAGTTCAGCTCCCCCACCTGACATCATGGATCCGCGCTCTCCTCCCCGTGGCGTCCCCCTATGGAAGCGGATTTGCCTTTCCAACTCGTCATACTGAAGGGCCTCTGCCAGATTTTTTGGTATCGTTTCAATCTGGATTTCTCCGATGTTCTGTTTTGTTCCCTCATAGAGTCTGCTCCCTTTTTGACTAAGCGTCAAAATGTAGTAGCGCCCATCGCCGGTGAGCGCCGGCAGGAGAGGTTTGACGCGGAAACGGTCAGCGACAACGATTAATTCATCAAAATTTATCGGCAGGCAATAGTGACGAAATGTATCTGTGGATATGAAGATGGCGAGACCGCAGTTCTGTTGTCGCCAGAAAGGCACATTGCCTGAAAGCACCTGTGCAGGTTCGAGTAGTGCCTTCGCCTCCGTGGCTCGGCAGCCGGCAGCTGTCAATTTTTCCTCGGCTTCACGAAGCAAATTTCTGAATCTGATTTGATTTTGCTGGATCTCAGCGCCAGCACGATAGGCGGGCATGAACATTGAGATGCACGGACCTTTCTGTTTTCTCATCAAGATTTTCAGTTCATCCTTCGATAACGATTTCATAGATTGATCTCCTTTAAGAAATATTTCCTGTCATGCTGGATCAAAGGAATCTCGGAAGACAGACAACATGAATTTTCCCATTAACCTACCGCTCCTCGGCGCCTACGCGCCGTTCAAGGTCTTGAACAAAGAAACCAAGGCCAGTACCCAGGTAGATGTATCGGGCTGACAGAGGCGCATCTTTTGATTATTTCCCTTTTGATTTTTTCTTGCTCATAGAAATGGCATTACTGGCCGGTTTAGTGAATTCGTCCGTATGCTTCGGATAATCATATTGAACAGCGTCTGCATATGCAGTTATATTCTTTTTTTCACCTTCTGCGGCCTCTTGCGAGCGCTTTGGACAATACCATTCGCCTTGCGATCTCCTCCTTTTCATCGGCTTCTATACATCCCATATTGCTTCCGAATGGCCCGTGCTATATATAGCCGCAATCAATATTATTATTACCTATTTCTGACTAATATGCAATGCCAATAAAATCGTCCTTCCATGATGCCCGAGGGGCCGTTGATCGTCCCGTCAGATATAATCTCTGACGACGTATTTTTGAGGCAGCCGCACATAATTAAATTCCGGATCATTGCCCTTTCAAACTGAACCGTAATTCGGTTTCAGCGGCCGGGGCACTCTCCGACAATCCATGTTCTGATGCATTGCCTCAAGATATAATGCAAGAATAAGAAATATTTTTCAGGGACTGATTCTCAAGAATGTATCTCCGGATGAGAGCTGTCGGGAATCCAATTTGTAATAATCAATTTTTGATGCTATAAAATCGAATGAAAAGCTACTTATCAATTGAAGCATTGTTATACATGGAAATTAAAAACCGCACCATCTCCACAAGCCCCTGGCGAGGAGTCTCACCGAAGGACTGGCATAACTGGGAGTGGCAATACAGAAATCGTGTACGTACTATCCGTCAGTTGGCTGTAGTCCTGAAGAAGACACCGGCGGCACTCAAGAAATATGGAGCCGTGGCCAAGGTTTACCCATTTGGCATCACTCCGTATTATCTTTCTCTGATGGATATGGCGGATGAAAATGACCCTCTTCGTCGCCAGAGTTTGCCCGATGAAAGGGAAACCGATTTTTCACTGGGTGGTGTGGCAGATCCTCTCGAAGAAGAACGGGACATGCCTGTTTCAGGTCTCGTGCATCGTTATAGCGACCGCTGCGTGGCAATCGTCACAAATACGTGTGCAACATATTGTCGACATTGCAACCGGAAGCGAAGATGGAGGAAAGGAGGAATCGCGGACAATACGGGGTACCTGGAGCGCATGGTTGACTATGTAGCTAAGACAAAACAAATTAGAGAGGTCATTGTTTCGGGGGGTGACCCCCTTACTATGAAAGACGGCATCCTGGATTGGTTTCTTGGATCATTACGTTCCATTTCCCATGTGGATGTACTGCGCATAGGGAGCCGTATGCCCGTAGTTATGCCCATGAAGATCACGCATGAACTGTGTAAAATGTTGCGCAAGCACCGCCCAATCTGGTTCAATACCCAATTCAATCATCCGAATGAAATAACGCCGGAGGCTGCGCATGCCTGCGAAATGATACTTGAGGCGGGAATCCCCGTATCAAATCAAACTGTCCTGCTTCGGGGCATCAACGACAACTACGAAATCTTGCGAGAACTCTTCTACGGCCTTCAAAGGATATCTGTCAGGCCTTATTATCTGTTTCAATGTGATCCAGTAAAAGGTGCGGATCATTTTCGCACTGACGTGCGGAGAGGTATAAAGATCATGAAGAGAATGTGGGGGAATATATCGGGACTTTGTGTGCCGCAATATATATTTGATTTACCGGGTGGCAAAGGGAAATGTCCTCTTTATCCTGGCTCTCCTTTTCGCGCCATAGCCACAGGACAGAAAGATATTTTTGACAGTGAAGGAAAAGTGAATTAGTAAGTGCCTTATTTCGGATGAAAGGAGAAGGACTGCTACATGTATAGTGCGAGCGATTTGAAAAAAGGTCTACGGATCAAGATTGACGATGAACCTTATATCGTCACGGAGTTCAACTTCGTAAAACCTGGAAAAGGCCAGGCTCTTTATAGGTGCAGATTACGCAACATGATCACGGGTGCGCAGTTTGAGCGGACCTTCCGTTCCGTAGATGCATTCGAATCAGCGGATCTTCAGCAGAAAAAAATGCAGTACCTGTATCAAGAACATGAAAAATACTGCTTCATGGATAACGAAAGTTACGAGCAGGTTTTCCTCACCGGCGACCAAGTTGGAGAGGCGAAAAAATTCCTTATTGATAACCTGGAGGTAGAGATCCTCTTTTTTGAAGACAAGCCTCTCGAAGTGAGCCTGCAGAATTTCGTTGATCTCGTCGTCATACACGCTGACCCATGGGCCAAGGGTGATTCGGTATCAGGCAAGACCAAGCCGGTGACCCTGCAAACGGGTTATCAGATTCAGGTCCCCCCTTTCATCGAAGAAGGTGAGAAGATCAGAGTTGATACACGGAGTGGCGAATATCTAACCAGGGTCAAGGATTGATGTCTATGGGAGACGATGGGAGATTAGCAAAGAAACGGGAAGCTTTATGCAAGCGCGCCAGGATGATCCACGCGATCCGAGATTTTCTTGCAGGTAGAAGCTATTTGGAGGTGGAAACCCCTCACTTGATTCCAGCCGTTATTCCTGAAGCCCATATTGATGCCGTCTCCTGTGGAAGCAGGTTTTTACACACATCTCCTGAGCTTCATATGAAGCGACTTCTTGCAACGGGTTATCCGAAGATATTTCAAATCTGCAAGTGTTTCCGTGATGGTGAACTAGGTCAATGTCATCTCCCCGAGTTTACGATGCTGGAATGGTACTGCCAAGGCATGGACTATCGCGAGCTAATGAAAGAATGTGAGGAACTGATTGTTTCTGTCGCCCGTAATCTCGGTTGCGGCGACGTTATTGATTATCAGGGCAATGCAATAGGTTTAGAAAGACCATGGGAGAGTATATCTGTAAGAGAGGCTTTTGCATGCTACGCGCCAATGTCGATGGATAAATCTTTGAAGGAAAATCGCTTCGATGAAATTATGGTATCCCATATCGAACCTCGCTTGGGTCTCGGGCGGCCCGCCTTCATCTATGATTATCCTATGTCAGGATCGGCCCTGGCGAAGGAAAAGAAGGAGGACTTCGCATTGGCTGAACGTTTTGAGTTGTATATAGGAGGGAAAGAAATCGCCAATGCATGTTCTGAGCTTACAGATCCCGAGGAAAATCGGCGACGAGTTCTGAGCATGAACAGATATCGTTATTCTACAGGTAAATCGATTTACCCTGTGCCGCACCGGTTTCTTGATGACATGGCTTCCATGCCACAGGCAGCGGGGATTGCCCTGGGCGTGGACAGGTTGGCAATGATTTTTTGCGATTCGTCTACCATCGATGAAGTTGTATCTTTTGCACCGGAATTTTATAATGATTCTACTGGCGGGCTTTTGTGAATTTTTATAAATTTATTCTGTTTTTGAATACCCGCTATTCTAAATCTGTTGACAAGGCCTTTTTTTTCCATTACACGTTATGGCCCGTAGCAAGTCGCAGACTCAAGTACTGCTCAAATAAGTAATTCAGGAGTAAAAAAGTGAAAGAGATATCTTCTGCCGCAGCCGTTGGTTTTGGAGGACATTTTCACGGCAGTGTTCTCAACATGATTCTTGATGCAGGACTGTTGGTTCAATTTATCCTGCTGTTGCTCCTTTTATTTTCTGTCGTGTCCTGGGCCATCATTTTGGTGAAATACAGGACCATTAAGAAGGTAAAAAAGGAAAACATCATGTTCATGGACGCCTATATGAACAGTAATAAGCTCTCCGATATTTTTCCCCAGGCGAAAAAATACAAATATTCAACAATGGCTGCGGTATTTCAGGCGGGCTACACGGAACTGGTGAAGATCACGAAGGTTATAAGAGGGTCCTCATCTCCCAGGGAGTCCGACGAATCGACTCTGCCTCAACTGGAGCTGAAGGGCATAGACAACGTTGAAAGGTCCCTGAACAAAGCATGCAGTTCTGAAGCAACGAGGCTCGAAAGCACACTGGGCTTCCTCGCCACAACAGGGAGTGCATCACCTTTTATTGGGTTGTTCGGGACGGTTTGGGGCATTATGGATACATTCAGAGGTATAGGCACAAGAGGCTCAGCAACCCTTGCTGTGGTGGCGCCAGGTATTTCAGAGGCACTTATTGCTACTGCAGCCGGCCTTGCTGCAGCCATACCTGCCGTCATTTTCTATAACTATTATCTCAATGTAGTAAAAAACATATCCGTGGAAATGGACAACTTCGCTTCTGAAATACTAAATATCGTCGAAAGAAATTATGTGAGAAAATAAAGTTTCTTATGAAATCCGGGAGAAAAAGAAATAGCGGCGGGAAGCTTCTGGCGGAAATAAACGTGACACCGCTGGTTGACGTCGTGCTTGTCTTGCTGATAATTTTCATGGTTACGGCCCCCATGCTGCAGATGGGCATAGACGTTAATCTGCCGCAGGTTAAGTCGAAGAGCATAGATGTGACAGAGGAAAAACTTGTGCTGACAATTAACAGTGCCAAAGAAATATTTATAAACAGGAATAAGGTCCCCGTTACCGGTCTGAGTGTGAAGCTGCAAAGCATCTTTGCCAACAGGATCGATAGGGAAGTCTTTCTGAGGGCTGACAAGAACGTTCCTTATGGGTTTGTAGTGGAAGTGATGTCCGAGGTCAGAAAAGCTGGTATCGATAGACTGGGGATGATCACGGAGGCGCCCGCGGAATCAAGGTGACGTCCCGCAGGATGATGCAGAATGCAAAAGGAACGAGGTGACAATGATTTAAGCTTCAACAGTATGATTTTTATATCTCTATTAATTCATACTGTAGTGCTGTCTGTCATTTTCTTTGTACCATCCCTTCCCTCTCCAAGATGGACTTTCGGCCCCGTTTATTCCGTTAATCTCGTCAGTTCATCTGAAGTGCTCCAGGACAAGAAGGAGCGAACGGCAATTTCGAAGGAGGTCGGTCGGACTATTCCCAGTGAGTACTCTACTGTCCTAAAAAAGCGGCCCGATACAGTCCCGGCTGTTCCCATCAAGAGGTTGGACTCCCAGAGAAAGCAGGTTAGCGGTGTTGACAGGGCGATTGAAGATATTAGAAAAAAAGTGAATACTGGAATAAATCAACCGAACCTTGCCGGCCAGACAAATAGTACGGAATCCAATGCAAAGATGAACGCCTATTACAGCCTGATCTGGTCCAGGATAAGGGGAAAATGGACGCTCCCTCAGGGAATATTACCAAGGGAGAACATCGAGGCCATTATACAGGCGAAGATATTAAAGAACGGTGCCGTAGTAAATTTGAGTTTTGAGAAACGCTCGGGCAATCCATATTTCGATGAGTCGGCTATGAAGGCCATCAAAAAGGCAAGCCCCTTTCCACCCCTGCCTGATTCTATAAGGGATAACAATATCGCCATCGGCATAAGGTTTCATTCAATGGAGTTCAGATAGAATAGGTTAATCCTTTGATGAAGGGTCTACGGTCTTTGTCATGAACTACTGCAATGTTATGAGACGTCTTATAAAATTCGTTGCGCCCATGCTGGTCATGCTATCCGTCTTGTGTATGCCTGATCGCGCCTCGGGCATGGTCTACATTGACATCGATTCTCCCGCCTTCCAAAAATTTCCCATCGCCATTGTTGATTTCAGGAAGATAAGTCAACAGAGCTATCCGGCAGAGCTGTCAGGTTGGTTTTCAGATACGCTGGCGAAATATTTGCAGATGACAGGATTTTTTAACATCATCAACAAAAAGGCTTTTCTCGAAGATCAAAAACAAGCTGGCTTAACGGTGGATAGTATCAGGTTTGAGGACTGGGCTGTAATTGGCGCTGAATATTTGGTGAAGGGGGCTTTTCAGTCTAATGGTAAGGATGTCACTGCCCGATTTTATCTTTTCGATGTCATGAAGGGAGAAGTTATCGTCGGAAAACAGTACAGCGGAAAAATAGAAGATAAGATCGAAATGGTTCGACGCTTTGCGGGAGAAATTCTTCTTGCCCTGACAGGAGACGACGGCGTATTTAGGACAGAGATAGCTTTTGTGCTGAAGAAGAAGCAAATTTCGGATATTTACACAATCAAATTCGATGGAACTGAGTTGCTCCAAGTTACTAACTTCCAGTCACTGACTCTAGCGCCGCGCTGGTCTCTAGACGGAAAATTTATATCCTTTACATCTTACAGAAGCGGGAATCCCGATCTCTATATCAAGCCCGTAAACGGTACGAAGGTGGAAAAAATTGCGAGTTTTGATGGTATCAATCTGGGTGGATCGTGGTCGAGGGACGGCAGGAAGCTCTTGGTGACCCTGAGCAAGGACGGCAATGAGGAAATATATAAGATGGATCTGGAGAGCAGAAATCTTGAACGCCTCACCAATAATTTTGCCATTGATGTATCGCCCTCTTGGTCGCCGGATAACAAAAGCATTGCTTTTGTTTCAAACCGCTCCGGCACACCGCAAATATTCACGATGGACGCTGATGGGAGTAATGTGAAAAGACTAACCTTCGACGGAAACTACAATACATCCCCATCCTGGTCGCCACGGGGCAACAGGATAGCGTATGAAGGACGGGTGAATGGACGTTTCCAGATATTCTACATAAATGAGGATGGCAGCAATCCTTCACAGCTTACCTTTGATAATGTTGACCATGAATCGCCGTCCTGGTCCCCAGATGGCAGGTACTTGGCCTTCAGCACAAGGAGTAATGGCAAATACAGAGTTTGCGTGATGAATGCTAACGGGTCAAATGTGCGTGTCCTCTATGAAAATGTGAGCGGCTGCATGAGCCCATCTTGGTCGCCAAAAATAAAGTCCCCACAATAAGTTATTAGAGGACATGTCAATAAGGTGTGCGTACCTGCTGGTTCCCCACTTGAAATTTTTGTGGTTGACCTTTAGGGTGGATTGTGGTTTAGAGATTCCGAATCGGGAGATGACCAATTATCTTAAGAGTGGCGAAGAGGAGAGAAGATGAGGGCACTATGAAGAGAAGCCTTTGTAATACTTGGGATAATTGGCAAAGAAAGACCCCTGGTTCCGTGGCATGATGAAAAAGCTTGGCAAAGAACAGGAGAGACCACTTTGTCGTTATGGTCAAATAGTAACGTCGTAATAGGGAGATCCATCAATTGAAGAGTTTTATTTTTTCGCTCCTGCTCGCATCCCTGATCTGCACCGTAGGTTGCGCATCGACCAAAGATTTGCAGCGCGTTCATGGGGATATTGATAGGCAAGTCTTGGCTTTAAAAGAGGAAAATGCGGGCATCCGAAAAGATATTGTCAAGATCCAAGAAACGCAAGCGTCTTTACAAAAGAGCCAAGCAGAAATGCGTGTGGATATTACGGATATGAGGGATGGCATCCAAGGTCTGAGGGTTGCAATTGAAGGATTAAGAAAGGACATGGCGTCAATAAGGGAGAGAATAGATAATTTATCTCTGAAGATAAACTTTATGGAAGACTTCCTGGAAATTGGAAGGAGAGAAAACCATTCGGAGGCCGATAAAACGGGGAAGGCCGCTTTAAAGAATGCCGCAAAAGGGAAAACGGGTAAGGAATCGGTATATGCATTGGCCTATGAAACTTTTAAGGAGGGAAAGTATGAAAAGGCCAGAGGGGAGTTTCAGTATTTCCTGAAGCAGCACCCTGACTCGGAATATTCTGACAGCGCCCAATTCTTGATAGGGGAAAGTTTTTATTTCGAGAAGAACTATGAAAAAGCCATACCCGAATACGAAAAGGTGGTCAAGAACTATCCCAAAGGAAGCAAGGTTCCGTATGCTTTGTTGAAGCAGGGTTTCTCTTTTTTGAATCTAGGCGACAAATCAAGTGCCAGGCCGATTCTTCAGCAGATCATAAAGGAATATCCCGACACCAACCAGGCAACAATAGCAAGGGCAAAACTGATAGAAATTAAGTAGAGACAAAGTAAAAGAAAGATCCCTTACCGTCATATTCGTTTCATTGATCAAGAGGAATAGGTATGATTCCGGGAGGGGGTTCGAGATCAAAGGTCATCGCATCAATTCCCTTTGCGGGCTCGATATAGACATAACGGATGATGATATCGGGCTTGTCATTGTCTCCATAAACAATTGTAACATTCTCAGGCAGAATCACATTTTCGATGCAAGTGCAACCGGTGAATTTGGCGCTGTATAACCGGGAGTCGTCGCCTGCAAATAAATCGACCCTGACGAGTCTTTTTTCCGAATCCACCCAGAGAGATTGAATTTTTCTGTTTTCAGAAAGTATATCAAGCCTGTAGAGGATGCCGTCGGGTGAACCTTCTAGAGTAATCGACTTTCCTCTTATTTCGGGATGAGTACCTATCAGGATGGACGTTATGCCTTCGATATCCGGCCCTGATGCAGCAATCGGAAGAAAATGTGCCAAGTTCCTTTTAGTTGCCTCTCCTATATAGAATTTTCCTTTATTTGGAACGAAGACTTTCAGGACATTTTCATGGACGGTCAAGAAAAAATCTGCAGGCCCTATGAGTGGTACCGATTCCAATCTCAGTGAGGACGGTCTCTGCAGAGCTAACGCCACTTTCAGAGGAAACCGGCCCTCAGGAGTATTAACATCAATGCGCGCGATGGCTTTAATACCACCAGGGGAGTGACTGGTTGAGTCGATCTCCTCCAGAATAGCGAGGGGAGAGGAAAAACCCTCTCTTGAGCCTTCACCGACGTTTAGTGTTTTCTTGAAGGCGCATGCAGGAAAAATGAGAATGAGCGAAAGGATGAGGGAAATGGAGAGTGATCTTTTCCGCATCAAGGCATCTTTCTTTTAATGAGTTCATCGAGCTTTTTTTGCAGATCGCCATTGGCGGGGTTTAATTTCAGCGCCTGTTTGTATATTTCGATGGCCTCGCTCATCCTTCCTGCCTTTGTGTAGGCGTCACCCAGATGTTCAGCGATCATTGGATCATTAGGCAGGCCATCCGATGCCTCTTTAAGATATTTTATGGCCAGATCCATTCTGTTTTTCCTGAAATATACCCAGCCGAGGCTGTCAATCATGTAGGCGTTCCCGGGCTTCAAGGTTAGAGCCTTTTTGATCATATCCTCGGCTTCGTCAAGACGGATACCCCTGTCCGCATATGTATAACCTATAAAGTTGAGTGCGTCTGCATTCGTCGGATCAATTTTTAGGACTAACTCCATTTCATTTATGCTTTCGTTGAAACGGTTTATCTTTTCATAAAGGACACCGAGACTAAAATGAAGGTCGATGCTGTCTGGCAATGCACGAAGACCTTCTTTTAAAATTCCTTCCGCGGATGGAAGTTTCTTATCTTCCTCGTAAAGCGAGGAGAGGTAAACGTAAAGACCCGGCATATCTCGATTATTGAGAATGGCTTTTTTCATTACGTCTATGGCCTGGGCAATCTTGCCCTCCTTCTTGAGGATGATTCCGATATTAATCTGGGCATTTCCGTAAAGCGCTGAATCCAGGGGGATCTTTTTAAATTCTTCAAGCGCCTTGCCGTGCATCTTTTTCTCTTCATACGCGGACGCGAGCAAATATCTAACCCTCTGGTCATTTGGATTTCCTTCCAGCAAAATGGTGAACTCGCCAATGGCATCGTCAGGCTTCCCCTTTTCGAGGTAAAGGAGGCCGAGATCCAGGCGCGCTTCCCTTTTGCCATTATCGAAATCCAGGACTCGCTTGAATTCCCTTTCTGCATCGTCTAATTTTTGTTCTCTGAGCAAGATTTCCCCCAACTTTATCCTCACGTTTGTGCTGGTTGGATGGAGCTCGATGAAACTCCTGTACAATTTTATCGCTTGATCGCTCTTATTTTCTTTTTCATAGAGGAGGCCCAAATCGATCAATGCCGGTTCAAAAGTAGGTTTTATGGATAGTGTCTTCTTGAAACCTTGTTCGGCTTCTTCATAGCGATTCATGTCCGTCAATATTTTTGCCAGGTAATAGTTGGCAGTGAGATGGTCGGGACTGGTTTTTATGAGATCTTGGAAAGTTTTCAAGGCCTTTTTGTAGTTCTTGTTCTCCGCATAG
>Ga0335081_10007957_pt1 | contig 16976 bp, 13 predicted proteins | sample Lox_Sample_35_FD_206713 | JGI IMG/M metagenome (GOLD analysis project Ga0335081, IMG submission 206713) | Soil microbial communities from Loxahatchee National Wildlife Refuge, Florida, United States - Lox_Sample_3.5 | ecosystem: Environmental > Terrestrial > Soil > Wetlands | place: USA... | reverse complement strand
AATCACCGCGCCGGACAAGCCCGCCAAGGCGGAGGCGGCGTAAACTGTTTCTGTCCCCGCGGCGGCAGGGCCCCCGTAATCGCCGAACCATCGGTGTTGACTGAATGTCCGCATTCGCGGGCATGACGGAGAAGGATTTGGGAGATATTTTTACAATGCGCATCGTGGTTCACGGCCAGCAGGCATTCGGCAAGGCGGTGCTGGAAGCGCTCATCAAGCGCGGCGAGAACGTGATTGCCGTTTATGTCGCGCCGGAAAAGCCCGGCGCCAAGGCCGATCCGCTGAAGGAGGCGGCGCTCGCCGCCAAGCTTCCCGTCTATCAGCCCGACAATTACCGCAAGCCCGAGGTTTGGGCGGAATTCAAAGCGCTCAAGCCCGACCTTCAGGTGATGGCTTTCGTGACGCTGTTCGTGCCGGAGGAATTCCTCAATATCCCGACCCACGGCTCGATCCAGTATCACCCTTCGCTGCTGCCGGCCTACCGCGGCGCCAGCGCCATCAATTGGCCGATCATCAAAGGCGAGAAGGAGACGGGGCTCTCGATCTTCTGGCCCGACAACGGCCTCGATACCGGCGATGTCCTGATCCAGAAGAAGACGCCGATCTCCAATACCGACACGCTTGGGACTGTGTATTTCGAGCGGCTGTTTCCGATGGGTGTCGACGCCATGATGGAGTCGGTCGATCTTGTCAAAGCCGGCAAGGCGCCGCGCATCAAGCAAGACGAAGCCAAGGCCACCTATGAGGGCCGCTGCACCGTGGAGAACGCCAGGATCGACTGGGGCAAGCCGTGGGAGCAGATCGATCGTCTCATCCGCGGCTGCAATCCCGCGCCCGGCGCGTGGACGACACTCGACGGCAAGCAACTGAGGATTTTCGACGCCAAGCCCACGCCGGCCAAAGACCCGAAGGGTATCGGCGGCAAGCTCGGCGAAATCGTCGCCGTCGAAGCCGATGGCATCACGGTGGTCTGCGCCGACGGGCGCTTCAAAGTGTCCCGTGTGCAGCCGGCCGACGGCAAAAAGATCGAGGCCGGCGAATGGGCGAAGTCGGCGAACGTCGCCGCCAAAGCCCGCTTCACATGATCTGACAACGTTCCAACCTTCCCAGCCCCGCCAGTTTTGTTGCAATCAATGGACCTTTGACATGCCCGCCTCACAACACCAGTCGCCAAAATCGGATATTGAAATCTCGCAGGCCGCCAAGAAGCGGCCGATCATCGACATCGCCCGCGAGAAGCTCGGCATCGCGCCGGAAAATCTCGAACCCTATGGCCATTACAAGGCCAAGGTGTCGATGGATTACATCAAGTCACTGCAGAACAAGCCGAACGGCAAGCTGATCCTGGTCAGCGCCATCAATCCGACGCCGGCCGGCGAAGGCAAGACCACGACCACCGTCGGTCTGACCGATGCGCTCAATCACATCGGCAAGAAGGCGATGCTGTGCATCCGCGAGCCGTCGCTCGGCCCGTCTTTCGGCATGAAGGGCGGCGCCGCCGGCGGCGGCTACGCGCAGGTCGTGCCGATGGAAGACATCAATCTGCACTTCACCGGCGATTTCCACGCCATCACCTCGGCCAACAATCTGCTCGCCGCGCTGCTCGACAATCACATCTATTGGGGCAACGCGCTCGGCATCGATGCGCGCCGTGTCGCCTGGCGCCGCGTGCTCGATATGAACGATCGCGCGCTGCGCTCGATCGTGAATTCGCTCGGCGGCACCGCCAACGGCTTCCCGCGCGAAGACGGCTTCGACATTACGGTTGCATCCGAAGTCATGGCGATCTTCTGCCTGGCGCGCAACGTCGACGACCTCAAGAAACGGCTCGGCAATATCGTCGTCGCCTATACGCGCGACAGAAAGCCCGTCCGCGCCGGCGATCTGAAAGCGAATGGCGCCATGACGGTGCTCTTGAAGGAAGCGCTGGCGCCGAACCTGGTGCAAACCATGGAAGGCACGCCGGCTTTCATCCACGGCGGCCCGTTCGCCAATATCGCGCACGGCTGCAATTCGGTGCTGGCGACGACCACGGCGCTGAAGCTTGCCGACTACGTCGTGACCGAGGCCGGTTTCGGCGCCGATCTTGGCGCCGAGAAATTCATGGACATCAAGTGCCGCAAGGCCGGCATCGCGCCCGATTGCGTCGTGCTGGTCGCGACCATCCGCGCGCTGAAGATGCATGGCGGCGTCAAGAAGGAAGACCTCAAGGCGGAAAACCTGAAAGCGCTCGAGGCCGGCATGGCGAACCTGCAGCGCCATGTCGAGAACATGCAGAAATTCGGCGTCCAGCCCGTGGTGTCGATCAACCGCTTCTCCGCCGACACCGAGGCCGAGATCAAGCTGGTTCAGGAGAAATGCAAGGCGCTCGGCGTCGAGGCGCTGATGGCGGATCACTGGGCGATGGGCGGCGAGGGCGCCGCCGATGTCGCGCGCGCAGTAGTTAAGATCGCCGAGAGCGGCAAGAGCAAGCTCAAATTCCTTTATCCCGACGACATGCCGCTCGTCGAAAAGATCCGCACGATCTGCCGGGAAATCTATCGCGCCAAGGACATCTCGATGGACAAATCGGTGCGCGATCAATTGGCGTCGTTCGAGGCGCTGGGCGCCGGCAAGTTCCCGATCTGCATGGCCAAGACGCAGTACAGCTTCACCACCAATCCCGACGCCAAAGGCGCGCCGACCGACCATGTCATCAATGTGCGGGAAGTGCGGCTAAGCGCCGGCGCGGAGTTCGTCGTCGCGATCTGCGGCGAGATCCTCACCATGCCGGGCCTGCCCAGGGTACCGGCCGCGGACTCGATCGACGTCGGGCCCGACGGCAAGATCGTGGGTCTGTTCTAACCTGCCAAGGAGTGACACATGCTGAAATTCTACTACAGCGGCGCGCCGAACCCGACCAAGGTTGCGCTGCTTCTGGAGGAGGCCGGCCTGCCTTACGAGGCCATCCCGGTCGACACCCGCAAGGGCGAGCAGCACAAGCCGGAATTTCTGGCGATCAATCCGAACGCGAAACTGCCGGCGATCGTCGACGGCGACGTAACGGTGTTCGACTCGAGCGCGATCCTGCTCTACCTCGCCGAGAAAACCGGCAAGTTCCTGCCGGCGAAAACCGACAAGGCGCGCGGCGAGCTGTTGTCATGGATGTTCTTCGTCTCCTCCGGCGTCGGGCCGTATTTCGGCCAGTCGGTGCATTTCCGGGTCTATGCGCCGGAGAAGATTCCGTACGCGCTCAACCGCTACGCTTTCGAGTCGCAGCGGCACGCCGGCATTCTCGACGCCCGTCTCGGCCGGCAGAAATACATGCTCGGCGACGTCTACACGATCGTCGACATGAACGTGTGGGGCTGGGCGCGCTTGTTGCCGACCGTGCTCGGTGACGGCGGCCTCGACAAGTTCAAGAACTTAAAGCGCCTGGTCGACGAGATCAACGCGCGGCCTGCCGCGCAAAAGGCGGCGACGCTGAAGGACCGCCACCAGTTCAAGACCGAGATGGACGACGAAGCGCGCAACGCCATGTTCCCGCATCTGAAGGAAAAGGTCGCCTAGCCGCCGCGTCATTCGCAAAAGGCAGGCAAACGGCGCGGCCTTCAAAGGCCGCGCCGTCCTGCCTTAAGCCGCCAATTGGCCGCCGCCCGCAAATTGATAATCGGGCAGTTTCAGTTTGTCGGTGATGTCGCGACCGATGGCGTATCGCGCCACGCCCGGAATGCGAAACGTTTTGATCGCCCGTTCGAGCAGGAACAATTTCAGCCGGGTCTTCGGCGCAAAGAAGCCGGCAAAGCGCAAGGCGGCGCGTTGCTTCTCGGCGATGTAGTCGCGCAACAAAGCATCGTAATTGCGAAACGCCGCGTCGTATTGACCGCCGGACCTGGCGAGTTCGCCGGCAAGCACATAGGCGGCCGTCATCGCCAGTGCGGAACCCTGTCCGCCCAACAGCGAAATGCAGAACGCCGCGTCGCCGAGAAGCGCCACGCGCCCGCTCGACCAGTGCTCCATCGCGATCTGGCTGACACGGTCGAAGTAAAGCTCCTGCGTGCGATCAAGCTCGTCAAGGATGCGCGCGCTTTCCCATTGCACGCCGCCGAAGCGTTCGCGCAGCAGCGCCTTCTGTTTGTCCAAGCCAATGGTCTCGGCGGGTTGCTCCGTATCGCCGGCAAAGACGAACAGAAACAAGGTGCGGTCGCCATGCAGCGCAAAGCGGCCGAGCTGAAGGCCGGGCTCGGTGTGGATGACGTAGACCATCTCGTCGCGCGGGCGGTAGCCGCCGCACGCGAACGCCGCGACCATGTAGCCGAGCTTCCTTTCAAAGCGATCCGGCGGCCCGAACGCCAGCCGGCGCACCGCCGAGTGCAGTCCGTCGGCGCCGATCAACAGGTCGAACCGCCGCTCGCCGCCGCGTTTGAGGCGAACCCGCACGCCGTCCGAATGCTGCTCCAGCGCGACGATTTCGTCATCGAAGGTCACTTCGCAATCGTCCTTGACGCGATCGAAGATCAGCCGCGACAGGTCGCTGCGGCCGATGGTTACGTAACGGCCGCCGGTCAGGTCGCTGAAGACCGTGGTGCCGAAACCGGTTACGCGCCGCCCCCGGCGGTCGACCATGCGCAGTTCGCGCATGTGATAGCCGGCCCGATCGATCGCCGCGGCCAGTCCCATGCGTTCCGCGATATCGAAGCCCAGCCCCCAGAAATCGATCACGTAGCCGCCGGAGCGCAACGCCGGCGCCCGTTCGACGAGCGTCGGCGCGAAGCCGGCTCTTCGCAGCCAAAATGCCAGGGTCGGTCCGGCTATGCCAATTCCGGAAATGAGAACGGTTTTTGCGGCCATGAGCGGACATATGAGGTCGATGCGGATGGCGCAACCGCCGCCAAACAAAAACGGCGCAGCTTTAAAGGCCGCGCCGTTCGTTTTGCAAGCCTGAAGCGATTCTACTGGAACAGCTTCATCGCATTTTCAAGCGTCTGGATAACACCCCATGCCAGCGGAATTCCGACGAAGCACCAGGCGAGCAGGAGCTCCACGGTGGTCGTTCCGGTCTGCGTTTGGTCAGCCATGATGTTTGCTCCTTAGGCGCCGGCCGGTTCGCCGGCGGCATCGACGGCCACTTGGCCGAGCAGGGCCTCATGGTCGGGCTTCATGTGGAAGCGATGGTGTACCGCCTTGATCATGAAGTTGCAGATGAAGCCGATGACCAACAAAGCCGCCATGATGTACATGGTGACATTGTAGGCCTGAGCCTTCGGCACGCCGTGATCGATCTGGTACTCCCGGATGTAGTTGACCAGCACCGGCCCGAACACGCCGGCCGCCGACCATGCGGTGATCAGCCAGCCGTGGATGGCGCCGACATAGCGGGTCCCGAACATGTCCTTCAGATACGCCGGTACGGTGGCGAAGCCGCCGCCGTACATGCTGATGATGATCAGGAAGCAGATCACGAATCCGGCGACGCTGCCGATTGATCCCGTCCATGGCACCAGCGCGTACAGCACCGTTCCGATAGCGAAGAAGCAGAAATAGGTGTTCTTGCGTCCGATATAGTCGGATGTGGAGGCCCAGAAGAAACGCCCTGCCATGTTGAACAGGCTGAGCAGGCCGACGAAGCCCGCCGCCGCGAGAGCCGAGACTTTGCCCGGGAACATTTCCTGGGTCATGGCGGACGCCTGGCCGAGCACGCCGATGCCGGCGGTGACGTTGAGGCAGAGCACCCACCAAATCAGCCAGAACTGCGGCGTCTTGATCGCGTCGTACACGTAGACGTCGCTCCGTGTGACGAGCTTCTGCTCGACGACCGGCGGCGTATACCCTTCCGGTTTCCAGCCCGGCGCCGGTATGCGCACGATCGCCGCCCCGACCCACATGAAGATCAGGTAGATCACCCCAAGTGTGATGAAGGTTTCGGCGACGCCGACATGGGTCGGTGTCGCGTATTTGCTCATCAACCAGACGGACAGCGGCGAGGCGATGAAGGCGGCGCCGCCGAAGCCCATGATGGCCATGCCGGTTGCCATGCCGGGACGGTCGGGGAACCATTTGATCAGCGTCGACACCGGCGAGATATAGCCGAGGCCGAGACCGATGCCGCCGAAGACCCCATAGCCGAGGTAGACGATCCACAGATTATGGACGTAGACGCCAACGGCCGAAATGAAGAAGCCCAGCGCCCAGCACAGACCGGCGGTGAACATGGCCTTGCGCGGACCGCCTTCCTCGACCCAGCGGCCGAAAATTGCAGCCGACGTGCCGAGCACGAAGATGGCGATCGAGAAAATCCAGCCGAGCTCCGCCAGCGTCCAGTCGCCCGGCGCGGAGGCGGTGATGCCGATGAGCTTGGTCATCGGCAGATTGAAAACGCTGAAGGCGTAGGCTTGGCCGATGCACAGATGGATGCACAGCGCCGCCGGCGGCACCATCCATCGGTTGAATCCGGGCTTGGCGATCGAATGGCTGCGATCGAGAAAGCTCATCGCGTGGTCCTCCTTGTTCTCCCCAACGCGCTTAGTGCGCGCGCATTCTTGTTGGGCCGCCGGATTCGTGCCGACGGCGCAGCCAGTCAATCACAGGTTTGGGGGTGATAGAAGCTATCTATCTGCTGATTGACAAATTACCGCATGGATAGGTAAGACTCGGTCCAAGGGAATTAAATCCTAGAAAGCAACAAGGGCTCGGGGCCTCCACCCAAAGAGAAACGCCGCTTCCTCCCGGCCGAGAGGAAGCGGCGCGCCTGTTCCGAGTTGTTTCTTGTTGTTCTACTGGAACAGTTTCATAGCATTGATCAAAGTCTGCAGCACGCCGAGCGTGAGCGGGATGCCGACGAAGCCCCAGGCCAGCACGAGCTGCAACGCCGTCGTGCCGGTTTGTTGATTTGAACCTTGCATGATCGTTTCCTCCTTATGCGCCGGCGGGTTCGCCCGCCGCGCCGACGGCGATTTGCGCCAATTCGGCTTCATGATCGGGCCGCATGTGGAAGCGATGGTGCACGGCTTTCACCAGCAGATTGCAGATGAAACCGATCACCAACAGCCCGGCCATGATGTACATGGTGACGTTGTAGGCGTCGGCTTTCGGCACTCCGTGCGTGACATTGTACTCGCGGATGTAGTTCACCAGCACCGGTCCGAAAATGCCGGCCATCGACCACGCGGTCAGCAACAGGCCGTGAATGGCGCCGACGTAGCGCGTGCCGAACATGTCTCTCAGATAGGCCGGCACGGTGGAGAAGCCGCCGCCATACATGCTGATGATGATCAGGAAGCAGATGACGAATCCGCTGACGCTCCCGATCGATCCCATGTACGGCACGGTGCAGTACAATACGAAGCCGAGCACCATGAACACGAAGTAGGTGTTCTTGCGCCCGATATAATCGGACGTCGACGCCCAGAAGAAGCGGCCGCCCATATTGAAGAGACTCATCAGGCCGACGAAACCGGCCGCCGCCACCACCGAGACCTTGCCGGGAAACATTTCCTGGCTCATCGCCGAGGCCTGGCCGAGCACGCCGATGCCGGCGGTCACGTTGAGGCAAAGCACCCACCAGATCAGCCAGAACTGCGGCGTCTTCAGCGCGTCGTAGACATAGACGTCGCTGGTGGTGATCAGTTTCGACGCTTGCGACGGCGCGACATAGCCGGCCGGCTTCCAGCCCGGCGCCGGCACCCGCACGATGATCGAGCCGATGACCATGAAGATGAAATAGACGACACCGAGCACGATAAAGGTCTCGGCGACGCCGATATGGCTCGTGGTGCTGAATTTGCTCATCAGCCACACCGACAACGGCGAGGCGATGAAGGCGCCGCCGCCGAAGCCCATGATCGCCATGCCGGTTGCCATGCCGGGCCGGTCGGGGAACCATTTGATCAATGTGGAGACCGGCGAGATGTAGCCGATGCCGAGTCCGCAGCCGCCAAGGACGCCATAGCCGAGATAGATGAGCCAGAGATTGTGGGTATAGACGCCGATTGCGGACACGAAGAAACCGCCGGCCCAGCACAGGGCGGCGGTAAACATCGCGCGGCGCGGGCCGCCCTCCTCGACCCATCGGCCGAACACCGCGGACGAAACCCCGAGGAAGAAGATGGCGAGCGAGAAGATCCAGCCCAGCTCGGGGATGCTCCAGTCGTTTGGTGCCGCTTTGCTGATGCCGATGAGCTTGGTCATCGGCAAATTGAACACGCTGAAGGCGTAAGCCTGTCCGATGCACAGATGAACGCACAGCGCCGCCGGCGGCACCATCCAACGGCTGAAGCCGGGTCCGGCAATCGTGTGGCTACGATCGAGAAAACTCATCGCGCGGTCCTCCCCACCTTGATTATGCAAACGGGATTTTTGGCGGCCGCATCGGTTGCGGCGCTATTTGTTGTTCGACAGTGGCGAGCGCGATAATCGGAATCAATAATGAGTTCTCTATCGGTCGATAGAAAAATCACATGGAGCGACGCTGCGTGCCCGGGCCTGGGGCGCTCGACTATCTTTAAATCTGCGCGACGCGCCGTGCTTCGGCGACCAGCGCCGCGGTCAGCGGCGTCATCGGTTCGCGCGCCGGGACTACCAAGCCGACGGTATGGGTGGCTTCCGGCGCGACAATCGGGATTGCGCGCACCACGTCGGCAAGGCCGAGCGTCGCGGCCATCCGCGCCGGCATGACGCTTGCCCAGTGTCCGGTCCGCACATGCGAGTAGAGCAGCACCATCGAATCGGATTCCAGTGTCGGCTGCGACTCGCCGCCGGCCTGCCGCACGAGCTCGTCGATGATGCGGCGGGTCTGGGTGTTGGCGGTCATGAGGCAGAGCGGCACCTGGGCGACCTCGGCCCATGTCACTTTGTCGCGGTTGCCGAGCGGCGCGTCGGCGGCGGTCAAGAGGCAATAATGCTCGTGATAAAGCGGTACATGGGCGACGTGGCCGAGCGGCTCGTTGTCGAGATAGGTCACGCCGGCATCGATCTCGAGATTGTCCAAGAGCTGCAGAATCTCCCGCGAATTGCGGGACAGAACGGTGAATTGGACCGCGGGATGCCGCTCGCGATACGGCGTCGTCAAAGTTTCGATCATGGCAAGCGTCGCCGGAATCGCGGCTATGCGGAGCCGTCCGGTGAGGCCGTGTTTGAGCGCCTGCACCTCCTGCCGCATGGCCCGGGCGTCGCCGATGATGCGGCGCGCCCAGTTGAGAACGCGCTGACCCTCGGGCGTGAAATCCTGGAACCGCGAGCCGCGATTGACGAGGAGGACGCCGAAGCTTTCCTCGAGTTGCTTGAGCCCGGCCGACAGCGTCGGCTGGGTCACGCCGCAGGTCTCGGCCGCCCTGCCAAAGTGACGCTCACGGGCCAGCGCCAGCAGAAATTCGAGTTTGTCGATCACGGCCCGGCTCGATTTGGTGCGATTGGGGTTGGAAAAATGCGGTTCAAATGCCTATGGTAGTACAGACATGATCGGTTATTCCAAGCATAGTCAACATATCAATAGAAATCATCTATTGGTGTCGCGCTGAACTAGACCTGTTTAATGTCGCTGCGAGTTTCGAGTTTAATGTCGTTGCCGGCTCTTGCCGGCCCGGAGACAGAATGAGCCTGACCACGCCGCCACCAACATTGCCGCCTCAGGCTGACATTCCGCGCGGCGGCGCCGGACGCCGCCGCCCGCCGCGCACCCCCAAAGGCCGCCAAGTCGACCCCAAGGCTCTTACGGAAGTGCAGGATTTACTGATCGACCGGCCGCGCCGCCGCGACCTGCTCATCGAGCATCTCCACCTCATCCAGGATCATTACGGGCATCTCTCCGCCGCGCATCTCGCAGCACTGGCGCAGGAGATGAAACTCGCTTTGACCGAGGTCTATGAGGTCGCCACCTTCTATGCCCATTTCGATGTGGTGAAGGAGGGCGAGGCGCCGCCGCCTCCGGTCACGGTGCGGGTGTGCGATTCACTATCCTGCGCGCTGCAAGGCGCGGAGCGGCTGCTCGCCGAATTGCCGAAAAAGCTCGGTCCGAACGTCCGCGTTGTGCGCGCGCCGTGCATGGGGGCTTGCGACCGCGCGCCGGTCTGCGCTGTCGATCATGCGCAAGTGATTCAGGCGGATGCAACGAAAGTGACCGCGGCCGCGGCGAAGCCGGCGCATCCGCACGCCTATCCGGCGCCGACCATGCTCGACGCCTACGTAAAGAGCGGCGGCTACGAATTGCTCAAGGCTTGCATCGCCGGTCGTCGCACACGCGACGAATTGATCAAGATCGTGGGCGACGCCGGCCTGCGCGGCCTTGGCGGCGCCGGCTTTCCCACGGGCCGCAAATGGTCGCTGGTCCGCGCCGAGCCGGCGCCGCGGCTGTTCGCGGTCAATTGCGACGAGGGCGAGCCTGGGACCTTCAAGGACCGGTTTTATCTGGAGCGCGATCCGCACCGCTTTATCGAGGGCATGCTGATCGCCGCCTGGGTCGTCGAGGCTGCCGACACCTATCTCTATGTCCGTGACGAATATCCGGAGATCATTCTTCTTCTCAGCAACGAAATCGCCAAGGTCGAAGAGGCCGGCCTGTCAAAGCACACCAAAATCCATCTGCGCCGCGGCGCCGGCGCCTACATCTGCGGTGAAGAATCCGCGATGATCGAATCGATCGAAGGCAAGCGCGGCCTGCCGCGCCACCGCCCGCCCTATGTCGCGCAGGTCGGATTGTTCGGCCGCCCCACTCTCGAGCAGAACGTCGAGACTCTCTACTGGGTGCGCGACATTGTCGAGAAGGGCGTCACCTGGTTCACCTCGCAAGGCCGCCACGAGCGCAAGGGCTTTCGCAGCTTCTCCGTCTCCGGCCGCGTCAAGAATCCGGGCGTGAAGCTTGCGCCCGCCGGCGTCACCGCGCGCGAATTGATCGACGAATTTTGCGGCGGCATGGCCGACGGCCATACCTTCAAGGCCTATCTGCCGGGCGGCGCCTCGGGCGGCATTCTGCCGGCGTCGATGGCCGATATCCCGCTCGACTTCGGGACGCTGGAGAAATACGGCTGCTTCGTCGGGTCGCATGCGGTTGTGATCCTGTCCGACAAGGACGATATGAAGGCGGTGGCGCTCAACCTCATGAAATTCTTCGAGGATGAGAGTTGCGGCCAATGCACGCCATGCCGGGTCGGCACCGAGAAGGCGGCGCAGCTGATGGCTGCAGGGCCGTGGCACCCGGCGCTCCTCGACGAGCTTTCTGCGCTGATGCGCGATGCCTCGATCTGCGGTCTCGGCCAGGCGGCGCCAAACCCTCTGCTTTGTGTGCTAAAATATTTCCCCGACGAACTTACTAAGCCGTTGGGGCATTGGTGATCCAAAGGTTCGCGCCATGAACGATCGCAAAGACCAGAAACCAGCCGGCTACGGCCATGACAAGAAAGGTGCCGGGGGCGGTGCCGCTTACGGCGAGGGCAAGCCCGGCGTGGCGCACACGGCGCCGGCGGACAAGGTCGCCGGCAAGAGCGACGCACCGGGGGCGAAAACCTTTACCATCGACGACCGTGAGGTCGACATTCGCGACGGCGAGACCATCTTCCGCGCGGCGCGCCGCCTCGGCATCAAGCTGCCGCATCTGTGCTACTTGCCGAAACCCGGTTATCGGCCCGACGGCAATTGTCGCGTCTGCATGGTCGAGATCGAGGGCGAGCGCGTGCTCGCGGCAAGCTGCATCCGCACGCCGTCGCCGGGCATGAAGGTCAAGACGCAGACCGACCGCGCCAAGACCGCGCGCAAGATGGTGACCGAGCTTCTGCTCACCGATCAGCCCGATCGCGCGCATGCGCACGATCCGGACTCCGAATTATGGAAAGTCGCCACGCGGATGGAGCTCAAGCAGGGCCGCTTTCCGCGCCGTCCGGCGCCGCCGCCGGACCGCAGCCACGTGGCTATGGCGGTCAATCTCGACGCCTGCATCCAATGCAATCTCTGCGTCCGCGCCTGCCGCGAAGTGCAGGTCAATGACGTCATCGGCATGGCCGGCCGCGGCCATGGCGAGAAAATCGTGTTCGACTTCGACGATCCGATGGGCGCCTCGACCTGCGTCGCCTGCGGCGAATGCGTCCAGGCCTGCCCGACCGGCGCGCTGATGCCGGCGACCTTGGTGGACGAGAACAACGTCTTCACCGGCAAAGCCGACCGCTCGGTCGACAGCGTCTGTCCCTATTGCGGCGTCGGCTGCCAGCTCACCTATCATATCAAGAACGACAAGCTGCTTTACGTCACCGGCAAGAACGGTCCGGCCAACGAAAACCGGCTCTGCGTCAAAGGCCGCTTCGGCTTCGACTACGTGCATAATCCACAGCGGCTCTTGAAACCGATGGTCCGCAAGGACGGCGTGCCGAAGATTCCGCACGAATACATCGACCCGTCCAATCCGTGGACGCATTTCCGCGAAGCGACCTGGGAGGAAGCGCTCGACCGCGCCGCGGCCGGCCTGAAGAAAATCCGTGACCGCGACGGCGCCAAAGGTCTCGCCGGCTTCGGTTCTGCCAAGGGCTCGAACGAGGAAGCCTATCTGTTCCAGAAGCTCGTGCGCACCGGATTCGGCACCAACAATGTCGACCACTGCACGCGGCTGTGTCACGCCTCCTCGGTGGCCGCCCTGATGGAGGGCGTCGGTTCCGGCGCGGTCTCGGCCACCTTCAACGAATGCAAGAACTCCGAAGTGATTTTCGTCATCGGCGCCAATCCGACCGAAAATCACCCCGTCGCCGCGACCTTCTTCAAGCAGGCGAAAAAGCGCGGCGCCACCTTGATCGTCGCCGATCCGCGCGGCCAGGCGCTCAAGCGCCACGCCACGCATATGCTGCAATTCAAGAACGGCACCGACGTGGCGATGCTCAACGGCATGCTCAACACGATCGTCGCCGAGAAGCTCTACGACGAGCAGTACATCCAGACCTATGTCGAGGGCTTCAAGCAATTCGCCGAGAGCATCAAGGACTATACGCCGGAGGAGATGGCGCCGATTTGCGGCATCGAAGCCGACGTTATCCGGTCGGTGGCGCGCAAGTTTGCTCGCGCCAAATCGGCGATCATCTTCTGGGGCATGGGCATCTCCCAGCATACCCACGGCACCGACAATGCGCGCTGCCTGATTGCGCTGTCGCTGATCACCGGCCAGATCGGCCGGCCGGGCACGGGTCTGCATCCCTTGCGCGGTCAGAACAACGTGCAGGGCGCTTCCGACGCCGGACTGATCCCGATGTTCTTCCCCGACTACAAGTCGGTTGAAGAGCCGCAAATCCGCGCCCGCTACGAGGACGCCTGGGGCGTCAAGCTCGATCCAAAGAAGGGTCTCACCGTCGTCGAGATCATGGACGCGGTCCATGCCGACGTGATCAAGGGCATGTACATCATGGGCGAGAACCCCGCGATGTCCGATCCCGATCTCAATCATGCCCGCGAGGCGCTGGCGCATCTCGAGCATCTCGTGGTCCAGGACCTGTTCCTCACCGAGACCGCGGTCTATGCCGACGTGGTGCTGCCGGCCTCGGCGTGGCCGGAGAAGGACGGCACCGTCACCAACACCAATCGTCAGGTGCAAAGGGGACGCCAGGCGCTGCCGCTGCCGGGCGATGCACGCCACGACATCCGGATCATCCAGGAGATCGCCAACCGGATCGGCTGCAACTGGAATTACCAGGACGTTGGGGAGGTCTATACCGAGATGGCGTCGCTGATGCCGTCGCTCGACAATATTTCCTGGGAGCGCGTGGCGCGCGAAGGCGCCGTCACCTATCCGGCCGATGCGCCGGATAAACCCGGCCGCGACGTGGTGTTCGACAAGGGCTTTCCGCGCCCGGGCGGTTTCGGCAAGCTCGTCGCGGCGAAACTGCAGCCGCCGGACGAGACGCCGGACGCCGAATATCCATTCATCCTCACCACCGGGCGCGAGCTCGAGCATTGGCACACCGGAGCCATGACGCGGCGCGCCACCGTGCTCGACGCGCTCGAGCCGGGCGCGGTCGCGGCGGTATCGCGCGGTACCATTGCCAAGCTCGGCATCAAACCGGGCGACATGATCCGCGTTTCCACCCGACGCGGCGTCGTCGAACTGTCGTCACGCCAGGACGACGCCATTCCCGACGGCGTGGTGTTCATCCCCTTCGCCTTCGTCGAGGCGGCGGCGAACCTGCTCACCAACCCCGCGCTCGATCCGTTCGGCAAAATCCCCGAGTTCAAATACTGCGCTGCGCGGGTGGAAGCAGTCGATCCGGCGACGCGCGTGGCGGCGGAGTAACGCGCGCCGCCCGCCATGGACGAGGGCGATCCGCACGACGAAATCGTGCGCCTCGAAGCGCGCATCGAGGATCTTGCGGAGAAGCTCGAAAGCTGCCGGAAATTCATTCTGGCCGGACGCGCCGCCGTCGCCGGCGGGAGCATCTTTCTCGTCGCGCTGCTGTTTGGTGCGATCGCCTTCGATCCGGCGATCATGGCGTGCGCGGCGGCGGCACTACTCGGCGGCCTCGTCGCCTGGGGCTCGAATCGCAGCACGGCCGATGAAACCAGCGCGGAGATCGCCGCGGCCGAAGCGCGGCGCGCGGTGCTGATCGGACAAATCCAGCTTCGGGTGATCGAGGGCGGCGCGACGCTGCACTAGCATGTCCCGCAAAAGTGGGAACGGTTTTGCGAAAGGGACCCGTTAAAGCCAATAGCTGCAGCGCGCGCTAATCCTTGTTCTCGTCCTTGAAATACGCCTCCACCGGGCCGGTGAGCTTGATCGTCAGCGGATTGCCGTGGCGATCCTTGGTCTTGGGAGCCTCGACGCGGATCCAGCCCTCGCTCACGCAATATTCCGCGACGTTGGTTTTCTCGACGCCTTTGAAGCGCACGCCGACATCGTGGCTGAGCACGTCGGCGTCATAGAACGGACTTTTCGGATCGGTCGACAGGCGGTCGGGCGGAACGTCGGGCATACGGGATTTCCTTTACTAATTACCGGGTCGTTTCATAGCACGGCCAATCTTCGCTCAATCCAAAAATGCGGCTTTAGGCATGGCGCGCGATCGCGGAATTTGCGCGGCCCTGGTTTGACCTCGCTCAACATCTTCAAGCCCCTAAACGGCATTGATTATGGCAGAAAAATCGCGTGGGGCGAGCCTGGGGCCGACTACGGCGCCGCTCCGAAAATTTGCAGGCGAAGTTGCAAGCAAGCGAAGACATGAAAAGCTCGCGATGCGGATGTTAGGCAAGTTCAAGCAGTTCCTGCCCTGCATCGTGGCGGCCGCCATCGGCATTGCCGCAACGGCGAGCGCCACCGGCGTGATCGTCGTGCGGGACAATAACGATGCAGAGCACCAATTCCATGTGCTCGCCGAGAACCATTTCATGGTTCTGCAAAACGGCCTCAACGAATACGTGAACAGGCTCGAGGCCGTGCGGGCGCTGTTCGACAGTTCCGACGATCGGGTCAGCCGCGGCGAATTCGAGGCGTTTACGCGACCATTGCTGCGCGAAAACGGCGGCATCGTCACGCTATCATGGGTGCCGCGGGTATTTAATTCCGCGCGCGCCGCGCACGAGCGGGAAGGGGAGCTCGATGGAATTCCGGATTATCACATCAAAGATATGGTTCGCGGGGCCGGCCCGATGACGCCATCGCCGGAACGGCGCGAGTATTTTCCGATCTTCTACGCGACCGTGCCCAAGACGTCACCGCTTTACGGCCTCGATTTGCGCTCCGAAGCCGATACGTTGGCTGAACTCCAACATGCGCGGGACGCAGATCGCCTCGGCTTTTCGTCGGTTCCCACGCTGGTCAGTACCGGGCGCAGCTGGAGCGGCTTTCTGTTTTCATTGCCGATCTATAAGCGCGGCGCGCCTCACGATACAATTGAGACCCGCCGGAGCAATCTTGTCGGCTTCGTGCACGGCTCGGTGATTACCGCCAAGATGGTGAGCACCATCATCACCGACACGAAGACGCCGAAGGGCCTCGATTTATTCTTCTATGCGCCGGACAGCGGCCCGCAAGCCATGCCGCTGGAAATGCATCCGTCGCGGCTTCGCAGCTCGGCGCTGGCGCCGATATCGCGCGCCGCGGCAGTTGCCGGCCGCTCCTGGAGCCGTGACCTGGTCGCTGACGGACAGCCCTGGTTGAGGCTGGTGGCGCGGCCGATGCCCGACGGTCCGCTGACTGCGCATCACGAGCGCGCCTGGGCCGTGCTGGCGTTCGGACTCATCCTTACCGCGGCCGTCGTGACCTATATTCGCTCGACGCGCAGCCACGCTTCGCACATGATGCGCGTAAATAAAAAAGTGAACGATTTAGCGCGATCCGACCCGCTGACGGCACTTGCCAATCGCCGCGCCTTTGTCGACCGCCTGCACAATGGATTCGCTGCGTGCCGCCGCGGCGCCAAGCCGTTTGCCATTCTCTATTTCGATCTCGATCACTTCAAGGATGTCAACGACACGCTCGGCCATGCGGTCGGCGATGAATTGCTGCGTCAGGTAGCGGCGCGGGTCAGAGACACAGTGCGCGCAACCGACCTCATCGCACGCTTCGGCGGCGACGAATTCGCTGTCCTGCAGAGCGACGTCGAGGATTTGGAAGCGGCCGGAACGCTGGCCGGCAAAATCGGAAATGTTATTGGCGAACCCTATGTCATCGAGGGCAACGAAGTACATATCTCGGCCAGCATCGGGATATCGCGCTACGCGCCCGAGGTTACCGCACCCGACGCCATGATGATCCAGGCCGATCTCGCGCTTTATCGCGCCAAGGAGGACGGTCGCAACTGCTACCGCTTCCATAGCGTCGATCTGGACCGCCAAGTCGAGGAACGCGTCACGATCGCCGACGAATTGCGCGGAGCGATCGATCGCAATGAGCTGGAACTCCACTATCAGCCGAAGGTCGAGCTGCGCTCGGGTCATATCATCGGCATGGAAGCGTTGCTGCGCTGGAACAATCCCAAGCGCGGCCAGATTTCGCCTGCGGTCTTCATCCCGATCGCCGAACGGTCCGGTCAGATCCAGGT
>Ga0335081_10007956_pt1 | contig 16977 bp, 12 predicted proteins | sample Lox_Sample_35_FD_206713 | JGI IMG/M metagenome (GOLD analysis project Ga0335081, IMG submission 206713) | Soil microbial communities from Loxahatchee National Wildlife Refuge, Florida, United States - Lox_Sample_3.5 | ecosystem: Environmental > Terrestrial > Soil > Wetlands | place: USA... | reverse complement strand
GTCGAATTGACCGCACTGGAGCCGGCGCCCGGACCCACACCGGCTGCGTGATTTTCGACGGAGCGACGCGTTATCTCGCAACTCGCCGAAGGTAGAAGGCGTTGAACCCCTGCAGGCAAACTGCCCGGCGCATGGAAGGCGGCAGGTTGTGGAGGTGGCGGACAATTTTCCGGAAGAATGCCGTTATGTGTTGGAGACGCTGCGCGATGTTTATCATCACGACGGACAGGCGCGAGAACAGGCAATGACGCCGGAACGACGGCTGCGCTTCCATCAGGAGCAAAGCGAGCCTTTGATGAAAGGGCTGCATAAGTGGATGGAATCGCAGTTGGCGGAGCACAAGACAGAACCGAACTCCGGATTGGGCAAAGCGATCTCCTATCTACTGAATCACTGGACGAAGCTGATGCTTTTCCTGCGGCAAGCAGGCGCACCAATCGATAACAATATCGTCGGGCGCGCCTTGAAGAAAGCCATCCTCAACCGTAAGAACGCACTCTTCTACAAGACCCTGAACGGCGCCAGGGTCGGTGATCTGTTCATGAGTCTGATTCACACGTGCGAGCTCAACGGCGCCAATCCGTTCGACTATCTGACCGAGTTACTGCGGCACACCGGGGAGTTGAAGCGAAGCCCAGCGGAGTGGATGCCGTGGAATTACCGCGAGACACTGGCGCGGCTGGCAACGCTCGCAGCGGCGTAATATGATGAGTCCTTCCTGGCCGAAAAGGATCGTCGGCGGCCGGGTAGAATGGCTCTCTTCAAATGCCCATAAAACGGGCCTCTCAGAAAGCAAAATCTGACCACCTTTTTGGCCAGGCACGCAGGCGCCCAAAAATGTTTCGTGCAGGCCCGTACGCCCGCGTTTCCAAGATCTGATTTGGTTACACCTGAACCACGCAACGCGCTCGAATAGCATCGAGGGCCTGACCGCCAGTTAACCAAACGCACGCCCTGGGCGGAGACTCTAAGGCGCGCGCCCGAAAAGGCTTGGACGAGGGGGCCTTGCGCAAGCTTACAGACATTCCCGACACATCTTGAGAGCCGCCATTTCCCGCAAGCCCACGCAGCCGCTCAGTCAACCAGAAGAGCACAGAACCTGTTGTGGAGATGTTTGGCTCGGCAAGATGCCCACTTTCGAACGGATTCTCCTCTTTGCGCCCGCGTATTTCGTGGCCGGTCGGGAGTCTGCCTGGGTGTTCGGCGGTATCGCTGGAGAAATAGACGAGAACTCCACGGCAGAGTTCCTGCTGACTTGCTTCCCGTGTGAGGACGCCCTTCAAGCTAGACGCCTCTTCATTCCGCGCTGGAGCCGTCCTGCACCCCGAAGTCCGCCGCGAGGATATCAGCGATCTGGCATCGCAAGACTGGACACCGATTCGTGGCAGCACGCCACACTACATCCCAGTCGATGCCGAAGTACGCATGGATGAGGATGTTGCGGAAGGCCACGATCTGCGGCCAAGGAACCTCGGGATGGCGGCTTGTCAGGTCCCCCGAGACACGTGCGGCGGCTTCGCCGATTACGCCCAACTTCTGGACGACTGCGCTGCGCAGCATCTCGGACTCTTGAAAAGCCTGGAAATCGGCTCCGGCTATGAACTCGGCAATGTGATCGGCGGCCTCAACGATGTCGTTGAGGTACAGACTCTCATGCCGCATATACAAGCCGGGCTTCTTCAAGCACGGCGGACCTGATCAGAGGTTTCAGTCCGTTCTTCGAGACCAGATCCACCTTCCGGCCCAAGAGTCGTGACAAGTCCAACATCAATCCTGCGTAGTCGACCAGATCGACATGCGCGTCCGGGAGAAACTCCACGAGGAGGTCGATGTCACTTTCGGGTCGCATCTCGTTCCGCACGGCCGATCCGAAGAGCGAGAGTTCCCTCACGCTATACCGCCGGCAGAGATCCGCCAATTTAGCCTCTTCGACCTGTGTGTCGCCCAACTGGAGAGTCTGGCTCATGGATCTTCCTCCATTATGCCTGAGTCCCGAGCCTTTAGCACCGCTCGTTGCCCGTCAAGCTAGGCGAGGACCGCAGCCAGGACCGCCGCGCGGCGAGGATGTCCGGGGCAATAGGGCGGGATAAGACGGCGGTCGCCCTATTCCGCCCTATTACGGTGTCTGAGCGGCCCAAGGCCGGGCACTCGATGGTTAACGCCTCGGCACTCGTTGGTTAACAGGCCTGGTTCTCACTGCTCGAGGATTCGGACCCATCACGTGCCACCGAACGACTACCATCGCCCCGCCGCCATCTCAATTCCCCCAATTTCTTGCGGGTGGCATAGTATGACTTCGAGGGTTCGTAGCACACTCAGAGAAATGGCTCACCGCAACGTTCACTACCAGAACGCTGACCGGTTTTCAGTCCGGCGTGCCGTTGACGGCCGTCACGAATACGGATACGACCAAAGCGTTCCCGGCTGGAACCCAAAGGGCGGACGTCGCGCGAAACCCGAACCTGCCTGAACCGGTGTTCGACGTCGCTCGGCATACACCAGCGCGAGCCGCCTCCGTACGTCTCCCCGACTTACTTTGCGGAATCGGTTTGCATAAAGTGCATCGCCAGCACGTTCGAGCCCTTGCCGTCTATAATTAGCTGCACGTTGTAACGATCCTCCGGCCAGACCGTGCCCGGCAGGAATCTGGGCAACAGGACATTCACCTGATCCAAACCGGGGTATTGGCTTTGCGGACCAGCATACTGAACCGGCACGTCGATGCCGCCGTCAAAGTCGATATGCAGGTGCGCGTGTTCCAGTGAAGTGCGGTTCCGCAGCCCGGTCGCGGACATAACGAGATACACCTGATCGGTCTCGGGTCCGAGATCGATCAGTCCTTCCGAAAACCAGCCGACGACCGGTACCGGCTCCAGCGTCTGCACACCGTTACGAAGACGCACCAGGTACGTGTTCCATGCAGGAAACACGAACGGCTGCACCGTGTTGATGTCGAGCTGTGACGTGGAAACCACACGACCGTCCAGAGCGATGGTGACCTGCGCGCGTCCGTTCGCGGCGTCCGCGGGAACGACGTATTTCACCTGCAGCGGCGAAACGGACAGGATCGGCGCCAGCCGCGCGACGCCCGCCGAATCGGTTAGCTGGACGCTTGTGCCTTCCAGAGTAGTCGCAGGATTCTGAGCATCGGCGGCGAATTCTCCCTTCCCCAGTTGAATTGCACAACTGGTCGCCACCAGCATGGACTCTGGCGCTGTCTGGATCGCCTCCGGCAGATGACCGCCTGAGTCACTGAGATACACTGCGGACTGGTGTTGCGCTCCCACCAGCATGTTGACGGTATTGCCGTCCACTCCGCCAATGTTCACAGCCACCGGCTGGATGCCTTCCGGCGTGTCGGGTGAAACCTTGAATTTAATTTGATAATCGCCACTTGGAGGATACGCGAGCGAGCTCTGCACTTCTGCTGGTACGGCGCCAACTGTGACGTACGGGTTCGCGACGGTTGGATAGGTTTGTCCAAGCGGGGGATAGCCATAACTGGGCGATGGTGGATCCGTCGGACCCAGTCCCACGCCGCTGATAAATCCTATCTGCGATCCGCTTTCACAATGGCTCCACGGCGGAAGAAAGGCGGGCGCATACGAGTCTAAGGCGATCGGGAAAGGGGCTGAGGTCCCGTGCCTGGTCGTTACGCTAACGGTGCTCGCACCCGGCACCAGTTCCCTTGGCAATACGGCCGTCGCAATTCCGCCCCCGCTCGAATCTGTGGATACCCCGACGGTCGCGGCGCCGTAATTGCCCACCGCGACCGACACCGCGTTATAGTCCAGGTCCGAAGTGGAAACAGGCGCGAAGCGGACCTGTGCGACCACTCCGGGAGAAAGCCGGGCGTCGCACGACACGCTGTTGACGACGGATGTGACGGCCGGAACTTGAGCCAACAGGGCACATGGAAGCAGAAACGCTCCAATGCCTGCGATATATCGACTTGATTGCATGAATCCCTCCGCTGTTGCTCGTGATCTCTTCGCGCCCGAGGGTGGAGTAATTGACTACGGCTTGGCGCGCCCCTCAAGAAGACATCTTTCGAGAAACGTCAGTCCCGCCGGCACGACGAAAAAGCTATTCACCGGGTTGGGCATTTGGTGGCCTTGGTCCGCGGCCTCCATGTACCAGACCGGCTGGCCACGGGCACGGAGTTTGGCCACCATACGGCGGGATTCACCGGCTGGAACCCGTGTGTCCTGTGCTCCCTGAAAGATGAATAACGGGATTTTGATCCGTTCCTGGTGGTCCAGAGGTGAGATCGATTGGAGAAAACTCCTCATCTCCGGGTCGCGCTCGTCGCCGTATTCGACGCGCGCCCAATCGCGCATGCCCTCACGCGTTTCCCGATTCAGGTTGGCGAAATCGCTGATGCCTGAGAAATCGATGCCGCATGCAAGCCGGTCGCTGAACTCGACCGCGGAGGCCAGTGTCATAAACCCGCCGTAGGAAGCACCGTAGACCGCCACACGCGTGCTGTCCAGAGTTGGCTGCGTTTTAATCCAATCGAGCAGGGCGCCGATATCTTTGACCGCATCCATCCGGAGGCGGCCGTCGTCGAGTGCGCGATATGTCTTTCCGTAGCCGGTGGAACCGCGAACGTTTGGCTGAAGCTCCGAGATGCCACGGCGGCCCAGCAGGGGGGAAACGGCGTTCACCGGGCCGGATTGACCCTCAGGACCACCGTGAATATTGATTAGAACTGGCGTGGGCTCTCCGTTTTTAGATGGCGCTTGCCAAAACCAGGCGGGGATCATCCGCGGCTTTCCGTCAATCCGGTCGAAAGTAGGATAGTGGATCAGACGGGCGTTTGACCGGCGAGCCTCTTCTTCCCGAGGCGCCTCGGTCCAGACGATTGTTGAGCGGGACCCGAAATCGTAGCTACCGATGGATTCGGCGCCGTCGAGTCGATAGAGCATCCAGGCCAACTTCCTGGCCGTGGGATGAAATGTGGCTCCGGCAACCGAGCCGTCCGGAATACCGGGAACTGCCTGCATTCGGCGGGTCGTCGTGTCCAGCGCATATAAGTGACGGGCGCCTTCTTCATTGAAGCGTACCGCGAGTAAAGAATCATCCGCCGCGATGTCCACGCCACCCACATCCCATGGAATGTCACGGTTCAGTTCTTCCTCACCGCCCGAGGCCAGATCGACGCGCCGGAGCGTCAGGAACTCTGAATTCCAATCGCCGGCGTAGTATACGTAGCGCCCGTCGTGACTCCAGACGGCGTCGCCGTGGTGTACCTGGCCTTCTTTTCCCGAACCGAGACGGCGGAATTCTCCGGTACGGACGTCCAGCACGTACAAGAACGAAAAATTCGGAGGAAACGTTCTCCAAGCCAGGAGCCGTTCGCCATCCGGGCTCCACGGGCCGAGCCCCCAACTGCCGGCCGTTCGGCAGATCGTTCTCAAACTGGAAGGCTGTGACGGATCCAAAACATAGACGCGGGTTTCATCGCTATTGCGGTCCCTGGCATAAAAGGCAAGACGTTCCCCTTTGCGATCGAACGTCGGACCACCATTACGTGAGTGCCCGTCTGTGAGGAGACGCGTTTTCTTCGCTGCCAGGTCATATACATAGAGTTGGCTATACTCATCGCCCCGATCGTCTCGGGAGTACACGAGAAAAGTCTTCGCCGGGTCCGGATTGAAAATGACGTATCCCGTATCGCGCGGCAAAGACATCAGTTTCGCGGGCTCGGTCCGAGGGGACAAGAGGCGAGCGAGCGAACTGCTAGTTGTCAAGCCCCAGGTTCGGATGACGATTCCCTCGCCGGAGGGATGCCAGTCGACAAGACTTCGCCTGGCCAGGCCATGCTTCACGAAAGAGGCAGCCTCGGCAATCGGAGTCCACGGCACGCGGGGAACACCTACCGCTTTGATGGCCGGAGGCGCGGGCACACCGGCGATTGCGAGGTATAGAACTGCAGCCAAGACAACAACCGTTATTAGCATCCCCGCTATTTTCAGCACTCTTCTCATGGCGGTTTCTTTTCAGTGGCGCCCGGTTGGCACAAGTAGACGCGGGTCGACGGTGGTCTGCGCCGGGTTGAAAACGAGAAACTCTGCGAAATCGAGACCCGGGATGGATAGGCGCTTCGACGCCAGGTATATGACGCTAACACGGAACTCGTTGTAAAACCCGGACCAGACGCCAGCGCGTTCCAGAACGGAGGCAGGAATCGAAAAGCTTCCTTTGTCCGGGCGCTCCGCGCAAGTGAATACCGTGGAGCCGTTGGTTTCGCCGTCGACTGCGAGACTCCCGTAGATCTCGATGTGACCGACGGCTGGATCCGCGACGCTCCAGGAGACCGTCAGACCATCCGATTTTGCGGCCCCGAACTCGTCGCGGTTTGTCCACAGAAGAGCCGAGTCCGGGATCGAGAAGCTTGCCTGAAATGGACCGAGCGCGGGTCCGCCCTGACCGTTGTCGAGTCGATATTCACCTGGTTCGGGCGGGCTATCGAAAGGGCCGTTGTAGTAGCCGTTCTCGGATCGTGTCGCCGTGAACGTGCCGCCGTGGAGCATCTGGAAATTGAGTGTGGCGCCCGCATTGAACTGTGAGCCAGGGTCCGGCATCGCCGCGAACCCCTCCCCCCAGATATTGCCGCAAGAGCCGAAAGCGATCACGCCCGTTTGTGAAGCCTTACCGAAGTTCGCGGACCAGTAGCTCCCCATCGTCGTGAACCAGATCTCCGCCGCCTTCAAATTGCCCGCCGACAGTTTCCGGACTTCGGATTCAGATAGCCCGTCGGGGTCGGAGCATGCTCTCGTGCCGGACGCGACGGAGACGAAGACATCGCCAGAAGCGGACCCGTCTTCGGTGTAACGTACCCAGACCGGCACATTACATCCCTCGATTCCCAGGGGTACTTCGAAAATGATCTCGTCCATTCCCGCGCAACAGCCGGACCGACCGCTGTAGACGATCTTCGCGGGCCGGCCGCCGAACAATACCTGTAACCCGGCAATCCGAAGCTGGCCGGGAATCGGTCCGGCCGCTTCGTCTCCGGAAGCAAACCCCAGACCCGTGCCCCACAGCGTGACGAGTTGCCCGGGGCGCGCCGGCGCCACCAGTGAATTCGTGGAAACATTACCCGCTGCATCGATATTCTGGACAGCACGATCGACGCAAAAGCTCGGGCGGCTCGGCGCGGATGTAGGTCCGCACCAGCCGCCGCCATAGATGCCGAACCCCCGCTCCCGAACTGTGAGCCTGTATGGAACGCTCGTTCGCCCATCGTAAGTCACCACCAATTGGCCGTCCCCTATTGGTGTGCTGGATGGCAGCAGGGCGCGAACCCATTGCGCCTCCGCCCCAAGAATATAAGCATCGAGCGAGATGCCGTTGACGGTCACGCGCACGGAGGTGCCCGCGAGCATGGTGACCAGCGGAAATCTTACCGAGGTCTGGGCAATTGGCGGGCCGACGGGAAAGCCGCCGGAGAAGATCAGCATGTTGGAGCCCGGAGCCACCGCTAGAGATCCCAGGCTGGATTCGTTGTAGACTCCGTAAATCCTTTCGGGCGGATCCGCGGCGTGAGTTGCCGTCACGGTGGCCACCACGGATGCAATCAACATTGCTCGCGCAAAACAGAACGTACGCCTCATCTCAGTGGACATAGTCGGAACTCCTCATTCACTGATCCGTAACTGCTATCGTCGCCAGGCTGGAGGCGAGCGAGTCGTCCCTCAGCCTTCAATTCCGGTAAGAAGGCGGTAGAGTTGCCGTATCCGCCAGATCTGATCGGGCTGCCCTTAGATTGGCGGCAGACTGCTCCAAAGCGAAGTCGATGAGATTCCGCCGCCCCAAATACGCTGAAAACTCCAGCCACAGGCGTGCGCCGAGAAGATGATCACGGGCGGACAGGATGCCAGGCTCGGTGCTGCCCGCCAGTGCCCCCGCGGCAAGCACGCTGAACGCGTCATTGGTTTCGGCGAGCGCCAACCGCGCCAGATCGTGGACGTCCTCTTGTCCGCTCATCGCGGCCGCCCTCCCGGCCAGTGAGATCGAAGAACGGATGTTGTCGAGAGAGTCCAGCACGCGGAGGAATGCGGAGATATCCTGCACTTCCGGATCGTTTGGGTCCGGGCTGATTTTCACGAAAATCACGCCGTTCGGACCACCAATGCTGGAAGGGCTATTTATAAACGCATCACTGCCGTAGAATGCCACCGCCGATTCCAGGTCCGGCACCGTGTGGTTGTGAAAGAACGGCGCAGTATCGGCCGCCTCCACGAGCGACGGTGAGTTGAATTCCTCCACCGGGGCCGTCCCTGACGGAACGTCGGCGAAATTGCCGAACCCGCCGAGCGGAGTGGCGAGGGTCCCGAAACCGCCATCGCGCGGCAAGTGGAGCGACAAGGCCAATGGCGTCTCGCTGACATTGACGGGAGCCGCCATGTTGTAGCCCTGCGGGTTTCCATCGAGACGCGGCGAAAAGCCCGGAGTCTTCGAATTGAAAGAAATGCCGGTCGTTCCACCGGCATTGAAATGGCAGGCGTTACAGTTCTTGTGGCCGGGCTCGCCGATATTGCCGGTATCGAGAAAGAGGGTTTTTCCGGCACTGGTGTGGGTACTTTTCAGCGCCAGCGATTTGAGGTCGAAATCTTCTTGACGGCCGAGCGCGAGTTGGTAGGCTGCGAGGGCATCCAGCTCTTCGTCGGTTGGCACGCGAAAATCTGTGCCGGGCCTTCTTTGGAGAGTCTTGGTGGCGTGTTGAGTGATGGCCACAATCGAGAACTCCCGTAGCGGTGGGCCGTCGTTGCCCCAGCCCAGGCGTTCCGGTGGATCCGCGTTCCTGCCGTTGCTCGTGAAATCGACACCGAAGGACGGATCTGGCCGGACAGTCGAATTTCGCAACGCGAGTACAGTTTGTACCGATCGCAGCGTGAACTTGGTGTGGAGGTCGTCGAATCCATCGGCATTCTCCAAAATCAATCCCAAACTGCGCATGAGCTCCGGCATTTCGAAGTCTGCGGCAAGCGCCGGGTTGTTTTCGGCAATAAACAGCGGGTCCGTGCGCGGCAAGCGGGCGATGAAGGCGGGATCGATCGTGAAATTGTTGCTTTCCACATGGCAGGTTCCGCACGCGCGGCCGTTTCCATCGAACTTCTCGTTCACGAAGACGCGGCGCCCCTGAGCAACGAGCCTGGCGAAATTCAATGTACGGCCAGGCGAGGCGGCAGGATCGAAATCGGTGGCAACTCCTGCATCGCCGGCAATCCGTACCTGATGGTGGAGCAGCCGGTCGAAGAGAGTCGCGGAGCCGGTTAGGACGAAGGTATTCACCGGATTCTGGTCCGCCTGCACTACGAAGGCACGGTCGGGCAGTCCGCCCTTCAGCGAGTCCGCCGGCAGCGTCGCGGAGAGTGTGTGCGATTTGGATTGCACATGATAGCTCCCGACCTTCACCAAAAGATCGGTAGAGTCCGCCAGCGTGCTGCTCCCGTCCCCGGGTTGGTTCTTAACCAGCCACAGGTCAAACAAACCGTCCAGCGGCAATCCCTTGACGGTCGAAGTAACCAGATTGGTGCTGGGATCGAGTTGGATGCTACCACCTGCATTGAACCCGCCGCTGGTGATCCCCCGGAGAGTTCCGAGCGACATCACCAGGGAACTGCCGGAACTGGCAGTCAGGGTCGCCTGGTACTGGTCAAACGCGCTGATGAGCGCAGCCGCATCGGCCATCCCGGTATTCGGAATGTCCGCCGCGGAAAGGTTCGTGATACACCATGTGGCGATCGCGACCCGCAAAAGAAGGGTTTGTGACGGCATGACGACCTGCTCCTCTGAGTGCTCGACGCGGCCACAGTGCCGGGCCGGGTGAGAGCAGATTAGAGCGGAAGCGATTGGAAAACCAGTGAACTGGGCTGACTTCACCGTGGTCCACGTGGGATAACTGATTGGTTCTGCTCAGTTCGGCAGATTCATCTTGTAGATGAGCGCGGGCCACCGGGGATCGGAATGGAGAGTGTCCAACGCCGGGTTGACGTTGATCCAATCGCTGGCGAACGACCGCTGTTGGACGGCTTTGTCCAAATATTCGAAGGCCTGGCTCTTGTCCCCCACATCCAAGTAAAGTCCCGCCAGCATCATGGGCGTAATATCGTCGCGTCCGGAATATTCCTGAATCAGATGTTCGGCAGCGCTGCGGTCTCCGGCGAGCGTGCGAGCGTGGGCCAACAGGGTCGCCGCCGGGGGCGCGCCACCGGTAATCGTCACAGCCTTTTCCAGATAACTGGTGGCTTGCGAATACATCCGCTTGCCCGTGTAGGCGAAACCCAGCCCATAGTACGGCTCCAGGTATCCGGGAAACACCTCCAGGGCTTGCAGACAGTGCTGAATGGCCTGATCGTATTGGCGTGTCATATACAGAGACATGCAAAGCGCGTTGTTGGGCGAGGGCCCCAGGGGATCGAGTTCTACGGCTCGACGCACCTCCACCAAACCCTCCCTGTCGCGGCCGAGGTCGATGAGCATCGCGCCCAACCACTGGTGCGCCGTGGGATAGCTCGGGCTCAATTCCACCGCCCGGCGCAGGTGCTCCTCCCTTTGGCGCCAGTTAAATAAGTCCACGCAGCCATCCATGCTCGCGTGAGCCTCTCCCAAACTGTCATCGAGTTGAAGCGCCTTGTTGACCACTTCGCACGCGCGGGCATGGTAGTCTTTTCGATCCAGCCGATAGGCCAGCACATTGTAGGCATCCGCCAGCCCGGAATAAGCCAGGGCGTAACCGGGCTCCTTGAGAATCGCCTGATTGAAGTACTCAAGGCTCTTGAGCATACGGCCAGTGTCTCGGGTTTGCCAGTTGAACCTGCCTTTCAGGTACAGATCTTGAGCTTCAAAGCTCACAGTGCGGCCCCCGAGGCGTGCCTGTTCCTGAGGTGTGACGTGTGCATGGACCTGTCCGGCGATCGCCTGTGCAATTTCCCCTTGAAGGCCCAGAACGTCCGTTCCAGTGCGCTCATAGCTTTCTGCCCAAATGTGGCGGTCCGAGCGCGCTGCGATCAATTGAGCGCTGATTCGCACGCGGTCACCGGCGCGTGTGACCGTTCCTTCCACGATGTAGTCCACCTTCAAGTTGCTGGCGATCTCTTGAAGGGGTTTCTTCGTTCTTTTATACTGCATGACCGACGTGCGCGAGATGACCGACAGTCCGTGAATTTTGGCCAGATCCGTGAATAAGGCATCGGTAATACCATCGGAAAAGTACTCCTGTTCGGGATCAGCAGACAAATTCTCCAATGGAATGACGGCGATCGAGGGTGAACGTCGTGTTGCGTTGACCTTGACCCAGAATATCCAACCCAGGGCCACCAGTAGCGCCACGAAAGCACCTAAGAGAAGCCAGACTAGTGGACCCCGAGCACCCTTCGATCGGGGCGGCAGCGCGACTTGCGAAACAACCCCCGGGCGTACCCGAAATGCCGCGCGATACCCCCCCTTTGGCAACGCGATCTCGATCGGGTCCTGGCGCCCTTCAGTCTGATAGTACTCGGCTAGCTTCTGCCGCAGGCGCCGAGCCTCAGTTCGGACGGCGGTGTCGATGCGCGGGTCGAACGATTCGTCCTTGCGAAGAACCTGGAGGCCAACGATGTACTCTTTGAGTTGTCCGCCATTCCCGGCGAGTTCCTGCTCGACGATAAACTGCAGAAACCGGCAGAGTTGCGGGGAATTAACGAAAGCGCCGCTGGATACCATCCGGTTGAGTTGGCTGTCTATATCGGATGGCGAAGGGGCTTCGGTGTCTTGCGGCTTGCCCTCCCGTCTGCGCGTAAGATCTCGGGCGTCTCGCTCAGAGGGCACTACCGGATTATATCGGTTTCAACTCGGGCTCACGGGGAACGGCCGCTCCCCGCATGCATCCAAGGGTCTCGTGACCACCACAACCGCGAACGTCTTTAGCTCATTTTGGAAATTCGCCATGGCAAAGCGGGGGCTCCATGGCTCTCGCCCCCCACCTCAGCGGAGGTGGTCCAGCATCATCAAATCTGAGCTGATGTTGGCAATGTACGAATACAGAAGGCGCCGCCCATCTGGACTAACCGAAATACCGGCATAGTCTAATGAGTCCGTTGCTTCCACGGTGCCCAGTTGGTTCGTCTTCCCCGTTTTGAAGCTGTAGAACTTGACCAGCCTCGGCGCGTTGGGCTCTGCGCCGGAATCGAAGTAATAGATCCCGGTGGCGGCGACCGTCCAATTCATTCCGCTGATCGAATCCGCAATCTGGCTTTCTTCACCTCCGGAGACTGGAGTACTCCACAGACCTCGTATACCATTCTTGCTATAGAAGACGAGTCTCCCATCGGGCGACTCTTCGGGACGCATTGCGCCGTGCCACGTGATCTGTAACGCGCTGCCGCCTTCGATCGCCGCCCGGAAAGCCTCCACTGGGCCGTCACGCGAGCCGGGAATAAAGTAGATCCAACGGCCGTCGTGTGAGAACACAGGATGCGCCATCGAACGATGCCCGGCCACTGTAATGCGCTGCGGCGCCCCACCCCTCGCACTGATTGTGTAGCTCTCGGAGTTCCCCTCCGGACCGGTCAATGCGCCAAAAATAAGACGCTGCCCGTCCGGAGACCAGCGCGGAAAGATTACACTTGGACCCCCGAACGATGTTAATTTGAGCGGATTCGAGCCGTCTGCGTCACAGACCCACAACTCTTGAGTTCCAGAGCGGTTCGACACAAAAGCGATGGTCCTTCCATCCGGCGACCAGGCTGGCGTCGCGTCCAATTGAGTCGAGGCGATCAGCCGCGTTGACCTGCCCAGACGATGGGCCGCCGATCCTTCGGGACCAAGGATCTCCACCTGCTGGACATCAAAGTTCCGGTTGTACCGCTGGTAAGCGAGTTTCGACGTCCGGGAAATTGTCGGATATCTGGCGTCATCACCAGGGCCCTCCACTAAGACCGGGCTCCCATGTGATCCACCCAAACCCGTCGGGCGGGCGGCCAAGCGCCACAGTTGGAACCGGCCCGCGCGACGGGATGCGAATACAATTTCACGTCCGTCCGCAGTCCAGGCCAAACCCGGAAGGGACATATGGTCGTCCGTCAGCCTCCGTGCTTCGCCGCCCGCTGCCGGCATCACAAAAATATCGCACCCTTCCATCTCGTAACGGCAAAACGCCAATATCTGCCCGTCGGGCGACATTGCCATACCTACGTCGCCATTGCTGATGTCGATCGGGAAGGTGAGGCGCACCTTCTCGCCAGTTGCCAGCGATACGCGGAATATGCTCTGCGCGCCAAACGCCGACGTTTTCTGATGGACAAGAAGGGCTGATCCATCCGGTATCCAGGCCACCCGGCCCGAGGACTCCGCCACCTTCCGTTCCGGCCCACCCAGGGGAGACACCAGGAATACGCCGCCGTTGCGGACGAAGGCGATCTGGCTGCCGTCCGGCGACCAGGCCGGCCAGGATTCCATCGCAGGGTCGCTGGTTACCTGAACAACCTTCTCCGCACCGATCGATTTCACGTAAATGTCGCCCCTCCAGCGAAAGGCTACCTGCGAGCCATCGGGGGAGAGGCTGGGCTGCTCTTCCAGCCCGGGATACGACGTGAGCGGGACCAGTCTGGGCGCGGGCAGGGCTGGTGAACGAGACCGCCAAATGATTCCACCCGCTATCGCCAATCCCGCCGTTACAATAATGGCCGCCGCACCGAGCCGAGGAAACGTAGCTTGAGGAGTCGCAGGCGTGCTCGCCGCAAAGGGACTAGCGGGCGCACGATTGATTCGATCCTCGAACCGCGGCACATAGGATCCCTTCGGAATCGTGATGAACACGGGGTCTTCCTGACCTTCAGAGTCGTAGTAGCGGGCGAGCCTGGATCGCAATTTGCTGGCTTCCGTGCGGACGGTCGAGTCCGCCTGCGGATCATAGTCTTCTGCCTTTTCGAAAACCTCAATTGCGATTACGTATTCTTTTATGCACTCGCCCTTGCCGTCGAGCGTTGTCTCCACCACGAATCGCAGGAACCGGCTCATGCGTGGCGAGTTTACAAAGGTCGAGCTGGAGAGAATCTTGCCGAGCTGTGCCCGGACAGCGGAACTGTCGGCGACGGGCATCCCCCTTTTATATCAAACATGTTGGCGGAGTTGTACAACCTCCCGAAACGTCTCTCTGACTTCCGAGCACACGCCCATTCGGTGATACTTCCGTTGGAGGATCGAAGAGCCATGAAAACCGCACCGTTGCTTTTAGCCCTGCTCTGGAGCGCCGTCTCGCTGCCGGCGCAAACTCGCAGGGATTACACCGTTGACCTGGAGAACCGGGATCCGGCTGTCGGGACTCTTCTTATTCTTATTGCGGGAACGAATCCTTTCGGTTTCCAGGAAGGAATCGCCGCCTTCTGCAGTGGCGTCCTGATCGCCGATCGCGTCTTTCTGACCGCCGGCCATTGCGTTGGACCGAGCTTGCCTGAACTTCCGCCATTCGCCGAGGCATACGTGAGCTTCAGCCCAACAGCACTCGACGGATTTACTCCGCCTCATTCGATCCCGCCGAGCTGGATTCAGGTTTGGACGCAGGCCGCCAATCCGTCTCTGCCTCCGTGCCCCCCGCCTTTCGGCTGTGACCCCACTACTACCGGCGCTTTTAAGGCGGGCGACCCCGCAGTCACGGATTTAGGCCTTGTCTTCCTCAGCAGCAAGCCGGCCGGCGTCAAACCTGCGCCGCTGGCACCGGTCGGCAGCTTGCAGGACGCGCAGTCTACTTTCATACCCGAGACCACGATCGGTTATGGCCACGAGTTCCCCAACCCTAACTCCGTGGCTGTGTGGGATGGGCTCCGCAAGTTCCGGACTTCCAGGCTTGCAAAGGTATTGAACGGGGTGTGGGCTTCCTGGGAACTCCCCAGCTCGGTCTGTTACGGGGACTCCGGCTCGCCTACCTTTCTCAATAACCTTCCCGAGGTGCTTGAAAACCGCAGGCCAATTGTGGCCATCGCCAGCGATGGAGGCATCGACTGCCTGAGCAAAGACATTCGCGTGCGAGTCGATACCTACGCGGTTCAGCAATGGATCAAGGACACGGTAAGACAGCAACTCGGTTCACAGGCTGTTCTGCAACTTGGAATTCAGTAGGCTGCCAGATGCGAGACATCCGCAACACCGTTTTTTCGATCACAATGCGCCCTTTGATCATATTCTATTTGTTCAACGCCGGGTTGAATGGGGCCGGTTTCGCGCTCCTTCGCGAGGATATCCAACTCACTCAGCCGTTGGGCCTCTACGGCACCTTTCTCGCGGTTGGAGACTTCAACGGCGACGGTCGTCCGGACCTGGTCGTGGGTATGGAGAGCGGGCTTACGGTCATGCTCAATTTAGGTCACGCCACCTTCGGACCAGCCATCTCCACCGGCCTTTCACAGCCCGCGCCGGTCGCCATCGCCGATTTCAACAACGATGGCAAACTTGACCTTGCCGCATACGGCCAGATTGCTTTCGGCCGTGGCGATGGTACATTCGAATCTCCCCGGCCGATGTCGCCAACATGGTTTGTGGCCGAAACCGCCGATTTCAATCGGGATGGCGTGCCTGACCTGGCGGTAGTTCAGATAGGAGCTTGCGGGAACGGCGATCCGGCGTGCTCCGTCCTGCTCATCCTTCTCGGAAATGGAGACGGCACTTTTCGCTCCGCGGATCGAGCCCAAATTGCCGGCGGTGCCAAGCCGCTCGTCGCGGACTTCAATCGCGACGGGAAACTGGATCTTGCCTTCAACTTTGGAAATGCGGTTGCGATCTTTCTGGGAAATGGAGATGGCAGTTTCAAAATGCTCAGCACCATCTCTTTGCCGGCGGGAACGTACTTGACCACGCTATTGGCCGCGGATCTGAACGGAGACGGAATTCCGGATCTAGTGTCCGGATCCCACGTGCTCTTGGGGCTCGGCGACGGCGGCTTTCAAACTCCTTTCCCTTACAATTCATCGAGTGGTGCGGACCTGGCGGTCTCTGGAACGGCATTTGCTCTGGCCGACCTGGATGGCGACAGCCGCATCGATCTCGCCACCGTGGAAAATCCCCCCGATCAGCCGACCAACAAGATACGCATTTTCCCCGGGCGGGGCGATGGGACCTTCTCATCCCCGGTAGAGCGCGCCGTGGGATGGGGCCCGCAAGCGGGCGTTGCCGCGGATTTCGACGGCGACGGACTCGTCGACCTGCTTCTGCTGAATTGGCGATCTAATAGCCTCTCTTTGTTGCTGACAAAAGCTGGCCCGGAGGGGGAGTTGCGCGCAGTTTCCGCCGCAGAGGGAACAGCTGTGGTTGCCCGTGGCTCGCTCGCAACGCTGTACCTCCCCCTGGGCGTGCCCGCGCAATCGGCGCCTTCACCGTGGCCAACCACACTCGGAGGGGTTACCGTACAGATTGACGATGGGCAGGGCGGCCGGCTCGCGCCCCTGCTCTATGTCTCGGAGGAACAGATCAATTTTCAAGTGCCGCCAGAAACCACGCCCTCGAGCTTGGCGGACGCTTCGATTGTAGTCACCCGCGACGGCAAGGTGGTCCAGACAGGTTCTATGCACGTTGCATCCGTCGCGCCTACTCTGTTTATGGCGGACGCTTCGTTGGCGATGCCCGCGGCGATCAACACGGTGCTTGACGCACAGGGGGTGCAGGTATCGTCGCCTGTTTTCGACTGCACCCATTCCGGGGCATGCACCTTCCAGCCCGTCTCACCTTCCACCTGGGGTTCGTATGTCACGTTCTATGGAACTGGCTTCCGCGGCGCTACCACCGCCAACGTCCAATGTTGGCTCTCCGGGCAGCCCGTCACGGTGGAGTATGCAGGCCCGCAAGGCACGCCTGGGCTGGATCAGATCAACATTCGCTTGCCGGACCCCTCAGATCCTTTTTGGGAGCCGGCCTATGTAGAAGTCCGCTTAGCGATTAATGGAACGCAGGCGAATATGGCGGTGTTCACTCTCGCGAGGTACTTCTATACATCCGCGT
>Ga0335081_10007955_pt1 | contig 16979 bp, 16 predicted proteins | sample Lox_Sample_35_FD_206713 | JGI IMG/M metagenome (GOLD analysis project Ga0335081, IMG submission 206713) | Soil microbial communities from Loxahatchee National Wildlife Refuge, Florida, United States - Lox_Sample_3.5 | ecosystem: Environmental > Terrestrial > Soil > Wetlands | place: USA... | reverse complement strand
GCAGTCGGTTGGCGAGAACAGGCGATTTCACTCATTGGGCCATCGAACCGCGGCCTTCGCGCTACAATGGGCTCATGATCTCGCCTGACCTGCTGGAGATCCTCGCCTGCCCGGTGTGCCGTAAGCCGCTGGTGATGCGCGGCGAAGACAGCCTGAAATGCAACGAATGCAAGCGCGTGTATCCTATCCGCAACGGCATTCCGATCCTGCTGGAGCACGAAGCCACCATCGAACAACTCTGATTGGCTGGAAACTGAATGAGCATTCAGTAGCGCTGCTCTGCGCCGTATTGCCCATCCGGGCGGCCCACATTGGTGCAAATTGCTCAAAAAGCTTCCGTAATCGGTAACTTCCGATGAAAACTTTGCCCGTATGTGGGCAGCCCAATGCGGCGTGCGGGGAGCGGTTCGTCCCACAGGAGTGGCACGCGGACCCAGCGAATTCTCGCCTTTAACCCCGCTTGCGACAACTATTTCGGGCTGACTGGGTTGAAAATAGCAACAGGCTACGGGTGATCAGAAAGGTGACAAGCGAGTTCGGCAATTGAATTGCCTGCAACTAAATGTCTGGCACCCGAGTCTAAGTAGCAAAAGCCCGGAAGGGGTCGGAGGTGAGAGTGATGGCAGAAAAGTTTTCCGTCCCGGAGCTAGCGGCGCTGCGGAGCGAGCTGCTGCACGGGTTTGACTCCAAGGACGCGGCTGAGCTGATCCAGATGTTCCTCGCTGGACACGGGTATGGGGTTTCGCCCGAAGAGGCGCGGGGTGCGGTCAGCAGGGTGGGAATGTTGGGCAGCACGTTGGAGGCCTTTCAGCGCGAACTGGAGAGTATCGCTCGCGTGATGTGATGGCTCCGCAGAAAGTGACAAGATTCGCTTAACCAGAAATCGGAACGGATTGCCGTAGTCGCCAGAACCTGGACGCGACGCAGTCCGAAGCGAAAAGTGAAGAGCCCGGGCAAAACGGCCCGGGCTTTCCTATTGTGCTGAGCATCTCCCGTACTGCGCTATGCTCGTGCGAGCGCGATGAACCTAACCGACCGCATCTATCTGGGTATACACCTCGGCTTGACCCTGCTGGTTTGTGTGCGCCATGAGCACGTGCCCCACTGGCCTGCCTATGTCATGTGGAACCTGTATGCGGTGGCGGGCATTGTCCTGTTTGCGCGTAAGCGCCGCGACGGCGAAGGTTGGGAGTTCGCGCACGACTGGCTGCCCGCGATATTGTTTATCACCGCTTTCGAGGAGACTTCCTTCCTGTCGCTGGCCCTTCGCGGCGGATGGCAGAACGGTTACATCATCGCCTTCGAGTCCTGGCTGTTTGGCGTTTCCCCGATGGAGTGGATGCACTCCCATGCGCGCGAATGGCTGATCGAATTCCTCGAGTTCGGCTACTTCGCGTTTTATCCCTTGTACCCCGTTGTGGGAGGTCTGTTCTGGGGCTGGCGCGAGCGTCCGGCATTCCGCGACGCCTTTCGCCGCCTCACCGACACGCTCAGCATCGGATACGTGCTCTGCTACACGACGTATCTGCTGTTTCCGACGCAGAGTCCCGCGAACCGTGTCGGCGTGCAGCAGATCGGCAGCGCCCACGGCGGACTGTTCCAGCACCTCACGCGCGCCATCCAGAACCATGCCGGAGTACACGGCAACGCCTTTCCCAGCGCGCATATCATGCTGGCGTTCGTTGTGCTGATGTTCGGCTATCGCTTCTGGCCACGAGCGGCGCCGTGGCTGCTCGTCCCCATCTTGCTGATGTGCGTGGGCGCGGTGTACGACGGATACCACTATGCGAGCGATGTGGTTGCGGGTGCGACGATCGGCTTCGCATTGGGCGCGATCGGCGCCAGCTTTAGAAAAGCAAACCCTCTCACCAGCGGAGAGGGTTCGGAAGTCGGGATCCGGATTGATTAAGCTTTGGTTACCTTGCCGCTGCGCAGACAGCTTGTGCATACGCGCATGCGCTTACTGCCGCCCGGCACCTTGGCGCGCACCGGTCGCAGGTTGACGTTCCAACGGCGGCGCGTCACGTTGTGCGCGTGGCTGATGTTGTTGCCCGATTGCGGCCCCTTGCCGCAGATTTCACAAACTTGTGCCATGATCGCTCCAGAACAATCGCCTAAATGCTGGGCAAAAACGATTATAGAAGCTTCGATTGGAATTGCGCAAACCAGGGCTGGGCGCCCGAGGATCAAGATCGTGCCTCATCTGATATGCGGCAGCCCGTCGCTCAGGTCGCGCTCCAACTTGCGCTCGTGCCACAGCCGCAGCGGACGCCAGTAGGTGATGATGCCAAACGCCGCGATGGCCGCCAGCAGCAAAGCGCTGCTCACCCCCAGGAACACCAGGGAGGCGTTGGTTGCCGCGATGCGCGCCAGCACTGCAACATTGCTGGGTGTGATCGCTAGCGCGAAGGCCAGCGTCAGCATCCCCATTCCCGCAAGCAGACTGGTGATGTTCTTGGCCCACTTGCCGGTGGCGTGATACTGCGCGAAGAAGGTGAAGCCGCAAAACACCAATCCGCCGATGAGGAGGAAGTTGGCAACGATGGCAATAGCGGTCCGGATATCCATGACTGAATAGGACGCGATCGGGCAGCAGCAGGTTGGAAGAGAGCTCCTCCTGGTCTAACCTCCCGACTTTTCCAGGTGACCGCCGAACTCGTAGCGCATGGCAGAGAGCACCTTGTTGGCAAAGTCGGCCAGACCGCGCGAGCTGAACCGCTCATACAGAGCAAGGGTCAGCACCGGCGTCGGCACGCCTTCATCGATCCCGGCCTTGATGGTCCAGCGGCCTTCGCCGGAATCGGAGACGCGTCCCGCGAACTTCGCAAGCTGGGGGTCTTCCATCAACGCCGCCGCGGTCAAGTCCAGCAGCCATGATGAAATGACGCTGCCGCGCCGCCACACTTCAGTCACGTCGCTCAGGTTGAAGTCGTACTGGTAGTGCTCGGGATCGCGCAGCGGCGTGGTCTCGGCGTCAATTTCGCCCTTATGCTTGCCCACATTGGCCGCCTTCAGCACGTTGAGGCCTTCGGCAAACGCCGCCATCATGCCGTACTCGATGCCGTTGTGCACCATCTTCACAAAGTGGCCCCCGCCGCTGGGGCCGCAGTGCAGATAACCTTCCTCGGCGGTGCCGCCAATTTTGTCGCGTCCCGGCGTGCGCTCGATGTTGCCGCGTCCCGGCGCCAGCGCCTTGAAGATGGGATCGAGGCGCTGCACCGCCGCTTCGGGGCCGCCGATCATCATGCAGTAGCCGCGCTCCAGTCCCCAGACGCCGCCGCTGGTGCCGACGTCAACGTACTGAATTCCTTTCGGCGCGAGCTCTTTCGCGCGGCGGATATCGTCGATGTAATACGAGTTGCCACCGTCGATGAGGACGTCGCCGGCTTCGAGATGCGGAACAATGTTCGCGATGGTTTCATCCACCACCGCCGCGGGAACCATCAGCCACACGGCGCGCGGCTTGCTCAGCTTCGCGGCGAAATCGTGCAGCGACGAGGCGCCCACCGCCTTCTCTTTCGCCAGCGCTTCCACGGCTTTGGGGAACACGTCGAAGACCACGCATTCGTGTCCCCCCCGCATCGCGCGGCGCACCATGTTGGCGCCCATACGTCCCAGGCCGATCATTCCGAGTTGCATTGCGAGATCCTCTCCGCCATTGATGTGAGTGCCAAGTTATCAGGCCATCGGCTGGGCTTCAAGTTGCCCAGCTAGTACAACCTCTCCTGGCGCCGGATGGTCCCGAAGGTGCCGACATTCAGCAGGCTGAAGGAGAAGCGGTAGGCATTCTCATTGCGCACTGTCCCCAGCGCCCAGCGCGTGTACTCGAAAGTCACTCCGCAGCAGTCCCAGTTGTAGTTGGTCTGGATCGCGGCCGTCTGGATGTAGGAAAGCCGCGAGTCGACTCCCACGCTGACCCCGGCATTGAGTCCCCGGCGGCTGATGTTGCCGTAGAGCAATCCTATTCTGTATTGATTGAAGATGCTGGCGATGGGAACGCCGTTGGCGGCGATTCCCGCTTCCCCCGGTGCGTTCACGTAGGTCTGCCCTCCATTCAGATACCAGTTGCCCCAACGATATCCGGCAAAGATCGTGCTGGCGTTGAGGTGCTGGAGCACGGGGTCATAGTCGAGCGCCCACTGAAAGTCGACGGGACCGGATTGGATGCGCAGCCGCGAGATGATCGGCGAGAACCGCCGCGGCTCGGTCAGGAAGGCAATGCCGGTCAAGTCGACGGTGGTATCGAACACATTGCGGCGCCCCGGAATGAGGGCGCCACCGAAGGTCGTCTCGCCAAAATATTTTTGCGCCAGTTCCCAACTGATCAGTTCTCCCGCGGCGCCGCTCTGGTCATCGCAAGCTTTGCCGGCTTCGCGGTTGGTGTCGCTCTTTACATCCGGGGGAGTACTGCGCTGGAAACAGCGCGCGGGCAGCGACGTTTTCTTGGCATAGAGCCGGTTGATAACTCCGTACTCGACCTCATTGGTGTCGGCCAGGATGTCACGCGCATCGAAGCGAAGAATCTGACTGAAGTCATTGATCCCGGTCTGATAACGGTAGGTGGCAAATGGCTCGATTGTGTGTTTGAGCACCCGGCCAAAGGGTTTGTGACTGAAGATCCTGGTCAGCGTTGGCGGACGAAGCTCAAACGAAGCGTTGGCCACATTGCGGTTGATGGGATCGCTTACCGCTCGCCCCATGCTTGCGTTTGGACTGATTACCAAGCGCTGCGAATAGTAGGTCTCGCGCAGCCCAACCTGGGGACGAAACGTCCACCCCGCGAAGAGCTTGGGCCAGGCGAAATAGGGAGCGGCGTCAACCCGGCCGACGAGGGGCGCGGTCTCGAACCCGAGTTCGTTTCTGGAGACAGCCTCGGCCGCCACATCGAACGCATAGACGAAGTTGGACCGGCTGAATGGCCGCTCCACGCTCGACAGCTCCAGGCTGGGCGCATGCACGATCTCAATGTAATCGCCGGGTTCCGTGCTTTCGTAATTTCGATAGCTGGAGGCCAGCAGACCGAGGCCGAAGCCGTTCCAGTTCTTCGTCACAAAACCGGAGGACCGCACCTCGGAGTTGATGGCTTCGCTGAAGCCCTGGGCAAAGGCGAGGCGAAAAATGTACGACGAAAGATAGTCCGCCGAGAGCACGCCCTGAAAGCCGTCCGGCAACTGCTTCCAGGCGCTGACCTTCAACTCCTGCCCGCCTTGGTTCTGGCCCGTTCCCGGAGCGCCCTGCTCATCGATCACGCCGAAATAGCGGGCCTGAAAACCGTAGGTGTATCCCACGACGCGCAGATCGCCGAACTGCGCCGAGCCGCGCCGGCTGTACAGCGCCGCTCCCATTTCCGCATCGGCGTTGCGGCTCATCGCCCAATAAAAAGTGTCGCCGAAAATAAATCCGCGGGTGGAGGATTGTCCGATCTCGGGAATCAGGAAGCCGCTCTTCCGGCCAAGGTTATCCACGGGATGTTCCATGTAGGGCAAATAGAAGACGGGGATTCCGTTTACTCGAAGGATCGCGTGATGCATCACGGCATCGTTGCCCAACTCCACGTAGGCAGTCTGGGAATCGAATTGCCATTTCGGCTTGGGCAATTGGCACGACGTGACATACCCATGGTTCACGCGATAGCGGTCAGGCCCCAGCTTCTCCACCACCTTGCCGGTGAAGAAAAATGGGGTGGACGACGTCAGAAACATGGTTTTGCCCTTTAGTCGCGCCCCAGTCGAGCCGGTGACGTCATAAAACTTTCCGGTATCGCGGCTGATGTCGTAGGTCGCGTGGCTTCCTACCAGGTGCTCGTTGCGTGGGCCGCCATCGAAGACCACGTGCCCGGTCGCGGTCACCTGGCCGGTGGTGGAATCGTACGTCGCCTCGTCAGCATGCAGCACATAGCTGCCGAAGCGAATCTCCACGTGCCCGCGCACGTGGTAGATGTCCTGGTTCTTCTCTTGCTCATCGGCGCGGATGAGCACTTCGTTGCGCCCCAAAGGAACGTTCGTGGCCGGACGCGGCGGTCCCTGCTCCTGATCGCCGCTGCCGCCCAGCTCCTGCTGGATGATCTGCTCGGTCTTCGTATCCTCTTCCCCGGCGTCGGTCCTTGCTGTGACTTGCGACCTTGCCGGCGGCATCTGCGAGGCGGGTGGCGCCGCAACTGGGGAAGAGCTTTCCTGCGGCACTTGCGCGGCATGCAACTGGGTGGTTACTACACCTAATGGGACTAAGAGCTGACACACGAACAGCGCCGTGGTAATACATCGAATGCGGGAGATCATCGACGGGCTAGCGTTCCCTTCGCCGGTGCGTGTAGTTGGGCTGAACTTTGCACGTTAGCACGTCGCCTTGCCGCAGGCAAAGCGCTGGACGTGCCTCGAATTACAGTATGGAAGAACCCTCACCCTTACAGCGGAGCAGCGATTCGCCGCCGGGGCCCAATGGGGTCTGGCGCGAAGAAGTCCAGGCGCGCGTGGCGGGCTATCGCCGCCGCCGCGGACGGCGCATCGAGGGAGCGTTCAGCATGCGCTTCCCGTTTCCCCCAATCGAGCCGGTGACACGCGACTCGGAGACGGCTGTCGTCGAAGCTGTGCATAGCGAACCGCCGGTTGCAGATCGGCTTCTGCCGGAGCCTTGTCCAGTTCTCGAAGATGAGCCACCGTGCAGTCCATCTGCGCCAGCGGAGACTGCCGTCGAGCTCGCCAGTGACGCTTTCCCGGAATGTTCCAATGCAGCGGACGCTGCGCCCGAGATCGAAGCCCAGCCCGCTCCCGCGCGGCCGCGGGCCAAGCGGAAGGTCATCGCATTTCCCCAACCCAGCGCTCCGGAACCAAGCGACCACGTGGCTGAATTGGTGACTGCGGACCCCCCTCGAATTCTGGAAGTCCCTGAGGAATTACAGGCTTTTGCCGGCACTCCGCTTCTCGATGGGCTGCAATTTCCAACGCACGCACGGCAGACCGTCGCAGCCCCCAAAGATCGCATAGATTTACCGCTTCGGCCGGTCCAGCTTTCGCGGCGACTCTACGCCGGCTTGATGGATTGTGCCCTCGTGAGCGCTGGGTTCGCGGTGCTCGGCGCGGTGAGTTATGTGCTACTGCCCAGGCTCACGCTCACAAAACCGGTGCTGCTGACAGCCACCAGTCTGCTTGTGTCACTATGGGCGGTTTATCAATACCTCTTCCTGATCTACCGCACCACAACCGTGGGCATGCATCTTGCCGGCATTCGCCTTAGCGCCTTCAACGGAGGCGCGCCGGGGCGGCGGCAGCGCCGTAGCCGCGTCATTGCTCTGTACTTCTCGACCGCGTCGCTGATGATGGGTCTGCTCTGGGCCTTGGTGGATGTGGACGCGCTCTGCTGGCACGACCGCATCAGCCAGACGTACCTTGTCCCTGTCAGGTAATCTTGGAGCGAGAGGTGCGATATGCGACTGCTGCTGAGTTGGCTGCTGAGTGCGATCAGCTTGCTCATCGTATCGCGCGTTATGCCGGGATTTCATCTGCGCGGCTTCGCTGCGGCATTGATTGCGGCCCTGGTCATCGGCCTGGTGAATGCCACGCTCGGTCTCTTCCTGAAGATCATCACCTTGCCGCTGACGTTTCTCACCCTCGGCCTCTTCTGGTGGGTGATCAATGCGCTCATGCTGCTGTTTGCCTCGACGTTGTTAGCGCCGAACTTTGAGGTAGCCGGTTTCTGGCCGGCCTTCTGGGGCGCGATTGTGCTGTCGCTGGTGAACATGTTGCTGCGGGCCGTGGTACGGGACATCGAGCGATCGTAGATCGTTCTTACGACGCCGCCGGTCGTACGGCCCGCAATTGCCGCACGGTCTCGAACACATCACCCGTCTGAAACAGCCGGATGCCGGCAACTCCGCCGGCGCCCGCCTCAAGGCAGGCCTGCGCATTGGCAACCGTCACGCCGCCCAGCGCCAATACGGCGAATTTTCCCGGAGCGCCGGACTCGACATTGCCCGGAGCGGCAAGCGTAGAACACGCCTCGCGTAAGGCGTCTAGCCCGATTCCCTTCGCCGCAACAAGCTTCTTTTCGAATATCGGCGCGAGGACCGCGAAATCCGCGCCGTGTGCGTCAGCCTGACGCACATCCGCCGGGCAATGTGCGGAAACCCCGATCAGCGGGGGCCGATCGCTGCATTTCATCCACAGCGTACGCACCTCGGAAGCCGCAATCTCGCCGCCGGGCAGGTGAACGCCATCCCCGCCGCAGGCCAGCGCGATATCGGTCCGGCCGTTGATTAGCAGCCTGGTGGTGTCGGAGCCCTCGCGCACCGCGCGCACTGCATCGCAGGCCAGGCGCTCCAATTCGTGCGCCGAAAGATCTTTCTCGCGAAGCTGGATGTAATCCACCCCAGCGCGCGCCGCCTCGCGTATTCTGCGAAGCACCGAGCTCCGCTGTTCATGCTCCGTTCCGGAGAAGGCCCGGCGATCGGTGATGTAGTAGAGGAGCATCGCCCGGCTTCGATTGTATTCGCCCGGCTGCTCTAGAATGATGATGTGCCGGCGAGCTCTCGCGCTAATCCCAAGCAGTCACGCAGCGCCCATTCATTGCATCCAGCCACGGGACTTGAGATCCTGCGCGCCCCGGAATTCGCATCGCTGGAATGGCTGGTGCATGGATTCAGCACGCGGCAGGGCGGCGTTTCAAGCTGCTACGGAGGCAGCACGCTGAACCTCGGCCTTACACCGCATGATCTGCGGCAGAATGTCGAGCGCAATCGCCGGCTCTTCTTTAGCGTTATAGATGCGGTGAATCCCGATGGAACCTCTTGGCCTGTGCTACAGGTAAAGCAAATTCATTCCGCAATCGTGCATCGCGTAGACGTCGCAGTTCGCGAGCCGCTTGCAGGTGACGGACTGATCACCAATACGTCCGGCCTGCTGCTGGCGATCAAGACCGCAGATTGTGTTCCGGTGCTGGTGGTGGACGTGAAGCGGCGTGCCGTTGGCGCGTTCCATGCAGGCTGGCGCGGCACCGTGGCGCGCATCGCGGAGAAGGGAGTCGGCGAGATGCGCCGTCACTTCGGTAGCTTGCCTCGCGACCTGCGAGCGGTGATTGGGCCCTGCATCCGACGATGCTGTTACTCAGTCGGCGCCGAGGTGCGCGCCCAGTTCGAATCGCAATTCTCCTATGCCGACGAGGTGTTCGAGGAGGTCTTCGATCCCGACGCGCTGCATGTCCGCTATCCGCTGCTGTTCCTGAACCAGCGACCGCCAGGACATGGCAATTTGGGAGCGGAGATTCATCTCGACTTGGTGGAGGCGAACCGGCGGCAACTGCTCGACGCCGGATTGCGCGAGGAAAGCATCAGCGTGACTGATGGCTGTACTGCTTGCGATACGACACGCTTCTTCTCGCATCGCGCCGAGCACGGCAAAACGGGAAGGATGTTGGCGGTGGTCGGCATCCGGCCGGAGTAACGAGGATTTACCAAAGAGGCACGGAGAACACAGAGAAGAGAGAATCTGGCGTCCTAAGCGCCGCCCTCCGAAGGTGTCTGCATGGCTTGGGCCTGCGTGCGCTCTTCGACATAGCTGTTGACCATGTCCTTCAGCTCTTTGCTGGGCTTGAAGAAGGGAATCTTCTTGGCTGGCACTTCCACTCGGTCTCCGGTCTTGGGATTGCGTCCTACGCGCGGCTTGCGCTGGCGGGTGCGGAAGCTGCCAAAGCCGCGAATCTCAATCTTGTCGCCGGCGCGCAGGGAGCGCACCACGCTCTCGAAGATGGTCTCGACGATGACCTCGCTGTCTTTGCGCGTGAGTTCTGTTAACCGGGAAACTTCGTCGATCAAGTCTGCCTTGGTCATCTCGCACGCCCCTCCCCGCCCGAGCCGGCGCCTTCGCGAGTTCGCGACGGCGGCCCCAACAGCTTACCAGCACAACGGATACTCTCAAATTGCTATTGCCTTGGCAAGTACAACTTTCGGCGGAAGTTTGAACTCTGCCAACCTTCAGCAGACTACTTCCACAAGTAATAGAAGCCGATGTTGCTCTGCATTAGCTTGGCGCGGCTGGGCAAGTAATCCGAGACATCGCCAAACAGCAGATCGAGGAGGCTCTTGCGCTCCTTCTCGGGATGGATGACCGTGGGCTCGCCCTTGATGCCCACCGACTTCGCGGTGTCCTCAATCGCGGCACGGAAGTCGCCGATCTCGTCGACCAGCTTCAGCGGCATCGCCTCTTGGCCGGTCCACACCTTGCCGTTGGCCAGCGAGCGAATGTCGTCCTCTTTCATCTTGCGCCCGACGGCAACGCTATGGATGAACTGCGTGTGCATGTTGTCGATCAGGCTCTGCATATAGGCGCGCTCCTCGGGAGTCATATCGCGCGTCGGTGATCCCACGTCCTTGAACGCGCCCGCCTTCAGCGTGATCGCCTTCAGCTTGGCCCACTTGATCAGCTCTTCGTAGTTGTACCATTGCGCGATCACGCCGATGGAGCCGACAATGCTGGCGTCATCCGCGAAGATCTTGTTGGTCGCCGAGGAGACGTAGTACGCGCCGCTGGCGCCGACCGTGCCGATGGAAGCCACAATGCGCTTCTTCTTCTGATCGCGAATGCGCAGCACCTCGCGGTAGATTTCCTCCGAAGCCGCGGCTCCTCCGCCGGGCGAATCGACGTGCAGAACGATGGCCTTGATAGAGCTGTCGTCGCCGAACTTCCGGAGCTGTTCGACCGCATCCTTGGGAGAGATGATGACTCCCTCCAGATCGACAACCCCAATCTTGTCGCCGAAGCCGGAGAAGCCGTCCTTCTGCTGCGAGCGCACCGAGAAGTAGATCAACGCGAAGAGGCAGAACAGGAAGAGGAAGAACATTCCTCCTCCGAGCACCACCCAAAGCAAGAAGCGGGAGCGCGGCGCGTCAGGCATAAGAGAAGGGTAAGTTTAGCAGCAATTAGCTGTCAGCCAGCAGCCGAACATCCATCGCATTACCGGAACCATATCTGATAGCTGAAGGCTGAGGGCCCATGGCCCTTAATGAAATATACCCGCGAAGAACGCCCCAATCTTGCTGAAGAACCCGTGCGATTGTTTCTTAGCAACCTGAGTATTGTTGCTCGGCACCGATTTCTTCTTCGCGCTCGCCGGCGGCAGCACTGCGGGCTCAAGTTGCACCAGCTTGGTATTCTCCAGCCTGAGCCTGGCAATGTTGGGGCTAAGATCCGGAAGCGGATCGCTCCCCCGGAAGATGAAGGGAGCTTCGACAGCCAAATGCTGCTCCGGCGGAGGAGGCGGGGGCGGCGCGGAAGCCAGAGGTTCGGTAGCTTTCGGTTGTGCTGGGGGAGGAGGCGGAGGAGCCGCCTTCGCTACTTCAATGGGAACCGCCCGGGGACAGCCGCAGTTCTGCCGCGAACGGCTGGCCTCCGTCAGATGGCCGCCTTTGAACAGGACTGCCTCATCGGGCTTCACCTGATAGGTCGCATCGCCCATCGTTTCGGAGATGACGATCGCCGATACATTCCACGGCAACGACTGCACGCAGGTGTCGCCCTGCGGTGTGACTCGCACTGCAACGTGTACCGTGCCAGGTCCCGGCAACATCAACCGCAGATCGGGAGTGAGTAGCGTGTCCGCCTCCGCGCCTAAGGGATAGTTCAACTCCAGGTTGCCGCTGTTCAAGCTCAGCAGCAGTTGTCTCCCCGTTTGCGAAGAGGTCAGGGACAGCTTTGTGCCTTCGCAGACCAGCACGCTGCCGCCACGGTCGAGCTTAAGCGTGGCCGCCTGCGCACCGGCTTGAATGGAGGAGCCGCTGAGCACGGTAGTGCCCGAGCCGGCGAGGACCACCGAGCCTTTTACGCTCGCGTCCGTGGCGTACAGCTCGCCGATGGACTGCTGAGCGGCGGCCGCAACCTGCATTGCGCAAATGACCAGGGCAGATAGTGCGAGGCGATGGAGCGAAAACAGCATTCGTAGGGGCCACATCGACAATACCACCGAAGCGTGCAGCTCAACAATGCAGTCTGGCGGGCGACGGCATGCGCCCGTAGCAAACCCGCTTGGCCGGGCCCTAGCGCAAACCGGACACCCGGACACGGCGATTGTGAATCTGTTCTTAAGCAGCACGATCTTGCCAATCTGAAATCGCCTTACACATACAGCAGCGGTCCGCCATTTCGCATCTAACCCTCCTGCTCCGCAAGAAACACCCCCGAGGCCCGCAGTTCACATGCGTTCAGATTCCACCGTGCTGATTGACCAGGCCTCAGAGCTGTGCGCCTGCGTGGAACATCTGGCGGACGAGAAGCGGACCGCGATCCCGCTCTCCACCTACCGCCCACAGTTCAACAGCAGCTTCCATTTCGAAGACGCACGCAGGCTGGTTCCGTACCTCTCGAGGCTGGGCATCACGCATTGTTATGCCTCGCCCATCTTGAAGGCGCGCTATGGCCGCCGCATTCAGCAATACATGGAGAAGGCCGTGCACGAGGCCAAGGTGAACCTGAGCTGGCTCAATCCCAATCCCGAGTATGTTGCCGGGATGAATTCGTTCATCGAGAGAATTCTGGCGCCGTGTTATCGGGGCAAGCCCAACCTGTTCTGGGATTCTCTTCAGAAGTTTCTTCCAGCGGCGATCTATTTCGGCGCGATGAATTCGCTCAGCCAGACGATGCTGAAACTCACCTCTCCCGGCGTGCCCGACATTTATCAGGGCCAGGAGATGTGGGACTTCAGCCTGGTGGATCCCGACAATCGCCGTCCGGTGGACTTCAATGTGCGCACGCGATCGGCGGACGAGCTTTGCCGGGCGGCACAAACGCATGACCTGCGCGAAGTCTGCCGCGATCTATTGCTGGACTATCGCGACGGACGGTTGAAGCTGTGGGTCATCATGCTCACCTTGAACTTTCGCCGGCGGCACCAGGACTTGTTCCGGATGGGAAGCTACCTGCCGCTACACGCAACCCGCGGCCGCGAAGAACACGTGCTGGCCTTCGCCCGGCAGCATGAGGGGGAACTGGCGATTGTCGCTGCGCCCCGGCTCAGCTACACGCTCATGAAAGGCAGGGAAGAGGCGCCCGTCAGCGCGGCTTGGGGCGATGCGGAGCTGACATTGCCACCCGAGGCTGTAGGTCGACAACTGCGAAACATCTTTACCGGGGAACGGTTGTTAGCGGGAGAGTCGATGTTATGCCGCGAAGTCTTCGGCGTCTTTCCGGTGGCCTTGTTGACGCTCGACTGACGCTTGCTTAACGCAAACATCGCGATCGGTGACCTCGACCAGTTGCGCCAGTTTAGCCGCCAACTCGCTGGTAAGCGATCCCGGTTTCAGGCGCCACGCCCAACTGCCGGCACTCTCGCTGGGAACATTCATCCTCGCCTCGCTGCCCAACCCAAGCACGTCCTGGATCGGTACTACAGTTAGAGTCGCCACAGAGGCCAATATTGCTCGTATGAACGCCCAGTGCACCCCCTCGTCGCCGATGCCCAGGTAGGCCGACGCCAGCTTCTTCTCCTGCTCGGTCGCGATATTGTTCCACCACCCGACGACGGTGTCGTTGTCATGGGTCCCAGTATAGGCGACGCAGTTCGGTTCATACTTGTGCGGAAGATAGATGTGCGCGCCCTTGTTGCCAAAACCAAACTGCAACACTTTCATCCCAGGGATGTCCAGCACTCTGCGGAGCTCGTGCACCTCAGGCGTGATATAGCCCAGATCCTCGGCGATGAACGGAAGTTTGCCGAGGGCATCTCGGAGGCAGCGGAAGAAGTCTTCATTGGGGCCCGCCACCCAATGTCCGTGGACCGCCGTCGGCTCGTCGGCGGGAATCTCCCAATAGGCTTCGAAACCGCGGAAGTGGTCGATGCGAACGATATCGCAGGTCTCAATCGCCCAACGCAGGCGTCCTATCCACCAATCGTAGTTGCGCGCGCGCAGCGCATTCCAATCGTACAGAGGATTGCCCCAGCGCTGCCCGGTTTCGCTGAAGGCGTCAGGAGGCACGCCAGCCACCACCTCCGGCGAAAGGTCGCCCTTCAGGCGAAACAGCTCGGGATAGGTCCAGACATCGGCGCTATCGTAGCTGACGAAGATGGAAACATCGCCGATGATGCGAATGCCACGCTCGGCGCAGTAGTGACGCAAGGCATTCCACTGCTCGAAAAACGCAAACTGGAAAAAACGTTGTTCATCCAGTTCCGATTGCAGCCGGGACCGCAGGCGCGCTATGATTCCCGGCTCACGGCGCGCGATCTCAGGCGGCCACGTATTCCAAGGTTGTTGGTTGAAGCGTTCGCGCAAGACGTTGAACAATACATAGTCATCCAACCACCAGGAATTCCTGCGGCAGAACTCGTTATATCGGTCGCGCGCGCCGTCGCTGGCTGAATGCAGAAACCGCGACGCTGCTTCGCGCAGCGCCGGTAGCTTGTCCCGGCGCACCGCGTCGAAATTCACCGGTGATCTTCCATCCCACGCGTCTTCCAGATGCCGGCCGTCAACTAACCCGCGTTCCGCCAGGCGCTCCAGGCTGATCAGCAGGACATTACCGGCGAAGGCCGAAGTGCAGGAATAAGGCGAGTTTCCGCATCCGACGGGCTGCAAAGGGAGGATCTGCCACAACGTCTGCTTGGCCGCGGCGAGCCAGTCCGCAAATTCGTACGCAGCCGGACCGATATCGCCGATGCCTCCCCGGGATGGTAGGGAGGTGGGGTGTAGCAGGATACCGGATGAGCGCTCTGCAAACATAGGTTCGTGGTTTGATGTACCCCGGCCGCTGAGGGACGGATGTATAGTCCGGCGAAAAAACAAATGCGGCCAGCAGGCGGTCCCTGCTGGCCAGGGAAATGGTAGCGATGGATTCTCAGGAACCAGCGAGTGTGGTGACCCGCTCCATCTCTTTCTTGTTGATCTTGATCTTGCCTGCTTTTTCCAGCGCGGCGCGCAAGTTCTCGATGTACAACCCCACGAATTCGTCGCGCTTCTGCTCGACGAGCGATTGCTTGACTTTGTCCCAGTCCTGTTTCATTTGCGCGTCCGTCGGCGCTTGTATCTCGACGATCCTAAGCACCGCTCCATTCGGTCCAGCCTGAATGGGGCCGCTGATTTCGCCATCCTTCAAAGTGAAGGCGACGCTCGCTGCTCCGTTCATGGCTCCCAAGTCGGGCGCCTGCGAATTACGATCTACCAAATCGCTGGTCTTCAGGGTCGCGCCGGCCTCCTTGGCGGCTTTGGTCAAGTCGTGCTCAGAGCGGGCGCGGTCGGAGAGTTCCTGGGTCTTCTGTCCCAGTAGGTTCTGCGCGCGCTGGTTCTTGAACTGCTCCTCCACCCGGGCCTTGATTTGTTCGAAGGTGGGAGTTTGCGGCGGCTGAATCTCGATGACCTGATACACAGCGTAACCCTGCGGAGTGGCAATCAGAGTGGGCGGATCGTTCTTCTTCGCTCCGAAGAGTGCGTTGCTGAAGTCAGGAGCATTGCCTACACCGGGCAGGGGGTCTGTCTCCGAGATGAGATCGGTCGTCGTGACGCTGAGGTCCTTCTCGGCGGCAGCTTTGTCGAGTCCCGCGGTGCGCGCCAGGGTTTGGATTGCATTGGCCATGCTCTGGGCCTGCGTCGCGGCCTTCTGCTTCTTCAGGATAGGCTCGATCTCGGCCTTCACTTCCTGGAGAGGCTTCAGCCGCGCCTCTTGTTTGGCTTCGACGTGGATAATGTGGAAGCCGTAGCTGGTGCGAATGACGCCGGTGGTTTGTCCGACAGGAGTATTGAACGCGGCTTGCTCGAATTCCGGCACGGTGCGCCCACGAGTGATCGGAGGCAGCAGGCCGCCCTGCTTCGCGGTGCTGGGGTCCTCGGAATACTTCGTCGCCAATTCGGCGAAATTCGCACCTGCCTTGAGTTGCTTCGCGATGTCCTCCGCCTTCGCCCGCGCAGCATCTACGGCCTTCTGGTCCAGCTTGCCGTTGGCATCAGGGGTCGGCGTCTTGATCAGAATATGCCGGACCGTGACGGTCTCGGGAATGCGGTATTCGTCCTGATGCTGTCTGTAGTACTGCTGTAGCTCCGTAGGGCTGACCACTACCTGCTGCTCCAGCTTGCTGGGGTCGACCAGGATGTACTTGGCCTTGATCTTCTGTGGGATGGAGTTGACGTATTGCTGCTTATTCTGTTCGTAGAAGGCTTTCAGCTCGGCATTGCTCGGCTTGATCCCCTTCTTGATATCGTCCAGCGACACCACGGCATACTCAAACTTCACCTTGGTGTCCTGCTTCTTTAACTCTTCCCTGATGTCTTTGTCGGTTACCATGACAGCCGCAGCGACGGCGCTCAGCAGCTTTCGCGCAGCAATGTCGCCCTTCACGTTTTGCTCAAACTGCTGCACGCTCATGTTGTTCTGGGAGATGAGCTGTTCGTAGGCCTGCTGCCCGATGAAGCTGCCGTTGGGGAAGATCTCCTGCCCATATTCGCCCTGGTGCAGGAATGAGCGGAGCTCGTCGTCACTGGCGCCCAGTCCCATTTTGCCGGCCTCGTAGATCACCGCCTTCCGGGAAATGATGTCTTGCGCCGTGCGCTGCATCAGATACGGCATGAGCGCGTCCGGCACATTGCCTTTGAACTGTTGCTTGGCCATAAGGCGCGCGCGTTGCGCCACTTCCGGCACGGTAATGTCCTCGTCACCAACTTTCGCCAGAACGCCTTGGGTAGTCAGGGTCCCGCTCAGGTAATCGGTAAATCCGCCAGGAATGAGGTAGGTCACCATGGTCAACGAGACGATAACGAGGATTCCGCCCAGTACGTACTTCTTGACAGGGCCAGGCTTTTGCAGAAATCGGATCATGCTTGGGAAACTCCAGGAATGTAGGCTGAGTTATCGATTATAAACGAGGGGATTGGGGACTGGAGGCTAGGGATTGGGGGCTGGGGATTGGGGCCGGGGGATGGTGGATCGGGGGTTCCTAGATTGCTGATCGCTAATCCCCAATCCCCAATCTCCCCAGTGCCCCAACCCCCCTACCCCAACCCCACAAAA
>Ga0335081_10007954_pt1 | contig 16980 bp, 12 predicted proteins | sample Lox_Sample_35_FD_206713 | JGI IMG/M metagenome (GOLD analysis project Ga0335081, IMG submission 206713) | Soil microbial communities from Loxahatchee National Wildlife Refuge, Florida, United States - Lox_Sample_3.5 | ecosystem: Environmental > Terrestrial > Soil > Wetlands | place: USA... | reverse complement strand
GGATTATCAGTTGACCAACAGTGCGACGCTCTTCTATCGATACGACTACTTTGCCAGTCTGACCGACGCGACCTTTTTCGCCTCCAGTTTTCAGGTTTACAGCAACAAGAACAATTCGCGGTCACATGTGATTGGGCTTGATTTCAATAGCGGCACATTCACGCACAGCATTCGTTTCGAGTATTTGAAATTCCAGAATCAGATTCAGAATGGCGACACCGGACAGCCGTTCTCCGATTCGGGCCTTACCCTCTTGAACGGTCCTTTCGCTGGTGGCCCGAACTATCTTGCGCCGCAGTCCACGCCTCAGAGCGACCACGAACTCAAATACGATGGGAGCAAGCCCCTCGGCACGCACCTAGTGCGGTTCGGTGCGACGTACAACCACATACAAGGTGGCGGATTCGCTGCTTTCTACAGCCTTGCGCCGGTTGTCTTCTCGGCTCCCAACATGCTGGATGCGAACTGCGCCGTAGTCAGCCCGGCATGTCCCGCCGGTCCCGACGGAAAGACAGCTTCGAATCCTCTGAACTACGACGTTGCGCAAGTTATTCTCGGCAACGGAATTGGCTTTTCAACGACACAGGCGGCGTTTGGATTTCCAGCAGGTGGTTTGGGGCCCGACAATCGCACCGCCTTTTACTTGGGGGACGCCTGGAAGGCCAGACCGAACCTCAATATTGAAGTAGGACTACGCTATGTGCGTGATACGGGCCGGAACGATGCCGACCTCCCTGGCATTCCTGCACTGAACAATATTGTTCCGACGTACCCCAACCTGGGCGCGCGGATTCGACAACCGAATCTGAATTTTGCTCCTCAGATCGGAATTGCGTGGGATCCGACTCACAATGGAAAAACCGTGATCCGAGCCGGCGCTGGCTTGTATTACGAGAACACAATCTGGAACAACGTGCTGTTTGATCGGCCGACGCGCGAAGCGACCGGAGCATTCCTTCAAACGCCGGGGGCTTGCAATGGTCCAGGTGCTCCAGGACAGCCGCTGCCGATTCCGGGCGGATCGATTCCAATCCCGGACGGAGTGTGCGGCAATGGCGCGAATCCGATCACGGTTGGTGCAGCGGAGGCAAATATCATCAATCTGTTCCATGCATACCAAGGCAGCTATCCATTCACGCCCACGCTGCAAAATGGCGGCTACATTGGAAACCTTCTCAACCTTGGTAACGGGCTCGGAACCGCTACAACTCCATCTACATTCGCGCCGAATTTCCAAACACCGCGATCGTTCCAGATGAACGTTGGCATCCAACGAGAACTGCGCCCAGGCACAGTTTTGAGCGCGGACTATGTTCGGAACGTCGAAACTCATTCGATGCTTGGTATTGACCTGAATCACACCGGAGATACGCGCTATTTCAATATCGGCGGAGCACAAGCAGCCATCGCGCAGACTATCTCAGACTGCGGAGCTGCGACACTGACTGGAGCTCTGGCTCCCGGAGGATGCCTGCCTCTGGAGCCTGCGGCCATCGGAGCGCAGATGTCTGATTTCGCAAAAAGAGGTTTGACTACATCCACCGAACTGGGGATTGGCGGCACAACGGTAACGGGACAGCAAGGGGCAGGAGGATGTCCGGCTGCAGGTTGTGCTTTCCCGGGCCTCAATCGAGCCGCGGCCAATTTGAATTTCTTGCTTCCGGTTGGCCGCTCCGTCTACAACGCGCTCGATCTGAAACTAGTGCAGAACGTTTCAAGCCCGTTCAAAGGATTAAAGGCCGCGAACCTGCAGGTGTCTTATAGCCTGTCGAGATTTGTGAACCCCGGCGGCGCGGGGCCCAATCCTCAACCTCCAAACTATCAGCAGTACGCAGATCAGGATTTCGTAACTGGCGCGGTGGACAATGCGAATCCGTTCCGCTTCATGGGGCCGTCGACATTGGATCGCACGCACCAACTCTCGTTTGGTGGCAATTTCGACTTGCCTTTGGGATTGCAGACCGGAATCATTGCCCACTTTTACAGCCCGCTGTCCACGCCGTTGATAGTCCCGAACTCGGGACTGGGAGACGGCGAAATCTTCAGGACGGATTTCACCGGGGATGGGACGGTGCAAGACTACCTTCCAGGTACGAAGAATGGATCGTTTATGCGCGGCATCGGGGCGGGTGACTTGACAAAGGTTATCGGCAACTACAACCAAAATTTTGCTGGACAAGCGACGCCCGCAGGCCAGGTGCTGATCAGCAACGGCCTGTTCACTCTGCAGCAGTTGCAGGCGATGGGCGGAGTCGCTCCATTGCTGCCTGCTCCGATTTCAGGCGCGGTTGGACTTGCGTGGTTGAAGGATGTTGATATGTCACTGCGCTGGAAATACCGAATCAAAGAGTCGGTCACGATCGAACCTGGCATCGGATTCTTTAACGTGTTCAACTTCGCCAATTTCGACCTTCCCCCGAACGTTTTGAGTCCTTACTTGACCGGCGCTCCGGGCAACATTGGAGGAACGGACTACCATGGGACGCAGAACGTTCGAGTGGGTGCGGGAACAGGGGTATACGGGCTCGGAGCCCCGCGCGTTGCGGAGTTCAGCCTGAAGATCAGTTTCTGACCTGTACCTGATCCCTTCCTGGCCGCCGCCCTCGGGTGGCGGCCTTTCTCGCGCCCGGTGAATGATTCCCGGTTTCTGTCTGGATCAGTTGCTCCAGCCAAGGATCTGATGATCGAAGTCAAAGCTGAGACGCTTTGGTCGAAGAACGAAAATTCCGATCAAGCCATCGAAACCGGCATCAGCGTTTTGTTGGCTGGCCACGACTGAGGCAGCTTGAGGCCCTACATCTTTGGTTCCAAGTCTCACGTTGGGAAGAACCACTTTGTGATAAACCACGGTCCCCGAGAGGTTCTGTCCAGAGGCGATCGCCTGCGTCGGGTCGTAATCCAAATCGTGCAGAGCCTTCTCAAACAGAATCAACTGCGGAGTCCCGGTATCGAGCAGCAGATGCAGTCGCCGGTTGCCGGCATGCAGATCGATGCCGATGAACTGGTTGCCTGGAGTGAAGGGTGCCGAGTAGCGCTCGTGTGAAGCGTGAAACACAATTCGCCGCTTCTGGTAGTCGATCGTAAAGCTGGACTCGCCCAGAACATCCAGGCCGATGACAGCATCAACCTGAGTCCCAATGCCGCGGTCAACTTTTGAGAAGTCTGACACCATTACCTGAACGTTTTGCCGGTGCAGCGGACCGAGTTGAACATCAGGGAGCAGAACAGCTTCAGCGGAAACGTTTTGATTGAACAATGTCAAATCCCGCGAAGCGCCATGCAGCCCAAGTTTCCTTGCGAGCCTCTGGTCGATGATGCTGGGGCTACTGCCCGTGTCGATGAGAAAGTGCTGGCGCTGCAGATTTCCAATCTGCCCTTCAACGACCACAAGGTATCCGCGATAGAGCGTAAACGGAGTCTCCGTAATCGGTTCTTTCAAGCGCCTTGCCTGCTGGGTCAAATCGCCGGCGAACAGAAAGGCGCACAGGTTCAAATACACTGCGCTCGCGAATATCCATCGGTCGTAATTCCGCCTGCATTCGCATTTTGACATGCGAAAAGGACGGCGACGATCTTCGGGTGAGTGTCTCCCGTGGGACGCATAGGCTATTTATGGGGACGAACACAAGGAAAACAGAGAGTTGGAATTCCAGACAAATTTGCCTGGACGGGACGAACGGAGATAGCGTCGGATGCACGACGGTGAATTCAGGAATGTCGTTCGATGACTTGCTGCAGATGAACGCGATAACCGCGGCTACAAGACAATTCCTTGCTATTCTTCAGCACGACGACGTACTCGCCGCTGTTGACCGGAATCAGTTCCTTGATCTTCCGGACATTGACAATCGTAGAGCGATGAATGCGAATGAACTGATTGGGATTCAGACGTTCGGAAGTTCGTGAGATGGTTTCGCGAAGCAGGTAGGATTCTTTGCCGACATTCAGTCGAACATAGTTCGCGGCGGCTTCCACCCAGTCGATTTCGTCTGTATCGAGGAAGATAACTCGCCCCTTGGCCTTAATTACCAAACGACTCTCCGCCCCCGTCAGCGCCATCGGAGGCGTAGCTTTGAATTGTGAGAGCAGTTGTATGAGGCGATGGGAGATCTCGCGGCTCTCCGATTTTAGAAGCTCAGTCCGGGCCCGCTCCATCGCTTGATGGAGTCGCTCCTGATCGAACGGCTTCAGGAGGTAATCGAGCGCATTGGCCTCGAAGGCACGAATCGCATATTGATCGTATGCCGAAGTGAAAATCACGACAGGAAGATCACTGTGTGCGATTTCGCCGAGGACTTGGAATCCATCGAGGTCGGGCATCTGAATATCGAGGAGGAGCAAGTCGGGATGGAGACAATTGATGGCGGAAATTGTCTGGCGCCCGTCCTGGCATTCGGCAACGACGACGACGTTCGGCTCCGATTCGAGCAAAACGCGCATTTTATGTCGAGCGAGGCGCTCGTCATCCGCGATCACAACCCGCAGCACCTTTCCTGGGATTGGTTCTATGAAAGGCGATGACGCAGACTCTGGCAACATGGTCCCCCAAGCAACGAGAGCAGTTCCCGATAGTGCAATAGACGTACACCTAGGCGATTCGTTTCACTAATTTCTACTCCGCTCTCGTGTTTGGATTCGTGGGATTTGTCCCTCGCGATCGTGATCCCGTCCCCAACATGTGGAACATGCATTTGTTAGTGCTCATAATCGGAAAGTCTTTATGGCTTCCGGGAATTATTTCGGGATTTCCTGTGGGAACTCTGTATCAGAAGTTCTCAAGATTGCGAGTACTGAACTGCGGGAACTCCGCGCTCATTACAGAACCGTCACACAACGCATCCGCAAACTGCGGATTGTAGTGGATGCTTTGAGAGAGTTAGGAGGGCATTCCGTCGCCTTCGAGATGGAGTCGAAGAAACCTTCGTCAGAACACGCTCTGGACCGGCGGTCAAGCGTCACGACGGTACCTGAAGAGAAGTTCCGCCAGGAGAACAAAACTCCCAGGAAGATTCGCCGTCCGAGCCCGGATTTGCGCCGAGCCTGCCGAATCGCGCTGCTGGAAAAGTTTGAATCGGTCTCGATCGAGGAGGTTTATCAGCGCATTGTTCGCCGCGGATCATTCGCTTTCGCCAATGCGGATCGTGCAATGCCCGCTATTGTTGAGGAATTGAATGCGCTTGCGAACGACGGCGAACTGCGCCGTATCGAAGCAGCGTCCGGAATGTCGTGGCAGCGAAATGTACCTACTGCAGATCCGGCGGATTCCATCCTCCACCGACAATCTTCGTTTCCTTGACTCGCGGTCTGCAGAACCGCCATCCCCTTTCCCGCACCTGGGACGAAGCGCGTGACTTTCGGGACGAATGCCCGTCTAAGACGTATGTAATCGGCCCTCTCCCCAGCGTCAGCGTGCTTCAATAGTGAGTTTTCGAATCGATGTTTTGATGCGAGGCTCCGGGATGAAGAATCAATGCGAAGGATGCGGGGCTACCCTATCCCCGGATGCTGAAGCGTACGTTTGTTCGTTTGAGTGCACATTCTGTCCGACTTGCGCACGGAAAAGAGAACAGAACTGTCCGAACTGCGGTGGTGAGTTGGTGCAGCGACTGCGGCGCATGAGTTCCTATAACGGCGGCGAGCGGCAAGCCGTGGGCTCCCCAAACTCACACGCTCGAGAATGGATTATTTGGGCGGTCAGCATCAGTGTTTGGGCATTCGTGGCACTGGCCGCAAGTTGGACGATCTGGCAACTCTATCGAACCACCGACATGCCCGTGCCGTTCAGGAAAATTCTATGGCTGGAGATGAGCCAGATCCTGACTTACGCGCCATTAACTCCCTTCGCGTATTGGTTTGCCATTCGACGTCCGATCCGCAGCGGTAACTGGAAGCAAAGAGTACCTCTCTACCTGGGAGCCGCGCTGCTATTTTCGATTACTCATGTCGCGCTCCGCGGAGTTACCCCATACGCCATCTACGAGCCGAAGTACAGAGACTGGACTTCAGCCATCTGGAACGCCCACACGCACGTTTTCGGAATCCAGTGGGTGGCTCTGCGAAGGCTGTTTCTAAACAACGTCGTCGATGACATCACAGGTACGTTCACTCCGATCGTGCTGGTCGCGCATGCCATCTCGTATTTTCGAAAATTTCAAGAGCGCGAACTCCGTGCGACACAATTGGAAGGACAACTCGCCAAAGCTCATCTGCAATCATTGAAGAGCCAGTTGCAGCCTCACTTCCTGTTCAACACTATGCATTCCGTCTCGGCATTGATGCTGACCGACGTGCGGGCTGCTGATCGGATGATCACGCGTCTCGCCGATCTTTTACGAATGAATCTGGAGTCCGCTGGAACCCAACTCACCTCCTTGAACAAAGAGTTGGAATTCGTGAATTGCTACTTGGAGATCGAGCAAGTTCGATTTGAAGAGCGGCTCAGGGTTGTCTTCGACATCGCTCCAGAAACCCTGGACGCGCAGGTTCCGCTGTTATTGCTACAGCCCCTCGTCGATAACGCCGTGAAGCATGGCATCTCGCACATGATCGACGGCGGGGAGATCAGGATTTCCTCGTGCGTTCAGGATCACGACCTGAAGTTAGAGGTCAAAGACAATGGCCCGGGAATCCGTCCTTCCGCTAACGAGCGTGGGTGCGGACTGGGACTTCGAGTGACTCGTGAACGCCTGGAGACACTGTACGGAGAAGACCAAAGCGTGGAGATGTCGAGCCCGCCTGATCGAGGCGTATCCGTGCTAGTCACGATTCCGTTTCGGATCGCGCCGGAAATAACTACTAAGCTCTTATTGTCCCATGGCGTTGTTTCATCAGTCTCGGCGCGCAGTGCTTAGGCATTCACTGGTCGGCCAAAGCCCCAATTTCGCTTCGTTGAGCTCAATAGCAAGGCCGTCAAACTGTGTTGGTTGGAATTATCTGAATTCTCATCTACAGCTTTCTGTAGGTCTCAACCGATTTCCCGCGCAAAATTCCGTGTCCTCCTCGCGCGACAAATCGTCCAGTTGTCGCTAGAAAACCACTCGTCCCAGTTTTGCCAACATTCCTCCCAATACGGCCTCGATCTTAAGATGTTGCAGACATGGATGCTTGGCGATGTTGTTGAGCGTGTCGAGTGACTTTTTGGAGAAACCAATTATGAAGCAGCTCTCGTGCGCCATTCATAGAGGGTCTCTGTGATACGGCGCACTGCAACAAGAGTTGGCCGATACGAGAATGACGATAGCGCTTCTTAACAGTCGACCGATCCTGTAAGGCTCGCCTGTTCATAGCGTGTCCACGTTGAGTGCCTTCCTCCGGCGCTTAGCCGCTCAGAGAGAGCCATAGTAAGCGCTACGCGATTCAGGAAGGCAAAGGAGGTGCTTATGAGCGCGGCCGTCATCACTGCTATCGACACACAATCCAACGACTCCACAGCTACGATCAAGCGCTATCAAGATAGCTATCGAGTAGCAGATGGGGTTGTCACTTTTGGGCAATCCGTCAAGCTTGGCGGCATCTTTGTAGGCGGTGTGATTTTCGTCGCTGGCCTCGTCGAATTTATATTGAATCCGGCAGAGCATCATGGTTTCGCGGTGATCTTTGCTTCGCTGATTGCTTTCGCCGTTTTACTGATACTAATTTCGCAGATCTTAGCCATGGGTCTCCGGGGCGAAGGGCACTTGCTTAAAGCGGCCCTCGATTCAGACGTCAATTCCTCGCCTTTCCTCTCAAACACACAGCGCGCGCGGGCGATGTCACTAAGGGAACGGCCGCCAGTCCCTAAAGTCTTACCGGTGTGGACCGAATAGTATCGGCTGGTGACCAGTTACACGAACCCACGGAAGGTTGATTCGAAGAGGAGCGCTGCCTTCTCACGCGCAATGTCTTTCCATTTATATGCACTCCGCGCCATGAAGTCCGATTGCACTAGAAGGAAGGCAGGCCGGGATCGTCCCAAGCATAGGCACTCGACCCCAGCGCAAACCGCGCGGGCTGGAGTGCGGCGACGCCCGGCATTCTCGTTGGGAAGACTCCGAGAATCGTTAAGCAAGCCTGGTGAAACGTCATCGTAGTGACTGAATTCACAGTCGTATGTGACTGTCTTCACAAAATCGATTTTCTTCTTGACAACAGGTGGTTAATGGACCTAGACGGTAAACGTTTACGTAATCATTTGGCTCAAGACCGTAAACGTTTACGACAAAGCCTTTCTTCACTTGCCCTGCGGGCTTTAAGGCCCAGAAGTGAAGGTTTTCGGAGGTTCCCGCATGAGACATCGTTTCCTTGTACGAAGTTTACTGTTAGTCATCGTTCTCATGTTTCTGGGCACGCTTTGCTTCGCCCAAGAGGCAACAATTCTTGGAACCGTCACTGACCCTTCGGGCGCTGCGGTTCCTAACGTCAAGGTCACTCTCACCAATACTGACACGGGCATTGTCACCACCGTGACAGGCAGCACCGACGGCCAATATGTAGCACCCGGCCTCCACATTGGACACTACGTCGTCCGCACTGCGGCCGGCGGCTTTAAGATGGCCGAGGAGAAAGGCATCACGTTGCAGGTCGGCGACCGCACACGTGTTGATTTCAAGCTCGAGATTGGAAACGTGCAAGAGACCGTCACCGTGGAGGCCAATGCCGCTGTCGTTCAAACCGATACGGGCGAGGTCAGCAGTGTCGTCACGGGCCAGCAGATCTCTCAGATTGCTGTCAACGGCGGCAGCATATTCTCCCTTGAGGCGCTTACGCCAGGCGCTTCCAGTATTCAGTCGGATTTCATTCTTCCGACCTCATCCTCAGGCGATTTCAACGTGAGTTTCGATGGTCAACGCGTCAGCCACAATCTGTGGATGATCGATGGCGGAGAAGCGGCGGACCGCGGGGGTGGCGGCGGATCCATTGTGCTCCCCTCCGAGGATGCGATCGCCGAGTTCCGCACGATGACCTCGAACTACAGCGCCGAATATGGCCTGTCTTCGGCCGGCACCGTTAGCATGGTGATCAAGTCCGGCACCAGCAAGTTTCATGCGACTGCGTTTTACTTCGGCCGCAATGATGCTCTGGACGCGCGCAACTATTTCAACCCGGCTCCCAACAAAATTCAGGAGCTTCGGTTCAACGACTGGGGCTTCAACGTTGGCGGACCTGTCGCGCTCCACGAGAGCGGCAACCACAAGACATTCTTCTTCTACAACATGGAATGGCGGCGGTACGTTCAAGGCGGCCTTTTCACTCCTGTTGTACCTTTGGCCAGCATGTATCCCGACGCCAACGGTGCCGGCACCGGCGTGGTGCTGCCCGCCGCGATTGCCAACGGCAACCCACTCGAGGTGGTCCAGCCCGCCAATATCGCAACCTTGGCCGCGGCCGGCAACTGCGGAGCTTCTTTCACGCCAACTCCGGGCGCTGCCTTTCCCAACAACACGATTCCGGATTGCCTCGTTACCCCCAATGCTACGTCATTGCTAAACGCGGGAGTCTTCCCCAAACCCACTGATGTCTCGACGTGGCAGTTCGTCGGGGGCGCTAATCAACCAATTGTGGGCAAGGAAGAGATCGTCCGGATCGACCATCAGTTTACCGACAAATTCTCCATCTTCGGTCACTGGATTTCCGACCAGTCCATGCAGACTTATGGAACCACGATGTGGAGCGGCGATAATATGCCGAGTGTCGGCAACACATACAACAATCCTTCGACGAGCGCGGTGGTGCATGCCACCTATCAGATTAGCCCCAACGTGCTGAATGAGGTTTCCTTCAACTACGACGGTAACCGAATTCACATTTTGCCTCATGGTCTGTACGCGGCGCCCGAGGATTTCAGCTTCAATCGCATCTTCACGGGCACGAACGTGGATAACCGCATCCCTGATATCCAGTTGGCTGGGAGCACCGGCTCGCACTACCAAGTAAACTGGCTGCCCTGGAACAACACCGCCGACGATTATCAGATTCGTGACGATGTGTCCTGGGTAAGGGGAGCACACCAATTCAAGTTCGGCGGTAGCTACCCGATTTACAAGAAGGTCCAGGATTACTTCGCCGAGACGCAGGGTGGCTTCGGTTTTAACGGATCGGCGACGGCGCCGGCGGGCACCTGCCCTGACAATACTCAGTGCGGGTTCGACTTCGCCGACTTTATTCTCGGCGACGCCCAAAGTTACAACGAGAACGCTTATAAGGGTACCGGCCACTGGAACGCCATTTCTCCGGATCTCTATTTCCAGGATAACTGGCGCGCGACGCACCGGCTGACGCTGAATCTTGGGTTGCGTTGGGATGCCATTCCGCACACCTACGAAGCGAACAAACAACAGGGGAACTTCTATCCCAACCTGTACAACTTCAACAACGCTCCGATCTGGGCCAATGCCGCGGACTCACAAATTGCGTCCACAAGCCCGGGACTGGGCACCAGCCCGGTTGTGCCGCTCCAAGGCTATTCGCTTTACCTGAACGGAATTGGGATCGGCGGACAGAATGGCGTCCCCAAGGGCTTGGCTAACAATGCCTGGAACAATTGGGGCCCACGCTTCGGTTTTGCGTATGACCTTAGGGGAAATGGCAAAACCGTGATTCGCGGCGGCTACGGCGTCATGTATGAGCGCATTCAGGGCAACGACATGTACGACGGCGCCACCAACCCTCCCTTTGGCTATACGTTTAACACCAATAACGTTCTGTTCTCCAATCCACACACGAGTTGGTCGGGTGCAGCGATTACGGTTCCTATCGTACCGGGGAGTGTCACCGGACCCAGTATCAACTATCCTCCGCCGCGCGTTTCGCAGTATAGCGCCGGCGTTCAGCAAGCTATCGGAGCCAAGGCTGTTTTGTCGGTGTCCTACGTGGGTAGCCTCGACCGCCATCTCAGCTACTTCAATGAGATCAATCTTCCGCCCGCAGACTTGCTGACTTGTCTCGCGTCCAACACCGACGCCTTGAAGGCACAAAACTGCAACGGCGGAGTACAACCAGCGTATAACGGAACGCTCCCCTACCAGGGTTTCGCCTCTATCAAAACAGCGTTTAATGGAGGCAACTCTCACTACAACTCTCTGCAAGCAGAAATTCACGGCCAAGTAACTCACGATCTGAACCTGCAGGCAGCATACACATTGTCGAAGGCCGTCGATCCCACCACAGGTAATGGTGGCAACGGCTGGGATCTGGATTCGGTAACCAACCCGTACCAGGGTTGGCGATACGACGTAGGTCCATCGGTCCTCGACCGCCGGAACGTCTTCTTCGTCAACTTTGTTTACGACATTCCGTTCCTCAAGAGCAGTTCCAACCACTTCTTGAAGACGGCGGTGGGCGGATGGGTGTTGTCTGGCATCCTTACAATGGAGTCGGGCGCGCCTTATAACCTCGGTGTTAGCGGACAGAACGTGGCCAGCATCTTCCCGGGCGGCGATGCCAGCAACCGGCCGGATTTGACTGGATCAATCACTTATCCGAAAACACACGTTGCCTGCAGCGCAGGAGCGGGCTGTCCGCTCCAGTGGATCAACACATCGGCGTTTGCCGCTCCCGCATTGGGATCGTGGGGCAACCTCGGTTTCGATGCCGTAACGGGACCGGGCCGAGACAACTGGAACCTTTCGCTGTTCAAGAACTTCGTCATCAGCGAATCTCGGGGCTCTGCCTTCCAATTCCGGGCCGAGTCCTTCAACGTCTGGAACCATACACAGTTTGGAGGTGCAGGCCAGAATGGCGCCTTCAGCACCAACGTTGGCGCGGGCAACTTCGGCCAGATCACCAATGCCTTCGATCCGCGTGTGTTCCAGCTTGGTGCAAAGTTGATCTTCTAAGACCTCATTCGGAGTCAACGCTTAGCCTGCTCGCACCAAACCAGGTGCGGGCAGGCTTTTTTCTTCTTCGGGTGGCAAGCAGAGGGTGGCATTGTTCGGCGAGGGCGAGGTGCTCAAACAAACTGAGGGAAGAAGAATGGCCGTGAACGGTCTTGTGAGGGAGGCAATGTTCGATGGGGGTTTCGGTCGTAAAGTCCGCGCCTGTTTTGGAAAGTTTGCTTTTCCAAACAATTGCGATAATTGATCTATCCGTCCTTTGCGACTAACCACAACGCTGACCAGTAACATGCTCGGATTTCGACATTACGCCGAAGATTTTTTTCGTGCCATTGATTTGAGCCCGTAGATTATATATATAATCCAATGAGCTGATATGCGTTACGAACCGGAACACAAGACGCGAACCCGCGATCGTATCGTACGAAACGCTGCTCGCAAGCTTCGTGCTGAAGGGCTGAGCAGTCCCGGCGTCGCAAGTGTTATGAAGGCATCGGGTCTCACTGTCGGCGGCTTTTACAAGCACTTTCGGAGCAAGGACGAGCTTCTCGCCGAAGCTATCGCGCAGGGATTTGCGGAGTCTAACGAGAAGATCTGTTCTTCGCTGCAAAATGTACCGCGCGAGGAAAGATGGAAGGAGATCATTCGGATGTATCTCTCGCCGGAGCACTGTGATCATCCCGATTCCGGCTGTCCGGTAGCGGCTTTGGCGCCTGAGATGGCGCGTACAAAACTCGGTGTTAGAAAACGGATTTCGGGGTTGATCAAAGAACGCGCGGAACGATGGGTGGACTTAATGCCGGGACGGAGTGCAGCGGAGCGGGAACAAAACTTCCTTGTCATTTTGAGTGCGATGGCGGGTGCCGTGTCCATTGCCCGCATTCTTACCGAGCCTGCCGACAGGCAGAGATTGTTGGCAAGCGTACGAGATCATCTTCTGCAAAGCTTTTGATTTTTTTTTGCACCGTTTGGATTATGAACGTAATCCTATATAGGGCAGTCACGAAAGGATTTGTTATGAAACTCACCGGTCGCACGATCCTTATCACCGGAGGCTCAGCCGGGATCGGGCTTGCTTTCGCGCTCAAGTTCCTCGAATTAGGCAATGAAGTTATCGTCACGGGTCGGCGCCAGGCCGTGCTCGATCAGGTGAAGGCGAAGTATCCAAAGCTTCACACGATCCAGAGCGATGTCGCGGACCCGGCACAGATCGCCGCCCTTGCGGCCCGCGTGAAATCGGATTTCCCCAAGCTCGACGTGCTGATGAACAATGCGGGCATCCTCCTTTACAAGAACCTCAAATCCCCAGCCGCCGACCTGACCGAGTTAATGGCTGAGATGAACGTCAACGTGGGCGGTGTCATTGGAACGACCTCCGCGCTTATTGACGTCCTCACGGGCAATAGGGGCACAGTGATCAACGTCTCCTCCGGGCTCGCCTTTGTGCCGCTTCCAGCCGCGCCAATCTACTCCGCTACCAAGGCCGCGATCCACTCCTACACCCAGTCGCTGCGGTTCCAATTGGAAGAAACCGGAGTGGAGGTCATCGAGCTCATGCCTCCGGCGGTGAAGACGGACATGACGACAGCGCTTGCTGAGGGCGGCGGCACCGTGATCAGCACCGATGAACTGGTGAAGCAATCCTTTGCGTTGTTGAAGACCGGAACCCTTGAGATCCGGCCGGGGCAGTCGAAACAGCTCGCCTTGATGCGTCGCCTCGCCCCCAATTTCATCAACAGGCAGCTCTGGAAGGCGTCTAAGAAGCTGGTTCCGGTCGTGGCATAGGGTCGGTTGCAGCTGACGCTTTGGACGCCGCTGCACAATTGGGACAAAGGAGAACATTCGTGGCGCAATCGTCTGAACACCCAAGCGTGAAACGCTTTTATCAGGAGAGGGCAAACGGGGTTGAAGCGGCCACGGATCAGGTCCTTGGTGCAGCTTGGCTCAGGCAGTTGTGCCTGGATGCGGGCGCAGACGATGTGGGTTTTGTTGAACGCGATCGGAAGAAATTGCCGATCAGAAAGCCGACATTGACAACGCTTTTCCCAGAACGAGAACGCTCATCAGTATTGTCTGCCGCATGAACCGGGAGAACATCCGTACACCAGCCCGCTCAATCTCCAATCTCGAATTCCATCACACGACAGACGAAACCAACGAAGTGGCCCGCCGAATCGTCTCGGCACTGGAAGAGCTTGGAATTGGGGCGATCAATGGCGGAGCCGTTGGGTTCCCGATGGAAGCTGATCGTTGGGGATCAAAAATGTGGGTAATTTCCCACAAGCCCGTAGCGGTGGCGGCGGGCCTCGGTCAAATGGGGATTCATCGCAACGTGATTCATCCCAAGTTCGGGAATTTCATTCTGTTGGGAACAGTACTGCTGGATGCAGAGGTCTCCGAATATTCACATCCGGTCGTCTATAACCCTTGCCTGGAATGCAAGCTGTGCGTTGCCGCCTGCCCGACCGGTGCGATCAGCCCAGACGGTCAGTTCAACTTCTCCGCGTGCTACACGCACAATTACCGCGAGTTCATGGGCGGATTCAACGACTGGGTAGAGAAGATCGCGGAAAGCAAAAGCGCACATGATTATCGTAAGAATGTGTCAGGGGCTGAGACAGTGTCCATGTGGCAGAGTTTGTCCTTCGGCGCCAACTACAAGGCGGCCTATTGCATGGCCGTATGCCCCGCGGGTGAGGAGGTAATCGCCCCCTTCCTTACGAACCGCAAGCAATTTCTGGACGATGTCGTTCGACCCCTTCAGAATAAGCCTGAGACGGTCTACGTTGTTCCCAATTCGGACGCCGAAGAGTTCGTAGCGCGGCGCTTTCCGCACAAGAAGACCAAGCGGGTGTCGAACGGCCTAGCCGGCCAAGGAACCATTCGCTCGTTCCTGCGAGGCTTGAACTTCGTATTTCAGAAGGGTCAATCAAAAGGTCTGAACGCCGTGTATCACTTGACGTTCACCGGTCAGGATGAAGTAAAAGCAACCGTCACGATTCGAGACGAAAAGTTGCAGGTTTCCGAAGGCCACAATGGACAAGCCGATCTCCGGCTCATTGCCGATAGCCAGACCTGGCTGCGCTTTCTGCGCAAAGAAGCTAATCTCGTATGGGCGCTGGTCCGGCGCAAGATTCGCATCTCAGGATCGCCGAAGTTGCTGCTTGCATTCGGGCGCTGCTTTCCATCGTAAATGTACGCAGATGTTCGTCGCGCGTAGCACGGCTTGATTGGGTGGACAATAACCTCCGGATTCTGCCTTACTGTCGGTCGGGCACGCGCCATCCGCACACTTTGGGATAAGCTGCGAAACCTTCAGCGAGCTCAGGCCACTTGGCTTTTCGCGGAGATTTTATCCCAGGAGCACGCGAAGCATTCGAAGTCGATTTCTCTGATCGATTGTGTTTCAGTTGGAGTCGACCGGATGCAGCGAAATTTCGCGCCTATGCGACAACAAGTGGAGGCGTGGAAGAGGAGTGAACTCACCGATGTCACCGCGACGACGGCTCAACCTCATAGTCCTCGACCTCGCGTGTAGTTTCGGGAGGGCTGAAATTCCACTGCTGGCGCACACTTTCCTTGGACGAGCTTCCACCGTCCGGAGACCACCGCAAAACGATCTGAGCGGCTCAATGCTGGTCAGTGTGGCCCGAGCAAGCGCGGATGGACCATGGCGAATCATTTCAACAGGGGCACCGAACTCAAGCCGAGGCAGCAACCGTCCTCGCTGCCAACGCAACAATCAGCCATTAGCGTGCTGAAATTAAGGAATGGAGATCAGCAGACCGCCGCTGATACCGAGCGAGTGTTCATGACCAGGCCCAAATTTGTACTCGTAGCTTGGTTCGAGATACCAGCCGAATCTATGCTTGTTAGCTGGCCAAAACATGAAGTCCGGGGCAACTTCAGCGCCGACTGAATTCATCTTGACACCGTATGCGTTCGAATGAATCCACTCCGGACCAATTCCGAGCATGAACTCCATTTTGTCGGAAATCGTCCAGGGTTTCTTAAACAGGAAATCGACGCTCCATTCCGTCGAGTGACGCCTAAAGAGTGGCGTAACGCCAGCTTCGAGTTCAAGCCAGTTCTCTATCGGTGTTACCTCGACCGCGACCGTGGGACCGAAGGCCGATTGACCTTCCGTGACACTCCGGTCAGCAGCCGCACCCAGCTCAAGGATAGCCTTACCCTCCTTGTCAACCGACTGTGTAAACGAACTTCTTGAGCAACTGAACGCAAATACTATGATCAACACCGGGGCGTAGGTTCTCACTGTGCTCTCTTCCTCGCGGTAATCTCCGGGCTTGAAACCTCCACTCGCGGAGTTCAACATTCTTTCACATCATGGATTTTCGTAGATGAAACTGCGATCTAAATTTCGTTGATCCGGAGACTGAACCGTGAGGCAAGAAGGCCCAGCGGTCCGCTTTCTGGGAAGTTAGGTCAAGGCCCGAGTATGCCGACTTTGTCCCCGGCGTGTTTACACCAGTGCTTGCCAAGCAGTCGAAATCGTTCTTCCTGACCGACTGCATCGCTGTAGGTGTTGATAGGATGCAGCGCAACTTCGATCCACACGCGGAAGCGGGTGGAGGCGTGCCAATGGAGTCAACTCACCGACGTCATCGTCAATCTCGTCATCCACGGAGCAAAAGGAGGACGACATGACCCAAATCGTTGGTACACAACAAAGGCCCGAACCGTAAGAGTAATGTCACGGAGGACCGCTTTGTGAATTGGGAAACCTAAATTGATGCGAGTCGCACCGCTACGCCGATGAGGACGACGCCTCCAAGTGCGGCTGCGGAAACCCCGAATCCCGGCGAGCGCCGATGAGCATCGGGCAACAAATCTCCGGTGGCCGTAAAGAGGAAGAATCCAGATGTCACTCCTAGAATCAGTGCAAGGTGATGCGAAGGCAGGGCAGAAAGAACGACAACGGTGCCACCCACGATCGGTGCAATCGCATCCGCAACAAGAAATACGAGGTCTTTCCTACTGGCTGAGCCCCCGCGTGTCACCAGCAGTATCGTGTTGAGTCCATCGGTAATGTCATGAACGATGATGCCGACCGCGACAATGAGTCCCATGCGCCAGGAAATCATCGCGGACGCTGCAATGGAGGCCCCATCGATCGAGCTGTGTGCGATTAGTCCGAGCGCGCTCATAC
>Ga0335081_10007953_pt1 | contig 16984 bp, 14 predicted proteins | sample Lox_Sample_35_FD_206713 | JGI IMG/M metagenome (GOLD analysis project Ga0335081, IMG submission 206713) | Soil microbial communities from Loxahatchee National Wildlife Refuge, Florida, United States - Lox_Sample_3.5 | ecosystem: Environmental > Terrestrial > Soil > Wetlands | place: USA... | reverse complement strand
GGCCGTTATGATTGTCATCCTGAGCAACCGAGGGTCCCGCGCGCTTTCTTCAGCGCGGGAAACGGCTGCTAAGGATCTCGGTCTTCGCTGGCGACGGAACCCGGGGTGCCAGCCCCAAGATCCTTCGACTCGCCACCCCAGGCTGAAGAAAACGCCCGGGGCCCCGGCTCGCTCAGGATGACCGGGGGCGGGAAAGTGGTGGTCAGCGCCGACGATTAGGCCGTTATGATTGTCATCCTGAGCAACCGAGGGTCCCGCGCGCTTTCTTCAGCGCGGGAAACGGTTGCGAAGGATCTCGGTTTTCGTTTTCCACGCGCATGCGACTTTTAATCTCCGCTGGGGAAGCATCGGGCGAAATGTATGGCGCGCAGCTTATCGAGGCGCTGCGCCGCCGCGTGCCCGGTCTTGAGTGCTTCGGTGTGGGCGGCGAGCGCATGCAGGCCGCCGGCTGCGAACTCGTGGTCGAATCCAAAGAGCTTGCAGTTGTCGGGATCACGGAAATCCTGCCGCGCCTGCCCAAGATCTACGGCGAATTCCGCAAGCTGATTAAGGCGATCGACGAGCGCAAGCCGCAGGGCGCTGTCCTGATCGATTCACCGGCATTTCACTTCAAAGTCGCGCGCGAGCTGCATCGCCGCGGCATTCCCGTGATCTATTACGTCGCTCCGCAACTCTGGGCGTGGCGCTCAGGACGCGTGCGCCTAGTGCAACGCTATTTCAAGAAGGCGCTGGTGATTTTTCCTTTCGAGGAACAGTGGTACCGTGAGCGTGGCGTGGATGCGGAGTTTGTGGGACATCCGCTGGCGGATGTTCAGAAACCCACACTTTCGCGAATCGAGTTTGCGGGCCGGTACGACCTGCACCCGTCGCGGGAGTGGATTGCCCTTTTGCCCGGGAGTCGTCGCAAGGAAGTTCGGGCGAATCTGAACACAATAGTGAAGGGCGTTTTTCTGCTACAAGCGCCTGAGGTCTTGCAGCGCGCACTCCAGCCGGCAAAACGTGAGAGCGCCAATTCACTCGACCATGTGGAAGCAGCCATGGCCTTTGAAGAGGCACTCGGGGTGGAGATACCGGACGAACAGCTAGATACACTGTGGCAGTCATGGCAGAGCGCCGTCGAATATGAATTTCTCCTACCGGTAGCCTCGACCCTCGACTTTGAATGGGTCCGCCAGCTCTTGGGGTCAACGGTTATTCCGATCAAGCTCGTCCGCGACTCATCCTCCGCTCTGGCCCACGCCCGCGCCGCCGTGGTCGCCAGCGGCACGGCCACCGTCGAAGCCGCCATGATGGGCACGCCGATGGTCGTTGTCTACCGTGTCTCGCCGCTCACCTGGACTCTGGGTCGTCCCTTGGTGCATGTGAAGAATTTTGCAATGGTCAACCTTATCGCCGGGGAGCAGGTGGTTCCCGAGCTGATCCAGGGAAACTTCACCGCCGAAAACGTATCCGCCAGGCTGCGGGAAATCCTGCCCGAAGGGCCTGTTCGTGAGAAAATGGAGAGAAATCTGGCCCAGGTTCGGGCGCGGTTGAGATCCAGCGACGATTCCCGCTCCGCTGCCGAACGGGCTGCCGACGCGGTGATGCGTACGTTCGGCTAGCAGTTTTTGAAGTATGCACATCTTTCCGGCCGGAATTACCATCTTATTTTTAAGCCGGCTTTCTGGGAGTGCTACAGGTTATGTTCAAGGCTCACGGCCTTCTGCGACGCGCTGCCGCGTTGGTCGGCGCGCTGTTGTTGCTCACCACAATTTCGTTCGCCGCGGAGAAGCAGCGCATCCGCGTGGACGATTACGACATCAATGCCGAGCTTCTGCCCAAAGCGCACAAGCTCTCGGCGCGCGTGCAGGTAAAGTTCACCGCGCTCGATGACATCAGCGTCGCGACTTTCGAACTGCACAACGCGCTGCGCGTGACTAAGGTTGAGGACGCCGAGGGCCATCCTCTCACCGCCGAGCGTGTCACCCAGGATTCGACTGTGCGCGTGCCGCTCACCGCAGGAGTCTCCAAGGGCGCTACGTCGGCGCTGATTCTTACCTACGAGGGCGTGTTGCAATCGGTCGATGAGAGTCCGGTGGAAGGGTTGAAGCTGGCCTATGTAGGCGAGCCGGAATCGTATCTGCTTTATGCCGGACGCTGGTTCCCGGTGGTTGGGTACGACACCAACCGCTTTACCGCGTCGATGCACATTACCGTACCCACGTCGCTCATGGTGGTAGGTAGCGGTAAACAGACAACCAGCCTTTCCATGGCCCAGGTGAACGAGCCGCCCGAGGAGCAGTATGTCATCCGCAACGGCAAGCGCGTAAAGGTGGAAAAGCCGAGGCCGCCCAAGGCAGCCCAGGCGGCGGGCAAGATCACTTACACCTTCGTTTGGGACAAGGCCAGCTTCCCGGGAACCATCATCGCCGGGCAGTTCCATGTCACCGACATTAACCGTGGCGGAATCAACGTCCAAACCTACATGCTGCCCGCGAAGCAGTCTCATGCCCAGAGCTACGGCGAGACCGCAGCCAAGGAGTTCGAATACTTCACCTCGCTCTATGGGCGGGGACCTTCCAATACGCTGAAACTGGTCCAGCTTCCGGATGACACCGTGCCCGCGGCCTGGGCGCCCGAGATGGCGGTGGTGGCTACTCGCGCCATCAATGAGAAGGTCAATTACAGGTTGTTGGCCAACACGATTGCTCATCAGTGGTGGGGAGTGCAGGTCAGCCCCGCCAACCGCGAGAGCTTCTGGCTGAGCGACGGTTTTGCGCGTTACTCCGAGGCGCGCTACGTGGAGCAGGCGTCCGGCGAGGCGGGCTTCGAGGAAGTGACGAAAGACATGTCCGTGGGCGCGCTCGCCTATGACACGGTACCGCTGGGCAGCATCGGCAAGCTCGACACTTTTTCCCCCGAATTCCAGTCCATGGTCACCAACAAGGGCGGCATGATCCTGCACATGCTGCGCTGGGTGATTGGCGATGCCGCCTTCGATCAGACCATGCGCGTCTTCGCCACCCAGTTTGCCGGCAAGGCGGCGAGTTCGCAGGATTTTCAGCAGCTCGCAGAAGCGCAGTCGGGCGAGCGCCTGAACGGCTTTTTCACCCAGTGGCTTGATTCTACCGGCGCTCCTGATTTCAAGAACAAGTACACGGTCTACCGACTGGGCAACAACAAAGGCTTTCGCATTGCCGGCGAAGTGCAGCAGGACCTGGACCTTTTCCGCATGCCCATCGACGTAAAGGTCGACACCGACGGCAAGACCGAGATGAAGCGCATCGAGGTGGTAGGCACCGATTCGCCCTATGTGATTGAGACCTTCGGGCGTCCGCGGCGGATCGTGCTTGATCCCGACAACCACGTTCTCAAGAACTCTTCTGACCTGAAGACGCGGGCTTCCATCCTGCGCGGCCAGCAACTGGTGCAGCAGGGCGATTATTCGGAGGCGCTTAAAGAGTTCAATAAAGCGCTCGACAGCAATCACAACAGTTCGCTGGCGGCTTATCGCATCGCCGAAGTGTTCTTCCTGCAGCACAATTACCAGGCGGCCGCCGACTACTACCGGCGTTCCATGAACGGAGACGGCGAGCCCAAGTGGACTGAAGTATGGAGCTACCTGCAACTGGGGAAGATCTTCGACATCACCGACCAGCGCGACCGCGCCGTCAACATGTATCGCCAGGCCCTGCAGACCCACGACGACACGCAAGGCGCTCTTGAAGAAGCCCGCAAGTATCTGCAGACCCCTTACAAACGCGAAGTGGCCAAAGACAGCAGCGGGCAATAGCGCAAAGCCAAAGCCTTGGACGGCCTGATCGTCACCTCTGAGTTTCTTTCTTGTTTGAGGGAAGGAAGGCGGACGCTTGTCCCCAGGTGTGTGATTCGCGCCCGCCTTACCGAGGGCCCCAGCAATGCCCTTGGGGGGTGCTGGGGCCATTGCTTGCGGCCTTACTGGTTGGTTGTGCTTGGCTGGCTCGTTGTACCTGGCTGGCTCGTCTGCTGCAGGAATCTCTGGCTCATCCGGTCGAGCATGTGCTGGCGAAGCGAATCCGCCTTGGTCTTCTGGTCCGGCGTAAGGACCGTGTTGTAGACCTTGGAGATCACGCGCTCGCGCACCACCATGAGCTCGGCCAAGGTCTGCGCCTGCTGGTTGGCCAAGGTTCGCACCTGCGCCTCGTCAAAACTTCCCCCGCGCGTGGCCACCAGCACCTGCTGGTGATTAGCGGCTAATTGCTTGACCAGGGGCTCGAAATTGGGCCGCTCCGCCTGGATCAGCGAGCGGACCTGCGTTTGCTGGGCATCACTCAGATTCAGCTTGCGGGCCATCCATCTCATCTGCCGCCCGAGCATCATCCCATTCGCGCCACGGCCCTGCGCGTTGGCCCAAACGGCGGTCGCGCCCCCTACAGCAACTACCAGCGCCAGCGCGACTGCCATGTATTTGGTTTTCATATACTTGCTCTCCCCTCCGGAACACTCAACGTGTTTCTACTACTGCTAACACGGGGAACGCAGGCTATCGGTAAAGTGTTCGTCATGCCGGCGTAAAGTTTTGTCAACAAAGATAAAGCTGGTCTTGACACATCTTTACCGCCCAATTCTCACGATTAGTGCTACAAAATAGGCAAAGCAGCCGGCAGAGCGCGCCAGCAGGAGAAGCAGCATTACCGCCGGTTCTCCTGTTTTACTCTTACCTGCTTGGCCCCGGAAAAGTGCCAATGGCCAAGATTCTGATTGTTGACGACGATGTGGAGTTGTGCGAACTGGTCGGGGAGTACCTGACCCAGGAAGGTTTTCAGATCGAAGCGGCTCACCATGGCGATAAGGGTTTGGAACGCGCCCTTTCCGGCGAACATGCCCTGATTGTGCTCGATATTATGCTGCCCGGCATGACGGGCCTGGATGTGCTGCGCCGCCTGCGGGGTGAGTCGCGGACTCCGGTGCTGATCCTGACTGCGCGCGGCGAAGACGTAGACCGCATTGTCGGCCTTGAGATCGGCGCCGACGATTATCTGGCCAAGCCCTTCAACCCGCGCGAGCTGCTTGCCCGAGTCCGAGCCATTCTTCGCCGGTCGCAGGCCGTCCCGGCGTCAACCGCTGCCGCGGTTCTGGTGGGCGAAGTGGAACTTGATCCTGGATCCCGCACCGTGACTCGTGACGGCAAGCCGGTAGAGCTGACGGCGGTTGAGTTCTCACTGCTCGAGGCCCTCATGCGTTCGGCAGGGCAGGTGGTCACACGCGAATTCCTTGCCCAGACCGTACTCGGCCGGCGATTTGTCGCCTACGACCGCAGTATCGACATGCACGTCAGCAAGCTGCGCAAAAAGCTGGGCCCCCAGCCCGGAGGAGACGGCGAGCGCATCAAGACGGTGCGCGGCGTCGGTTATATCTACGCGCGATCGAGCGAGGCGGGGGGATAGGCATGCGCAGCCTGTTTCTGAAGATATTTCTCTTTTTCTGGTTCACGGTGCTGCTCATCGGCGTGGCCATCGTGGTCACCTGGAGCCTGCAGCCGGAGATCGTCTTCACCCGCTGGCAGACTCTCATGACGGAAGCCCTTGCCACGCATGCACAGAACGCCGCCGAAATCCTTGAGCGTCAGGGGCCAGGGCCGGCTGCGAACTATATTCAGCGCCTCAACCGCGTGGGCCGGATGCAGGCAGTTCTTCTGGATGATCAGGGACAACCTCTGATCGGCAAGCCTTCCGGCGAAGCCGCCCGGGTTGCGGCGCATGTCGTGCAGACCGGCCAGCCCGAGTTTGAAATCAAACCGCGAGTGGCCTACAACGCGCAACTCGGCACCGGGCCCTCGGGACGCCATTATGTGCTGGTCACGGAAATGCCGCGCGCGGGACCGTTCTTCGCATTCCGCGCCACCACTTCAACCCAGATCATTCGCTGGCTACTGGCCATTCTGATCTCCGGGCTGATCTGCTACCTGCTGACCCGCTATCTCACCCGCCCTATCTTGAGGCTGCGCTCAGCGGCTCGGGAGTTAGCGGCTGGTAACCTCGGGGCCCGGGCGGGCGGTGATATAGAAAAACGCCGCGACGAACTCGGACAGCTGGTCCGCGACTTTAACCAGATGGCCGACCGCATCGAAATCCTGCTGGACTCGGAACGGCAGCTCATTCGCGATATTTCTCACGAGCTGCGTTCCCCCCTGGCCCGGCTGAACGTGGCCCTGGGCCTGGCCCGGCAGCGCGCCGGCGCCGACGCCGCCCCTCAGCTCGATCGCATCGAGCGCGAAGCCGAGAGGCTGAACGAACTGATCGGCCGCCTGCTGACCCTGGCGCGTCTTGAAAGCGCCAAAACTCCTCCCGAGCAGTTGCCGGTATCGCTTTCCGATCTGGTGCGTGAAGTTGCGGAAGATGCAGGTTTCGAGGCGGAGAGCCGCCATTGCAGTGTGCAAGTCAATGCACCCGAAGATTGCAACACGGTGGGCAGCCCGGACCTGTTGCGCAGCGCCGTGGAAAACGTGGTTCGCAATGCCGTGCGCTACACGGCTGAAGGGACCCTGGTGCAAATCGATCTTGCCCAGGGCGGCTCCGATGGAAACCGGTGGGCGGCCATACGCGTTCGTGACCACGGCCCGGGATTGCCGGAATCGGAGTTAAGCAACGTTTTCCGCCCGTTCTACCGGCTGGCTAATGCCCGCGAGCGGGAAACCGGCGGCACCGGACTGGGCCTGGCGATCAGCGAGCGCGCGGTCCGGCTACACGGCGGAACCATCCAGGCTTCAAACGCCAGCGGCGGGGGGTTGCTCGTAGAAATGCGCCTGCCGGCCACCGCTAACTGACGCCGAGGGGGCTCCCCTTCGAAAGCACTATCGCCGGGGTCTCCGCATTCAACTCAGTTGTTGGAAAAGGCCCGGCAGCACCTCTCCCGACGGGCCGAGGAAGACCTCGTCAAAGAAGGCTCGATTGCCGGGTTCCTCCGGGCCGACGTAACAGGTCCGCACGCTGCTTTGGCGCGCGCGAGCATAACGCACGAAGCTCGCGGCGGGTTCGACTACCCCTGACGTGCCCACGGCTACAAAAAACGTGCAAGCCAGCAAGGCGGCAAAAATGCGCTCCATCTCGAATGGTGTTTCGCCGAACCAGCAGATGTGCGGCCGGATTTTCCCGCCGCATGCGCAGCGCGGGATTTCGTCGCCGTTCTCCAGCGTCCAGTCGTCATCGAACGGCCGGCGACCGCAGTCGAGCTCGCAGCGGCTCTGGAGAATTTTGCCGTGCATGTGGATCACGCGGCGCGATCCCGCCATCTCATGAAGGCGGTCAACGTTTTGCGTACAGAGAAAGAGGCGATCGCCCAATTCTTCCTCAAGTCTCGCCAGGGCGTAATGCCCCGGATTCGGGGCGACGGTGCGATGGCGTCGCCGCCTCTCTGAATAGAATTCCCATACCAGCTTCGGGTCGCGCGCCCACGCGACCGGCGAAGCAACTTCTTCCACGCGATAAGTCCTCCAGATTCCGTTGACTCCGCGAAAGGTGGGCAATCCGCTCTCAGCGCTGATGCCTGCGCCCGTAAGGACGAAGAGGCGATCCTGAGGTCGAATCTGAATCATAGAGACATCCGCCAGGTCAGAATTGGCGAGTGAGAATCTGCGGGCTCTTACATGCCCAGCGCTTCTTGGATGGCTGCGACGATGGAATCAGCGTAGCGTTGCATCTCGCTCTCGGATTCGGCCTCGATCATCACCCGCGCCAGGGCTTCAGTGCCGGAATAGCGGACCACCACGCGGCCATTGCCGTCGAGGGCCCGCTCAGCCTCGCGGATCGCGGTCGCCACCGGTGGAAAGTCCATGAGCGGCGCCTTGTGCCGCACACGCACGTTCTTGATGACCTGGGGAAACACCTTCAGGTCGTCCACCAGTTCAGCCAGGCCCTTCCCGCTGCGTCCCACCATGTGCAACAGGTGAAGAGCTGTGAGCAGACCGTCGCCGGTGGTGGCGTCACCCAGGAAGATGATGTGCCCTGACTGCTCGCCTCCCAGGTTCGCGCCGTTTTTCTGCATTTCTTCGAGAACATACTTGTCGCCCACGGGAGCCCGCAGCATGCAGATGCCCGAGCGCTTGAGCGCAGCCTCCAAGCCCATGTTGGACATGATGGTGGCGACGACAAGGTGGTTGCGCAAGCGGCCGGCCGCTTTCATGTCGCGGGCGGCCAGCAGCAGGACAGCGTCACCGTTCACCACTTTGCCGTTGGCATCGGCGAAAAGAGCGCGGTCGGCATCGCCGTCAAAAGTGATGCCAAGATCAGCCTTGCGCTCGAACACCGCGCGAGCCACCGTCTCGGGATGCAGCGCGCCACAGTGGTCGTTGATGTTCTGCCCGTCGGGGCTGCAGTGGATGAGCTCGATGTGAAGATCCTTGCTCCACTTCGCAAGGGTCTCGCCTGCGACCTTACTGGCCGCACCATTGGCGCAATCCACGACCAGCTTGAGGGGCCGGCCAGGCGGATCGATGCCGGCGATGAGGTGTTCGACGTAATCCAGCCGCAGGCTGGCATCTCCCGGCAGGCTGGAGCCATTCTTCGGCGCCCAGCTAATGTTGCCCTCCGCGATGCCGGCAAAGATCTCGTGCTCGATCTCGAGCTCGATTTCATCCGGCAGCTTGTAACCATCGGAACCAAACACCTTGATTCCATTGTCGGTCCAGGGATTGTGCGAAGCGGAGATGACGATGCCGGCATCGAAATTACGGCAACGCGCCAGGTGGGCGATGCCCGGCGTGGTAATCACCCCTGCACTCTCGACCTGGACGCCTTCCGCCGCCAGCCCGGCCGTGACGGAATCGGCGATCGACAGGCTGGACTCACGGGTATCCTGGCCGATTACCACGCGGGGGGCGGCGGTTCGCGTCAGGCGCCGAGCCAGCGCCCGCCCAATGGCGAAGGTGGTCTCCGGATCGAGAGGAAAGGCTCCGGCTACGCCACGAATGCCGTCGGTGCCGAACAATTTCCTTTCAGATGTCATCAGCTTGGGAGCGTTCATGGATTGCGGTTTTCAATGCGCAGGAACTCCGCTTTTCCCGGGTATCTGACCGGTGAGCACGGTCACGCGAATATTTTCCGGTTTGATTTCACGCACCAGGGTGTCGGGAACATAGGCATTCGTGGTGAACGTGGCAGCGCCGCGGACATCACTGACGTCGATCGGATCCGTAATCGCGATGGTGGCCGCCTTCACGTGGGTTTCCGGGCCGATTACCGTTATCGTAGAGGGTTCGGAGGTTACACGCAGCACCCCGTATCCCGGCTCAAAGCGGCCGCCGATGCGGGGATGAATCTCAATCTGGCGGACCAGACTCCGGTCAAAGCCGATGCGGATCTCCGAAGGCGTTACCTGCACTACCGAGATGTTATATGGGACGTGGACCTGCGAAGCCGTCAGATCGTAGGTGTGCTCGCCCGTGCCCGAGCCGGCGAGATTGATGATGGGATGGACATCCGCCGCGGTAAGTTGTCGCAGGCTGCGTTCCGGACCGCGCAGGCGGACCTGCGCCAGCGGAATTCCGGAAGTCGTGATCTCCAGGGTTGGCGGCACTTGGTGCAGTTCAATGGGAACGTTGTAGGCAGTTTCCACCACCGGTTCGCGAGAGACCGCAGACCACAGCAGGACCGCTGAGGCCAGCGCGATCAGCTTGAGCGGCAGATTGTGCGCAATATAGCGCTCGAACAGGTCTCTCATTTCCGGCGCTCCCGTGCAGTGTCTATCTCCTGGCCCTCGTCGAAGCTGCTGCCGTTGTCGGCGGTATCGGCGATGGGAGTGGGTAGCGCCGCCGATGGCAGATATCGATGAAGCAGGTCGCTCAGCCGCTCACGCAAGCGATCGGCAGAAAGATCGCGCTCGATCTGGCCCGCCACGGCAAGACTGATGGCGCCCGTCTCCTCGGACACGATCACCGCTACCGCGTCGGTTTCCTCCGTGATGCCAATGCCGGCGCGATGGCGAGTTCCCAATTGTGTAGAGATGAGGGGATTCATTGAGAGCGGCAGGAAGCAGGCTGCGGCCGCGACCCGGTCCTTCTGGATGATGGCGGCGCCATCATGTAGGGGCGCGCTGGGACGGAAAACAGTGGCCAGCAAATGGTACGAAAGCCGGGCATCCAGTGGCACGCCGCTCTCGATGTATGTCCGCAGCCCGATCTCCCGTTCGATAACGATCAGCGCGCCCGTTTGCTCCTGCGAGAACAGATTGGTAGCCAGCACGATGTCGTCATAGGACGATTCCCGCGCCTGCGAGGAGCGGGCAAACGTCACTTGACGGCCAACCTTCGCCAGCGCCTGCCTGATCTCTGCTGCGAAAACGACGATGAGGGCAAAAATTGCATACGGCAGCAGCGTGCTGACCAGCCAGTTGACGGTGTGCAAATCGCCCAGCCGCGCAAGATAAAACGCTACCGCTAGTACGAACACGCCCACCATCATCTGGTAGGCGCGTGTGCCTTTCACGAGCACCAGAAACTGGTAAATGATCACGGCCACGATGATGATGTCGATCAGCGCGAGCACCGACACCCGTGAGCCCAGTTCCCAAAGGTGGGTCAGATTACGCAACACTGGATCTTCTCGCTAAGGAACGCCCCAAAGCCCGTCACTCCATTGTAGCCCAGCTTTTCGAGGGCGTGATGATTGGCGAGGAACTGTTGCAAAAGTCAGCAGTTTGCAGGATCAGTTGGTCTTGGCCTTTACGGTCGAGACGATCGTTCCACGCGCAAGCCGAGTGGATACTTCGTCACTGACGTTGAGTTGCGCAGCGTCCTTGACCAGGTTGCCAGCGGAGTCGAACACGAGGGCATAGCCGCGCTCCAGAATCTTCAGTGGCGACATCTCCTCCAAACGCGCGCCGGTGCGCTCCCAGCGCACGCGACGCACCAGCAGGAACCTGCGTGTGGCTGCGGCCAGCCCCGCGGTGTGGGAGTCGATCTCGCGAAAGATCGCGGCCAGTTGCCTCCGGACGTCAAAGTGCCGGATGCGAGCGCCGGCAACATCCAGCCGGCCGCGATGCTGGCGCAGCAGGCGGTGCTCGGCGCTTACCAGGCGGTATGTCAGGTCGTCCAGGCGCTGCTGACGGCGCGCAAGGGAGTCATGAATGCGGGCAAAGGCGGCATGCTGGGCCCATTCCGTGAGCGCCTGTCGGGCCATCAGCAGGCGATAGCGAGCCCCCCGGGCCAGTCGCTGGCGGAGGCCGGCTATCCGTTCTTCCATCTCGTGCCGCGACTCGATCACCAGTTCGGCGGCAGCCGACGGCGTGGGCGCGCGCAGATCAGCAACAAAGTCCGCGATGGTGAAGTCGGTCTCGTGGCCCACGGCGGAGATCACGGGAATCGTCGATGCCGCTATGGCGCGCGCCAGACCTTCGTCGTTAAACGCGGCCAGATCTTCTATGGAGCCGCCGCCGCGAGCCACGATAATCACGTCCACACTGCCCGCGCGGTTAAAGTACTGGATGCCGGCTCTCACCTCTGCCGCTGCGGTATCTCCCTGCACCTGCGCGGGATAGATCAGGATGGGCACGCTGGCGTGCCGCCGGCGAAGGATGTTGAGCATATCGTGAAGAGCAGCCCCGCGGGGCGAGGTCACGATGCCGATACGCCGCGGAAGCGCCGGCAATGCTTTCCTGCGGGCAGCTGCGAAGAGTCCTTCGGCCGCCAGCCTGGCTTTGAGCTGTTCAAAGGCGACCTGCAACGCCCCCGCGCCTTTGGGCTCCAGGTATTCGGCGGAGAGCTGAAGTTCTCCGCGCGCCTCGTAGATGGTCATGCGGCCGCGCGCAATTGCCGCTAGTCCGTCCGCAGGCTTGAAGCGGAGCAGCCGCGCTGAGGAGCGGAACATTACGATTCGCAACTGCGCGTCGCCATCCTTGAGAGTGAAGTAGAGATGCCCGGACTCGGCAGGGCGGAAATTGGAAATCTCACCCTCCACCCATACGTCGGTGTACTCGTGCTCGATCGCGGTGCGCGCGGCGCTCACCAGGTCGGCCACCCGCCAAACGCGCCGTGCGGTCGCCACTTGGAACGGGAGCTCGGGTTGATCGCCTGTTCCCACGGCGGCAGTTTAGCAGGGCGAAGCAATAGGCACGAAGCCGGGCAGGACCCCAGAAACTGACCGGTTCACCTGCGGCCTGCAGCCTGCATCCCGCATCCTGAGATCTGGTGCTTCCACAAGTCCCACGCCCGCTGGTAGTTGTCTCGGATCTCTTCGCGAGCCTCCTGCGCGTCTAGATAGTTGATGCTGCCTCCGAGGGCCATGGCTTGCGCTTGAAGGGTGGCGTTCAGAGCGAGGTAGACGGCGCGGCCGACGGCGTGAGGCAGCGACGAGCCCACGATGACGGCACCGTGTCCGCGCATCAGAGCCGCGGACTTCGCGCCCAGCGTTCGAGCGAGCGCCCGCCCCAGCGCTTGGTTGTGGACCAGCATGAGCATCTTGGGATCATCACCACGTGCCTGGCGAATCTCGAAGACAGGCACTCCTTCACCGAGGAAGGCGGACATGTGGTACAGAGGGCGAAGTGCGACACCAGTTACGCCGAAAGGGATGAGCGACGGCGCATGACTGTGAACGATGGCCCGAACGTCCGGCCGGACGCGATAGATCTCACCGTGGATAAAGCGCTCGGCGAATGATGGCCGCGCCGCCGGAGCGAGCGGGTTACTGTCGAGATCGTATACCTGAATATCCGCGGCCGTCGTCAGCGCGGGAGCGAGTGAGCGCGAGAGCAGGTAGCAGTCGGGCGCGCTATCCGAGCGCGCGCTGACGTGACCGTAGCCATCGAGTATTCCCTGCTGTGCCAGAATGCGGTTGGCTGTAACAAGGTCCTCTGCCAGCGCGGAAGGTGTTGGCGGGCCCTCCGCTGCTCCGCTGGCAGTTGAAAGGACAGCAAGGGTCGAGGCCTTCAACATCGAGCCCAGCAGATCGCGCCGGGTCAGCGAACCGGATACCATGACCGCCCTCCACGAGAGCCGCGCGGGATTATACGGCGCGGCGCTGGCGCCCGTGCCGCCGCAAGCAAAACGCCGAACAGCGAGCACGGGAGAATACTGGAGCGATACTTGATCCCGAGACGCATAGATTCGTCCTTTCCGGAGAGCTTTCCCGTCTCACGAATCCGCGGTCCCATGCGCACGACAAAACCGTGATCGCGCGCAAGAGAGCAAACTGCTCCGGGCAGTGCTAGGTGGAGGATGTGCATGTGTGGTCGAAGGGCCACTTCCGGCAAGTCCGGGAAGAATCGTTGACCGAGCATTCCGCGGTGCCCCCCGGGAGCGATTGTCGCTGGGTCTTGGAGGTCAGGAAAGCGAAGAACAGCGCACTGTGCAAGTCAACCGGGACCGCGTCGATGTCGGCGGTGTGATGTGCGAGCCCCACCCACTCAGGTGAGGGGAGTCATGCTACTGCCCCGACAGCTCGCGTTTCACGATCTCGCTCACCTGTTTGCCGTCCACCCGTGATCCCGCTGCAGCAAAACGCGCCATGGCATTTTTCATCACTGGGCCCATGTCCTTCATCGTGGGTGAGCCCATCTCGGCGATCGCCGCGCGAACCGTATTGACGATCTCCTCCTGTCCGGCAGCGCGCGGCATGTAGGACTCGATGATGCGGATCTCAGCTGCCTCTTTGTCGGCCAGCTCCTGACGGCCTCCGCGGGTGAACTGCTCGATGGAGTCCTTGCGCTGCTTGATCAAAGTGCTGAGCACGGCGAGCGCTTCCTTTTCATCCAGCGGGCCGCACTTCTCAACCTCCTTATTTTTCAGGGCGGACTTAACCATGCGCAGCGTGGAGAGCCGCAGTTCCTCGCGAGCGCGCATGGCCGCGGTCATATCCTTCTGGATTTGTTCCGGAATCGACATGCAGGGATTATACGATTGGGTCATTGAGGGATTGAGTTATTCAGTAATTGACTCGTTGTTTCATTCGTCAGGATAGTTCCGTTATTGGATCAATGGATCAATGAGTCCATGAATCGATCGCCTGCGGGTATCATTCCGTTGATTCGCCCACAACGCGGGGGATATGATGACTTCTATGTTAAGAAAGACTCGCCTTTTTACTCCTGGTCCCACTCCGCTGCTGCCGGGCGCGCAACGGGCCATGGCGGCCGCGGACGTTCACCATCGCACTGCCGAATACCGTGCGCTACAGCAGCGCGTAGTCGCAGACCTGAAGGCATTCATCGGGACCCGTAACGATGTAATTCTGCTCGCATCCTCGGGGTCGGGCGCTATGGAGGCGGCTGTCTCGAACCTAACGTCTCCTGGGGACAAGGTGTTGGTGCTCACGGCGGGAAAGTTCGGCGAGCGCTGGCGTGACCTCGCGCAGGCCTTCAGCTGCCGGGTTGAACTCGTTACGGCTGATTATGGCCAGACTTTCCCGCTGGATGAGGTTCGGGCCAGGCTCGACCGCGATGTCCGCGCCGTATACATGCAGGCGACAGAGAGTTCCACCGGATGCCGTCATGACGTCGAGGGCGTGGCCCAGGTCCTGCGTGGCAGTGACGCGCTGCTGGTGGTGGATGCCATCACCGGATTAGGCACTACGCGCTTTGACGTCCATGGCTCGGGTATCGATGTGATCATCGGCGGCTCGCAGAAGGCAGTCATGGTGCCGCCGGGCGTTGCCTACCTGGCGGTGAGCGAGCGGGCCTGGCAGCGCATGGAGACTGCCAGGAATCCGCGGTACTACTTCGATTTGCGCAAGGAGCGAAGAGTCGCGGCCAAGGGCGAATCGGCGTACACCCCCGCGATCTCCGTGGTGGCCGGGCTGGGAGCGGCGCTCGACTACATCCGCGAGATGGGCGGCGGTGACCTGGTGACGGGGCGCGAGGCGCTCATCGCCAACGCCGAGACCATGGCAGAAATGACGAGGGCCGCGGCCCTGGCGCAGCATCTCTCCCTGTTCGCCGCCGAGCCGTGCGCGGCGCTCACCGCTATCCGGCCGCCGCAGGGCGTCGATTCTGGCGACATCGTCAAGATCTTCCGTCAGCGATTCGGCGCTGTGGTTGCCAACGGCCAGGGTGAAATGAAGGGGAATATCTTCCGCATCGCGCACCTCGGTTACTACGATTACTTGGACACCATGGGAATTATCGCCGCGCTGGAGCACGTGCTGGCGTCGGTGGCGCGCCCGCGGCACGTGGAGTTCGGCCTGGGACTGAAGGCGGCGCAGGAGGTGTACGCCCGCGCCACGGCGGAAAAACAGGCGATAGCCGTTAATTCGTAGATGCACGGGTTTTGTCTGGTGCCGCGCGTGACGGCGGTCACACCTGGGTTCGCTGCCTCACGCTACAATCCGTCACATGAAGATTGTCGTAGCCGAGAAAATCTCTTCTGCCGCGTTCGAGCTGTTCCGCGATGAGAACGGCTGGGCGCTGGTTACACCCGACCAGATTGAGGGCAAACTGGCGGCGCACCTGGCTGATGCCGATGCGCTGATCGTGCGCTCGGCGGTCAAAGTGGACGCGCATGTGCTCGAGCCCGCTACCCGCCTGCGCGTCATCGGGCGCGCCGGTGTGGGCGTGGATAACATCGATCTTGAAGCCGCCACCAAGAAGGGAATCGCCGTGATGAATACTCCCGGCGCCAACGCCGTGGCGGTTGCCGAGCACACCCTGGGGCTCATGCTGGCCATGGCGCGTCACCTCACCCGCGCCGACTCGCTCATGCGCGCCGGAAAATGGGAGAAGAAGTCACTGCAGGGAACGGAGTTGCGCGGCAAGACTCTGGGCGTTGTCGGACTCGGACGGGTAGGTCTGGAAGTCGCGAAACGCGCCCGCGCATTTCACATGACCGTGGTCGCGCACGATCCTTTCGTCTCCACCAGCGTGGCGCGCGATCTGGAAATCCGCATGGCTACTCTCGATGAAATCTATGCCACGGCGGATTACGTTACGCTGCACGTCGGTCTTACGCCTCAGACGGCGAAGATGATCAACAGCGATACCATCCGCAAGATGAAGCGTGGCGTGCGCCTGGTCAACTGCGCGCGCGGCGAACTGGTGGACGAAGCCGCTCTGGCCCAAGCGCTCCAGTCAGGAGTGGTGGCCGCTGCGGCCTTGGACGTATTCGAGCACGAGCCCCCCAAAGGATCCCCGCTTATCGGTTTGGAAAACGTAGTGCTCTCACCGCACATCGGCGGCTCCACCCACGAAGCGCAGGAAGCGGTTGGCTACCAGATTGCGCTGCAGGTGAAGGAATACCTGAAGCACGGCGTCATTCAGAACGCGGTCAATATTCCGTCGGTTTCGCACGAGGAGTACCTCGAGATGCAGCCTTACATCGTGCTGGCCGAGCGCTTGGGAGCCTTCCTCGCCCAGGCTGCCGACGGCAACGCCGAGGAAGTGGTAGTCCGCTACGCCGGGCCCATGGCAGGGTGGAAAACGGAACTGCTGCGGAACGCCGCGCTCAAGGGAATCATCAGCCACATGCTCGAGGAGCAGGCAAACCTGGTGAATGCGGCGGCTATTGCCGAAGAGCGCGGCATCAAGGTGCGGGAAAACAAGAAAACGCGGCCCTCCAGCGGCGCAGCCGCCAACGTGCTGTCGCTGTCGCTGCGAACCACGACGGAGGAACATCGGGTGCGGGGCACCGTGCTGCACGAGAAATTTCCCCGGCTGCTCGGTGTGGACGACATCGACGTGGAGGCGCCGCTCGAGCGCAACCTCGTCTACATGCGCAACCTGGACGTGCCCGGAGTGATCGGGAGGATCGGCACCATCCTGGGCGATCACCACATCAATATCGCCAACTTTTCGCTGGGCCGCCAGGAGAAGGCGGGCAAGGTCGCCGAGGCCATCGCCGTGGTGCATGTGGATTCGAAGGTGCCTGAGGAAGTTCTGAATGTGCTGCGGCAAGTGCAGCCGGTGAAGGTGGCCCGAGGGATGCAGTTGTAGAAACTGGTCACCGGTAGCCGGTCGCTGCCAGCAAGAGCCAGCCGGTAGTCGCCGGCACGAAACCACTCGCTAGCCGACGGTAACCGTCAGAACGACGATTCTTAATCGGCGA
>Ga0335081_10007952_pt1 | contig 16984 bp, 10 predicted proteins | sample Lox_Sample_35_FD_206713 | JGI IMG/M metagenome (GOLD analysis project Ga0335081, IMG submission 206713) | Soil microbial communities from Loxahatchee National Wildlife Refuge, Florida, United States - Lox_Sample_3.5 | ecosystem: Environmental > Terrestrial > Soil > Wetlands | place: USA... | reverse complement strand
GCGTGGTCAGGATGCCTCCCGGCGTGATCCTGAAGATCGTCCCGCAACCGGGCGCGCAAGAGGGATTTCCCCAGTAGGGGGTTGTCCCATAGAAGTTGCCATCGGTGCCTTGAATAAGGCTTGCGACGGGGCCGCCGCCGTCCGCGCAGCCAGGTTCTCCGCAAAAGCTGTACAAGGTCGTAAGCGTACCCGATGGGCTCATTTTGAAGACGGTGCCATAGTTGCCGTTGGCCCCGCCCCCGTTCGTTGTGCCGTAGAAATTCTCATCGGTGCCTTGAACCGGCGCACCGATGGGGCCGGAGCCGTCAGTACAGTCTGCTTTCGAACAGAAGCTGTAAAGTGTCGTCAGCGCACCGTCAGGGGTAATTTTGAAGATTGTGCCATAGTTGCCATTGGCGCCCCCTCCTGAGGTTGTCCCGTACAAGTTTCCGTCGGGGGCCAGAGTTAGTCCCCCCTGAGGGGAACTACCGTCGGCGCAACCGGGTTGTGCACAAAAGCTGTGCAGCGTAGTCAGCCTGCCTCCGCGGGTGGGAGCAATGCTGAAGATGGTGCCGTAGTCACCATTTGCGCCGCCTCCCGAGGTCGTCCCGTAGAGTTTTCCGTGGGGACCCTGAACCAGCGACCCGTACCCAGGATGACTTCCGTTGGCTCCGTTGAAATTTACCAGCACGGTGTAGGTCTGTGCTGGCAAGGCGATGGCCATCGTGACGCAGAGTAGAAACTGCACGCCGGCCGTTTTCCAACCTGTCAGTTTACGGAAGGTTGTCCGGCATGGTGCCGGCGTGGAAGTAAAGCGCTCGCTGACTTGTAGCGTCATGAAATTCCTCCGTAACTCTCTCGGCGGGCAGGAACACTAGCGGCGAAGAACGATGTGCGGGCAGGTCGATGTCGGCCACGTCAACTGCCTCCGAGGAAAAAAGAAAATGAGAGCTCGATCTTGCAACGCCTTTTTACCGCCGCGCGACGGGCCTGTCAGTAACAGGGGTCACGCTGGGGTGTGAGTAGGTGGCTCGCGACCTAAGGGTGAGGTGACAAAGAAGCCGCCCTTATTAGAGGCGGCTTCTTGTTCTGACTTGTGACAGCGGACTTCACGGTGTGACCGTGAATGTTGCGGAACTTATCGCTGTTCCTCCTTGGGTCTGGATGCCGATTTTGCCGGTCTGCGCGCCCTCGGGCACGGTGGCTGTGACTTGATTGTCAGAGTTCACGGTGAACTGAGCCGGCACGCGATCGCCGAACCCGACGCCCTGGGTCTGGGTAAGGCTGACCCCTGTGATCGTGACTTGGGTGCCGGCCGGACCACTTGGCGGATCGAAGCTCAAAAGCTGTGGCGTGACGCGGAACGGCTTGTTGCTGGTCAGCGTGTTGTTGGGTGTGGTGACGGTGACAAAGCCGGTCGTTGCTCCGGCAGGCACGGTCGCGATCAAATAGGTGTCTGAGACCACCGTGAAGGATGCTGGTGTGCCGCCGATTGAAACATCGGAAGCGTAGGTGAAACCTTGGCCGAGAATCGGCCCACTCTGTCCCACCTTGCCGGAGTCACGCACTAACCGTACGAATGGGCTTAAGCCCAAGTTTAGGCTGAAGACCGTACCACACCCGGTGCCCTCATTGCAGCTGAAATCTCCTCCGCTGTACGTTGTTCCGTATAGAGTCCCGTCGGTCGCTTGAAACATGGCTCCTTCAGGGTTTTCTCCGTCAGGTCCTTCAAAGACATGTAGGGTTGTCAGTGTCCCGTCTAGGGTCAACTGGAAGATAGATCCACAACCGTAATCCAAGCAGCCCGGGTCGCCCCCTAATTCGATTGTCCCGTAGAAACTTCCGTCCGTAGGTTGGAGCAGTGTTTTAAGCCCGCCCACAATATCGACGAAGTTGTATAGTGTCGTGAACGTACCATCCGGCGCGATACTGAAGACTGTGCCCGCCCCGTTGGCACCACCACCCGACGCGGTGGCGTAGAAATTTCCGTCTGCGGCGAGGATGAGCTGGCCGAGGTTGGCGGAACCATCGTCTCCGTCAAAGTGATGGAGCGTGATTAGCTTCCCTCCCGGAGTGATTCGGAAGACCGTACCCAGATTGAATTGCCCACCTGCGTCTGTCGTCCCGTAAAAGTTTCCATCAGGTGCTTGCACTAGTCCGGCAGCGGGCCATTTGCCATCAGAACGTCCGAAGCTGTGAAGAGTGGTTAGTGTGCCTGTGGGAGTGATTTTGAAGACAGTGCCGTTGCGGTGGGCTCCGCCTTGATACGTTACACCGTAAAAGTTCCCGTCCGTACCTTGGATCAGGCCACCTATGGGTGTATCCCCGTCGGTAGAAGTGAAACTGTGCAATGTCCGAAGTTCCCCTTGCGGGTTAATCCTGAAGATGGTTCCATAGCCCTGCTTCCCGCCGTAGGCAGTTTCGCCGTAGAAATTTCCGTTGGTGGCCAACACCAAGCCTGCCAAAAAAGGTATCTGGCCGTCCCTACAATTGGGTTGGGTACAAAAGCTGTAAAGCGTAGCTAGGATACCGCCGGGCCCGACTTCAAAGACCGTACCCGCGCCATTGTTTCCTCCGCCATAGGTCGTTCCGTATAGGTTTCCATTGACTCCTTGGGTAAGAGGAGCGGTGGGATTAGCGCCGTTGCTTCCGTTGAATTGTGCCAGGTCTGTGAAGGTTTGGGCTTGGGCGACAAATGTCGCAGCACACAACAGAATGACAGCCCCGCTCGTGCTTAGAATGTTCACCTTATTGAAGGTTTTCCAGCACCGCGTTGGCGTGGAAGGAGACTTCTTCATTTGTGCCGTCATCGAACTCCTCCGTGATTCTCTCGGCGGACGGAACCCAACGGAAAAGGGGAACGCGCAAGCCAGGTCGGGTGAAATGCCGCCCTCCGAGGAAGGAAGAAAATCAGAGCTTGATTTTGCAACGCCTTTTTACCGCTACACGGCGGCCCTGTCAGTAACAGAGGTCACGCTGGGTTGTGAGTAGGTCTAGAGGGCGGCAACGTACAACACCTAATCTTTAGTCATCTCTCATTTTGCTCTTGACCGGGTACGGGGCACTTTCAGCCAATGGGCGTCGCTGTCACCAACCCTTGGCGGGAGTGAAGGCCCACAACGAGTGACAGGCCCGTGGTTAGCACTTGCCCGGCCGAGTCCGCTATGCTAGAAAGTCAACAGACGTTACAGCCGATAAACAAGGAATAACCCGGCCGCGCGGGGCCGGTAGGGCAATTGATAGTCGACTTTGTAGTAGGAAGCGGTCAGCCATATAGCTTTTCGACATGGCTAATCAATCGAAAAAGACCGCTAAACATGGCTTAAGCCATAAAACTCCAAAAGCCATCCGGGAAAAATTCCAGATTTTTTAACATCGGACCTCACGCCGTTTTAAACTGTCTCACCATCTCCGCCGACCGCGACCGGTCGAGGGACGATTCATATGGCTGATAGAGCGCAATGCGGTCCATTATCCCTGCATAACGCTCGCGCAGCTTCGCGCCGATGGTCTCGTAGGTTCCGCTTACCGCAATTGAGTCGAGCATCTCATCGGTGATGAGGCGGGCCATCGCTTTCCAATCACCATCGAGCGATTTCTGGTGCAGTTCCGGCACAACTCCTTCCCAGCCGTGGGCCGCCAGTACCGGTTCGTACGTCCTCGTCGAAGCGTAGAACGCAATCTGCTGGCGCGCGGCTTCGGCATTCTCGCTGCGCTCACGTTCGGTATCTCCGACAACCACGAAAGCAGCTGTCGCGTAGGCGAAGTCACGGTCCGAGCGCGGCGACTTACGCAGTCCTTCCTCGACCGCGGGGCGCACGTAGTCGCGCAAGTACTTCGGCGTGTGAAAGGGATGCACGTGCAGCCCCTCGCAAACCTCGCCTGCCATGCAGCACATGTATCGGTTGACACCTGCGATATAGACCGGAATCTTAGGATGCTCAATTGGTCCTGGGTTAAAGAAGGGTGTCATCAAATCGAAGTTGTAGAATTCGCCTTTGAAGCGGAGCGGCGTTCCTTCCTGCCAACACTGCCAAATCGCACGCAAGGCTAGCACCACCTCGCGCAGTTTCGGGCCGGGCGATTCGAACTTCACCGAGAAGCGCCGCTGGTTGTGCGCCCTGACTTGCGACCCGAGCCCAAGAATGAAGCGTCCGGCGGAAGACTTCTGAAGGTCCCAGGCGGTGTAGGCGGTGACCATCGGACTGCGCGGAAATGCCACCGCGATCGAGGTCCCGAGTTTAAGGGAAGAGGTCGCAGTGGAAGCGACGGCCAAGGGCAGGAAAGGCTCGTGAGCAGTTTCCGAGGTCCAAAGACAGTCATAGCCAATGGCTTCTGCCTGCCGCGCGAATTCCGCGACGTTTTGGAGGTCATAGTTGCGCAGTCCGACATCGAGGAACATGTGGGTCTCCGTGAGGATTTTATCGTTAGAGCCAGAACAAAGGGATGAGCCCGAGCACCGCAAGGCACGCTAAGAAGCCGAGGGCCTGGATGCCCGTTTCTTTGCGCGCCAAGCTGTACGCGTAGATCCCTTTTATGAAGTTGTTGCTCGCCGCGGCAATGACTACGGCGGCGGCGGCAACTCGCAACGGGGTGAGCGAACCAGCCGCTTGGGTCATACCCATAATGAAGGGATCAACATCGGTAACTCCCATAATGGCAGCGAGCACGTCGACGCCGGTTTTTCCGAGATAGGCAACGGTCAATTGGGTCGCAATGAGCAGTATCAAGAACAGCATGGCAAACAGGAAAGCCGCCATGAGCTCGAGGGGATTGTTAGGTTGAAACTCGCGCTTGATGTGAGATTGCGAAGCATCTGGGCGCCGCGACCATAACCACCCAGCTGTGACGGCGAGAGCAGCAAGCACGAGAAATGACGGAGCTAGCAAGGCGGCCAGGGGACGATTGAAAAGCGCCACCAAGGCGACCAACCGAAGATACATAACGCCAGACGCGATCAGTATGCCGCCGGCGAAAAGGTGAGGACGTTCCTCGCGCGCTGCCCTTCGTGACATGGCTACGGTCGTGACCGTCGAGGAGTACGCTCCGCCGAGAAGCGCAGTCAACACTACGCCGCCACGCTCTTTGGTCAGCTTTTGCAAAACGTAGCTGCCATATGAGATTGCGCTGACCGCGACGACCACCAGCCAGGTCTTGAAAGGATTTATGTGAAAGCGGCCGATTTCCTGCTTAGGAAGGATGGGCAGAATAACCGCGCTCAGAAGTAGAAACTTCGCGAAGGTGAAGATCTCTTCCGGAGGAATAACTTTGGCAAGGCGTTCGAGGGCATCCTTCAGTTCGAGCAATAACAGACTGGCAACGGTAAGAGCGGTGGCAATCCAAAAATGCCCGTAGTAAACAAGCGCCCCGACGAGGAACGTGGCGAGGCCGGACATCTCTGAGGTGACACCAGCAGATTCGGTGGTTGAAAATTTATGCCAATAGGAGAGCAAGAGGAAGCTGCCCACGACTAAGAAGCCAAGCGTCAGGGGAATAAGTTGTGGGCCAGACAAAAGAGCGACGGAATAGCCGATCAGTCCGATGAGAGGAAATGTGCGCACTCCCCCAAAACCGTAATGGCCCGCGGCAGCTTTGTGTTCCTCTCGTTCGAGTCCGACCAGAAAAGATAGAAAGAGGACCAGGAGGATTTTTATCGCTTCCGGTGGCAGCCATTGGTAAAGGTCCACGAAATTCGCCTCTTCGATTCCGACAGCCGCATTTTTTCACAACCACAGGGTTATCACCAAGGACATGAACAGGGGGCAGCCCTGGAAGTCTGGTTCACCTCAGCGGTGAAAAGAGCATCTCAAGAATCGTGAACCTCGGTTTCATAAGAAAGGAAGAGAGACTACATCATGGAAGCAAGAAAGCTACAAGGATTAAAGGTTGCCATACTGGTGACGGATGGATTCGAACAGGCGGAACTTTTGGAGCCGCGCTGGGCTTTGAAGGAGGCTGGAGCTGAAACGCGAGTGGTTTCGCCTAAAGAAGGGCACGTGATGGGATGGAACCTCACCAAGTGGGGCGACACAGTTCCCGTGGACATGTCGCTCGATCGGGCACGAGAGGACGATTTTGATGCCCTGTTGTTGCCGGGTGGAGTAATGAATCCTGACAAATTGCGGATGGTTCCCGCGGCGGTGGCTTTCGTGAAGTCGTTCTTCGACGCGGGCAAGCCCGTTGCCGCAATCTGCCACGGCCCCTGGACGATCATCGAGGCCGGCCGGGCCCGGGGACGGCGTATGACGTCGTGGCCATCGCTGAAGACCGACCTCCGCAACGCGGGAGCCGACTGGTTCGATCAAGAGGTGTTGGCAGACGGCAATCTGGTCACGAGCCGCAAGCCAGCTGACATCCCGGCGTTTAATAGCAAGATGATCGAAGTGTTCAGCAAGGGCAGAGAAGAATCGCAAAATGCGGCCTAGGTGGAGATCGTCAGCTTCTTCTGGATCTCCTCGAGGGAAACGCCTTTCGTTTCCGGGAAGAACAGAAGGACGATCGCGAACTGCAGCACCATCATGAAGGCGAAGAAGGAGAAGGGAATTGCCTTCGACCAGGCGGCGACGGCGGGGAAAACGCCAGAGATCAACGCGTTCATCAGCCAGTGCGTGAGACTGCCCAGGCTTTGTCCTTTGGCTCGGACACTATTGGGGAAGACTTCGCCAATGTAAACCCAGATGACTGCGCCTTGAGAGAATGCAAAGAAGGCAATGTAAGTGACGAGCAGCCATAGGAGCAGGTCTTGCCGCTGATTGCTTGCGAAGACGGCAGCGACGGCAGCGAGGCAGAGCGCGGTACCCACGGCGCCGATGAGGAGCAGTTTCTTGCGGCCGAATCTGTCGATGACTAACATGGCGATGACGGTAAAGAGCAAGTTGGTGACTCCTACGGCAACCGCCTGCAGATCGCCAGAAAGTTTGCTGAACCCAGCGTAAGCAAAGATGTCGTTGAGGTAGTACAGAATCGCATTGATGCCCGTGAGCTGATTGAATATGGCGATGGCAACTGCCAGAAAGATCGGCAAACGGTATTTGTGCTGGAACAGAGGTTCGTCACCCATGCCGTGTTCCGCGTCGATGGACTCGACGATTTCCTGCAGCCGCTGCTCGTAATCGGTTTCACCGATCTGGCGCAGAATGTCACGCGCCTCTGGTAGTCTCTGTTTCTTCACCAGCCAGCGCGGGCTGCGTGGAATGCCAAACAGCATCCCAAAGAACAGCGCTGCCGGAATTCCAGCAACGCCCAGTTTCCAGCGCCACTCGACGTCGATGCCGAAGCCGTGCAATCCCACCAGATAGTTCGAGAGATAGGCAAGCAGAATTCCGGCGACGATATTGAACTGAAAGGATCCGACCAGCCGCCCGCGCCAGGTTGCAGGCGCGATTTCGGCAATGTACATCGGCCCGAGAACGGAGGACCCGCCGATCGCAAGGCCTCCGATGAAGCGAAAGAGGATGAGCGCGTACCAGTTCCAGGCACACGCGCAGCCCAGAGCAGAGGTGATGTAGAGCACCGCCAGTAGGCGAAGACTGTCGCGCCGGCCGAAGCGGTCTCCGGGGATGCCGGCAAACATTGATCCGAGGATGGTTCCCCAGAGCGCGCTGGAGACGGTGAGGCCGAGCGACCTTGCCGACAAGCCATACACCTCGGTCAACGCGTGAGTCGTGCCCGAGATGACCGCGGTGTCGAAACCGAACAGCAGTCCACCGAGGGCGGCGACGGCGGTGCTCTTCAGGAGATAGGAATTGATCTTCATAGGCACACGCGTCACTTGTTCTTGAATCGCACCTTGACGGTCTTGATCTCGTAGGGCTTGGTCGCGACGGTCACAACATTGTCGTGAAGGGCAAGATTAGCCAGAGGCCGCTCCATCAAATCCGTTTCCGCGGCCGAGATTGCTCCGGGAGGAAGTTGCATCTTCACGTCCGCGGCTTTGCCCGCCCATTCGTAGAAGCGCAGGATGATCGAGTCGTCGTCCTCGGCTTTCTTCATCGCAGTTACTACCACGTTGTCCGGTTGGACCTGCAGGAATGAGTGCGTGGCGGGCAGCTTGCCTTGGTGCTTGGCGGCTTCTTCGGCAAACAACTGGTAGTTCAGTTCATAGCCGCGTTGGATGGTGTGCGCCTCGCGCCAGTTCGCGCCGTGCGGATAGAGTGAATATGTGAAATCGTGTGTGCCTTCGTCGGCATGCGGGTCGGGCCATTCGGGAGAACGCAGCAGAGAGAGGCGCAGCACATTCCCCTTGGCATCGTATCCGTACTTGCAATCATTGAGCAGGCTGAAGCCGTGGGTGTCATCGGAGATGTCGGCCCAATGCAACGCCGGGACTTCGAACTCGGCCTTCTTCCGCCGGGGTATTGCGGGTTGTCGGGCGCTCGATTGATCCGTAGGGAATTTCGAATGCAGCTTTGGTATTGTGCGAGCTGAGAGGAAATGCGACTTTCAGCAGGATATGTTTTTCGTGCCAGTCGGCATGAACCTTCACGTCGACGCGGGACACTCCGGCGTACATGGTGATGTCTTGCACAAAAGTTGAATTCTGAAAGTGCTTCTTCACGCGGATGACGGAGCGGAGGAGGCCGCTCTCCAGCAGCTTAACTTCATCGGCATGGCTGAGATCCCAGTGCTGGTCCTCAAAGTCGGCATCGATGTTCCAGGCATCCCAACGTTTCGGCTTGTCGACAAATGTTTGCAGTAGGTTACCGCAGATTGAGTTCTTTGGTCCTCCGGAATCAGTTTCGGCCGGAGCCAGGGCCTCGGTTTTGCTGACCTTGTCAAACAGGCTGCTCATGCATCCGGTTTGCGGGTCGATTTTCAAGCGGATGAAGTCGTTTTCCAGCGTCTCATGTGTTGCTTTCAGCGTAGTGTGCTCAGGAAAGAGGGCTGTCGCAGCGTGAACGAAAAAGGTGTTGTAGCCGAAAGCCGGCACGCTGACCAAAATCAAGACGCGCACCCGATTGGTATCCCGGTCGACAGAGAGTAATTGCGACGGGACTCGCTTTCCGGTCGCATCGGTGACGTCAACTTGCCTGACTGGCGTAGGGAGCTGTGCCTCGATCTCAACTACCTCGGTGCGAGGCCATGAAAGGGAGTTGAAGACCAATACCGGCGTGCCGTCGCCTTCGGTATTGACCCGCGCGACGACCTCCTTGAGGGCGCCATCAATCAGATCGTTTCCCGAGCGTCGCACATCTTCAAGGTTCCGCTTGGCGTCAAGATAATTTACAGAAATTCCCGAGCCCGGCATGATGTCGTGGAAGTGATCGAAGAGCAAGCGCTTCCAATTGCGCTCCATCTCTTCCTGGGGGTACGCGCGTCCATAGAGCATTGCGAGCGATGAAAAAAGTTCGGCGTTGAGCAGTGTTTCCTCGCTGCGGCGGATGCGGCGTTTGGTCTCGGCCTGAGTCGTGAACACGCCGCGGTGATACTGGAAATAGAGTTCGTCATTCCACACGGGCACTTGCAGAGTGGGCAAGTTTGCCTGCAGCCGATCGAAGAAATGCGCGGCGGTATCGAACTCGAGCTTGGGATAGACTGTGTCGGGGGCCGTGAAGGTGGCCGCGTTGTCGAGCATGGTGCGGGTTGGTCCACCGCCGTGGTCGCCCACACCGTAAAGATGCAGGAGGTCAGGCTTGTCGCTAAGTCGGGGCCCGTAGATCGCAGGGGCCCAGACTGAAACGTCCTTGGCGATGCTCTCGGCATCGATGCCACCGGCATAGTCGTGAGGAAAGTAAGTCAGCAGGCGGCTGCCATCGGGGGCCTGCCACCAGAAAAGTTTGTAAGGGAACGTTGTGAAATCCTTTGCCCAGAGCAGCTTTTGAGTCACGAAATAATCCATACCGGATTTCTTGTAAATCTGGGGAAGTTGCCAGTTGTAGCCAAAGGAATCGGGATTCCATCCAATTTTCACGTCAATCCCGAACTTCTTCTGAAAATAACGTTTGCCAACCAGAATTTGACGCGTCAACGACTCGCCTGACGGCATATTCAGATCGGGCTCGACCCACATCCCGCCGATAACTTCCCAGCGGCCTTCTTTTACGCGCTGTTGAATCTGCTGAAAGAGATCAGGATACTTTTCTTCCATCCACTCGTAAGTGCGCGCCGACGACATGGTGAACCTAAAGTCGGGATACTCGCGCATCAGGTCGAGCACGCTCTGGAAAGTGTTGCGTACCACTTCGACTGTCTCAGTCCACGGCCACAGCCACGCCATATCAATGTGGGAATTGCCGACGGCGTGAACGGTGAATTGCTTCAGCCATGGATTTAGCAGCTCGAGCTTGGTTTGTGCTTGCTGCAAAGACGCATCGAAGGCGGACTGATCGCCGCGATCGAGGGCAGCGACATCAATAGCATTGACGGCGGTATCGAGTTGCTGCTGTCGCTCTGCCCTTCCGTCTTCGTACGCGTTGATGATGGGAATTGCAGAGAGGATCTCCACTCGCAATCGTGCCGGATTCGGACGGTTGCTGGGTGGCTCATAAACAAGGTCGGCTTGCCGAAGTGTGGTTTCCACGTTGTTGGCGTCCACGCGAACAGCAATCAGAAATTTCTGCCCTGGCTGCGCATTTTCGGTAAGAACCATGGGCTGCTGCATGTCTTCATCGGTCCGTGCGAGAATCGAGCCATTGGAAAAAATGGTGAGAATTTCGGCGTCATTGCTGCTGATGTTGAGGACAAACTTCACACGCGAGCCTTGAAGTTCATAGCCGTTGATTTGTTTCGGAATTTCGATCCATCGCCTAAGGACACGAGGCCCAGACGCCCATTTATCCCCGACTTTCATTGTTTCCCAGGTGGAGTCGTCCACCGTTACCGCTTCCGGATGAGCAATGTCGCTGTGGAATCGCCACTCGGGCAGCGATTGGGTCGTGAGAGCGGCCAGATGGTCGAGGAGCGTTTTATACTGATCTCCAGTTTGCTGCTCAGCAGTTTGACAGAGCGCGACCAGCGGGAAGCAGGCAAAGAGAACAAAAGGAAGAAGACGAATCGAACGTTTCATTGCCAACCAGTCTCCTAGAACCGACCTCACTCTGAAAACACCTTGTACGGCAGTAGAGCAGGATACATCCAGAAGAGATTTGGTGAAATGACCCTGCGTCGGCGGCATTGACAGTGTTAGGAATTGAGATTTGGCATTGTGGATGGACGATGTGCGTGGTATGTAGGTACAGACGTGATTTCTGACCTGCCTGGATGAAAAATCAGCTACACAAGAGTAATCGGGGCTCAAAGAGACATCAGGCGAGGCCGCGCTTTTCGCGGGAAGTCGAGGTTCTTTACGAAGACGACAATACTGTGGCCCTCAACAAGCCGGCTGGATTGCTGGCGGTGCCGGTTCGCGGTTCAGACGCTCCATCCGCATTATCGATACTGTCAGCGGAGCTGAAGTCGAACCGGCAAAGGGCTTTCGTGGTTCATCGCATCGATCGCTTTGCCTCTGGAGTCCTACTCTTTGCCAAAACCTTGCCTGATCGAGACACGCTGGTGCGGCAGTTTCTTGCGCACGAACCGGTGCGGCAGTACCTGGTTGTGGTTCGTGGGCATGTGGCCGCCGAACAAGAAACACTGGTCCATTATTTTCGGCGAGAAGGAATGTTCCAGAGGTTATGCAAAAAGAGCGACAGGGAAGCCGCCCGGGCTGAACTCCGGTATGGCATAGAGCGACGGCTGCGCGGCGCAACGCTGGTGCGGGTTACGCTGGTGACAGGATTGCAGAACCAGATTCGGGTGCAGTTTTCTGCCATCGGGCATCCGGTGGTCGGGGACAGAAAGTATTGTCCGGAGGAGGCGGCAGAGCGGCGAATCTCTCGCGTGGCACTGCATGCGGCCTATCTGGAATTTGTTCATCCGCGAACGGGTAAGAGCATTTCGATTGACTGCGAGCCTCCGTCTGACTTCCAAGCCCTCGTGCGGTCGTTGTCACCGCAAAGCGGAAAGTGAAGATCGAAGCACATACGGTTGACAGACGTCAGCATCCCCGCTGATGCTGAACAGACGTGAAACAAGATTTTGACGTGATCGTGTTGGGCGGCGGTGCGGCCGGCCTGATGTGCGCCATTGAAGCCGGCAAGCGACGGCGGCGCGTAGCGGTCTTGGAGCGGGCAAGCCGGATTGGCAAGAAGATCCTGATTTCCGGCGGCGGCCGCTGCAACTTTACCAACCTTCATTGCCAAGCCGAGAACTTCATCTCTGCAAATTCGCATTTTGCCAAGTCGGCACTGGCAGCCTACACGCCTGCTGATTTCATTGCGCTGGTGGAGAAGCACGGCATCCGATATCACGAAAAGACGCTCGGGCAGCTCTTCTGCGACAGTTCTGCACAAGAGATCGTGAACATGCTGGAGGCCGAGTGCAGTCGGGCCGGCGTACGCATTTTCACTGACATCAGCGTGAAGAAGGTGGAACATGAAAACGGCTTCACGGTGCACGCCGGACAAAGTGAGTTCCACGCGCCGAGTTTGGTGGTTGCGACCGGCGGACTGTCAATTCCCAAGATCGGTGCAACTTCATTCGGCTACGAACTGGCGCGGCAGTTCGGCTTGAACATCGTAGAAACCCGGCCTGCGCTAGTTCCGCTGGTCTTTAGCAGGGAAGATGGCAAGCACTATGGCGAGCTCAGCGGCATCTCGCTGGAGGTTGTGGCCGCGATTGGTAAGCAGCGCTTCCGAGAAAAGATGCTATTCACGCACCGAGGGCTCAGTGGTCCAGCGATTCTGCAAATCTCTTCTTACTGGAGGCCCTCCACATCGATCACGATTGACCTGGCTCCTGACCAAGAAGTGACTGCTGCGCTGCATAAGAGCTCACGTCGTGAGCTTGCATCGCTCAAGGCCGCTTTTCGCGACGTCCTGCCTCAGCGGTTTGCCGATCGCTGGCTCGAACTGCATTCGCCGAGCGGCTGGACGAACAACGCATTGGCCGATCTGGAACGCCAGGCGCACAACTGGGTGGTCACTCCGGAAACTACAGAGGGCTATGCTAAGGCGGAAGTCACGGCGGGCGGTGTCGACACCGACGAGCTACTCGCAAACACGATGGAAAGCCGCAAGGTGCCAGGGCTGTACTTCATCGGGGAAGTAGTGGACGTGACGGGTCACCTAGGCGGCTTCAACTTCCAGTGGGCGTGGGCATCGGGATTCTGCGCCGGGCAGGCAGTTTGAACAGACGTTGATTAGCAAAGTTCCGGACGAACCTAAGTTAATTGAAAAAGACTGCCATCCCAGAACCTGAGATGGCAGTCATTCTGTCCGGCGAGTCTTTGTTTTGCGTCATTAATTACGGATTCAATCCGTTTCCCTGAAGCACGATCTGCCTGGGACTCGCAACATCATTGGAGTTGATATTGAGAATGCCGTTGTCAGTGCCCTGTATTTTTGGCGTAAACGTTACGTTCACCGTGCACTTGGCGCCGGCAGCCAGGCTCTGGGCGCAATCACTTATTTGTGAGTAGTCCCCCACGCTTGCAATGCTGGCGAGACTGATAGGCTGGGTCCAGACATTGTGAATGGTGACGGTTTGAGGTGCGCTCGGGCTGCCGATTACCTCATCGCCAAAGTCCAGACTCCCCGGAGCGATACTGACAGCGGTGCCCTGTCCTAAGAGTCGGACGTTGTGTGGGCTGCCGGGCGCGCTGTCGTAAACCAGGAAGTTTGCTCGTTCATTGCCTTGCACGAGATAGCTTTGAGGCGTGGGACTGAAGGTGATGGTCCACTGACATTGGCCGCCGGGAGCGATCGTATTGCCGCAATTGTCCGCGAAGCTGAAATCGGCGGCGTTATTGCCCACAATTTTGACATCCTGGATGGTGACCGGAATGTTCGAAACATTGCTCAGAGCCGCAGTCAGTTTTTTCTGATTGCCAAGCATCGCCGTGCCAAAATCGTCTCCCGGGTACAGGGGAGAGATGTTCACCAGGCTGCCTATGCCTGTCAGATGAACAAGCTGTGGGCTGGTGGGGTCGGTGTCGGTGATGGTCATGGTGCCGGTCTGCGGGGTGTTGATCGCCGCCAACTTGGGCGTGAAGGTGATAAAGAAGTCGCAAGTGTATCCGGGTTTCACCGTGTTGCCGCAAGTATTGCGCTGGCTGAAGTTGCCAGTCATGCTGACATTGGAGATGGTGAGCGACGTCTTGCCGTAATTTCGGAAGGGCACGTCCCGCTCGGGGCTGTTCGTCCCGACGCCCTGACTTCCAAATTGCACGTACGAAGTCGAATTCAGGGGACAACTGCGGGATTGCAGGATCAGCGGCGGATTGGGAGTTTGAGTGAAGTCGAAGCTGTCCAGCAGGTCGTTGGCGTTCTGATCGCGATCGGTGAGATAAGGCAGTCCGAAACGCTCTTCGATGGTTTTCAGCACAGAAGAGAATTCATAGACGGTATGAGAGATGTGTCCTGGAATTGCGTAAGGAGAAACGATCAGCAAAGGGACACGCGGACCGAGGCCGAAGCCATCGACCTGGGGAGGAGCGACGTGGTCGTAGAATCCGCCGAAGTCATCCCAGACGATGAAAATCGCGGTTGAACTCCAGTCAGGTCCCTGCATGATGGCGTTAATCTGCTCGACCGTCCAGTTCTCTCCGACGCAACTGCTATTGGGGGAATGTTCGTTCGCATTTCCCGTGATCAACCAGCTCACGGCCGGGAGTTTTCCCTGCAAGGCGTCATCGGCGAATTGGGTGTCGGAGACGACGTGCTCGGTCCAGAGCTCGCTATTGCGAATGTGATTGATCGCATCGAAGCTGACATGGTTGTAACCGGATTGTCCTTGTTGCGGGCCGTAATACTTCCACGAAATGGGCGGATTTGCATTGTCGAGGCTGTCAGCGAGTGTGGGGAAATCGAAGCAGGGAAAGACGGCACTGATCAGGCCCTCGGGATCAATCGTTCGCACGGTCAGAGATGGCGGCGCGTCGCATCCCCACATCGGTGTACCTTTCTGTCCTTTCCAGAGAGGATCCTCTGGGATCTCCAGCACTCCGCCGGAAGTAGCGGCGATGGTGTAGAGGTGATTGGGAAAACTCGAGGAGTGTATAGAAGAAAACATCTGATCGCCGAGGACGAAGTGCTGGGCGTAGCTCCAATAGTTGGGAATGCCGGAAGAGCTCATTTGACGGTAAGCCATGTACTCGCCGTCTTCGTTGCCTCCGGCGGAGAGGTCAAAACCGTCCATCTTACCGTTGTCCATGCTGGTGATAGCGCCCATCCCGCTGTGCTCGGTGCCGGTGGCAACAACGTCGGGGATCGGAGCCAGCGGAAGGGTACGGCCGTCGGAAATGGTCCCGCTGGTTGCGCCGTACGCGCCGGGGAATTGGCCGAAATAATTGTCGAAGCTGCGGTTTTCTTTGATGATGAAGACGAAGTGCTGTATCGCCTCAAAGCCCTGTGGTTGTGCCTGCGGAGAGTGTGTGGCCTGGCTGGCCGGGCCGGCTGCGTGGCAGAGATTAGGAACGAGGAATAAAAGGATAATTAGAGTGCTAGCGGCTGCGAAACACTTCTGTGCACGTGGCACTGGAGTCCTCCCGCTCTGCAGACAGGGAAAGGCCCACTGGGCAGGACTGCATGCCTCGGGCATCAGCGTCCCGCTGCAGAACTGCCCTCCGAAATTTATGAACTGAACAAAGAAGTATGAGGGCGATCTTGCAATTTCTTTTTACTGCTGCTCAACCATAGGGTCTGTAACCGGAGTCACGGATGGCTGTGAGGCAGGATCACAAGGCGGTGCGTCAAGATCACAGCCAGGGCATGGAGGGCATTTTGTGAGAAGAAAGTGTGATTGCGAAGGGGTACGAAGTCGTCGTTGGCAATGCAGTTTTCCCTGCGTGACTACGACTATCCCGGTGTAGACTTAGGAGCCGTTCTTCGCCCGCCGACAGGGGTGTTTGGCGGGGACAATCCAGATTCTGAGAGGTCAATGTCATGCTGTCAGAAGCCATGCTTCGTCGTGTTGTCGCTGTGGGTATTTTCGCAGCTATCGCGGGCGGCACATTCAAACTAATCGCACAAGGCCCGCAGAAAGTTCCAGTGGGCACGCCGCAAGATGTTCTGACGTATCACGGCGACAATCTTCGCACAGGATGGTTTTCGTCTGAAACCCAGCTGAACACTAGCAACGTGAATGCCCAGTCGTTCGGCTTGCTGCAGACAGTGAATCTCGACGGACGGGTTGACGCCGAACCTCTGGTAGCACTGCAGCAACTGATCGACAACCAGGGCCTGCACGACGTGGTCTACGTGGCGACGGAGAACAATTCGGTTTACGCGCTGGATGCAAGCGATGGTTCGACGCTATGGCAGCGCAATTTCGGCGCGCCCGTACCTGACAGTTACAAGAGCGGGGACGACAATGTTTTTCCTGTGATGGGCATTCTGGGGACACCGGTGATCGATCGCACCGCGAACGCGATGTATGTGGTTGCGGATGTGTACAGCGGAGGCAGCGAGGCGTTTCAACTGCACTCCATCTCGCTCAGTAACGGAAGTGACCTGGTGACGCCGGCCACCATTCAGTTTTCTGAGAAAGAGCTGAATGGCACGAAGTGGGTGTTCAACTCCCGATATCATCTGCAGCGCGCGGGATTACTGGAAGCCAATGGCAGCATCTATGTGACCTTCGGCAGCAACGGCGACATCAATCCCAATTTCTCTCGCGGAACGATTATTCGTTACGACGCGACCACGCTCACGCGGTTGAGCGGCGCCATTACCGACCGGCTGGGGAGAGATCAATCGACCTACTACCTTTCTTCTATTTGGCAGTCAGGTTTTGCCCCGGCTGCGGATGCGAATGGAGATATTTATTTCTCTACCGGCAACAGCGATCCCGGTCACGGTTCGTATTTGAAGCAGGGAAACCGGCCGGACAGCATGGTGCGGGTATCCGGCGATTTGAAGACCTTGCGCAGCAGCTTCACGACTTACAACTACTTCAATCTTGATCAGGGCGACGTGGATATGGGCTCCGGCGGAATGATTGTATTGCCCGATCAATCAGGTCCCGATGC
>Ga0335081_10007951_pt1 | contig 16984 bp, 16 predicted proteins | sample Lox_Sample_35_FD_206713 | JGI IMG/M metagenome (GOLD analysis project Ga0335081, IMG submission 206713) | Soil microbial communities from Loxahatchee National Wildlife Refuge, Florida, United States - Lox_Sample_3.5 | ecosystem: Environmental > Terrestrial > Soil > Wetlands | place: USA... | reverse complement strand
ACGGTTCGATTCCGTAACGGGGCTCCAGGAGGTCTTCACGTTTCCGTGGGGCCTAGTTTCACGTTTTGGTCTGACATTCCGGTATGCAGTACGTGACTTGCCGCTGCTGCGGCTTCATGTGCTTTTCGGGTCTGCCTGGTTACTTTCTGTGTGCCCGTGGCGGCTTGGGGGCATGCTGCCGCTGACTGTGCTGGGGCGTTCGGGTCCTGGCGTGGTGCTGTTGCCGGGTGCAGGATGCCGGCCTGGCTCAGGGAGGCCGGGTGGCGGCGGCGAGCGTGGTGAGCGTCTTGCGGCGCCGGCGCCGGGTTCTGGGGGGCAGGCCTTTGGCGGCGCGGCGCTGGTTTTCTTCTTGCCGGGCGTTCCAGGCGTTCAGGATGCGCTGGTTGCGGACGATGAGCAGGGTGGTGGTGAACAGCATCAGGGGCGCCAGTCCCATCAGGCGGCACCAGCCGCGGGTGATGTCGTTGGCGGCGGGGTCCTTGGCGGTGGCGAATCCGCGTTCGGCGCCGGTGCGGCGGGCGTAGGAGCGGCGCCAGGCCGCGGAGGGGTAGTCGTGCTTCTGCCTGGTTTTCGCGTTCACCTCGGGTGGCACGGTGATGGTCTGCTGGGTGCAGCAGGCCTGGGGGTGCTCGGGGGGCTGGAGGATCTCGGGCCGGTCCCGGTCCAGCCGCATCGAAGCCGGTCGCAGCGGGCAGCGGATCTTGCCCATGGCGGCGGGGCAGGCGACCCGGTGGTAGCCGTCGGTGTCGTCACGGGTGATGCGGCCGAGCTTGTAACGGGCGAGCTCGGCGGTCTGGCGGTCGTGGTCCGCGGCTTGCCGGCTGGTGGCGGTGCGGGCCAGCGGCCCGAGTTCGGTCAGCGTGCGGGGGGTGCACGGGCAGTAGAGGTTCCCGTTGGCGATGATGGCGCCGTGGTGGGTGCCCTGGGGGCCGCGGTCGTGCGGGTGCAGGTCCTGGACGAGCTGCGCCCCGGCGCCGCGGAGCGGCAGTGCCCAGGCATCGGCGTCGCGGTGCGCGTAGCCGGAGTCGCCGAGGATGTCGCCGAGCGGGATTCCCTGGGCCGGCAGCGCGGTCAGCACCGGGACGAAGGCGCGGACCGGGTCGTGCCGGCACGATGATACCGTCGCGCGGCGGGTCAGTTCGGGGACGGCGGGCCCGTTCTCCTCTGCCGCCATGGTCCCGGCGGACAGGTAGTAGCCGTAGAACAGTTCGTCCTGGCTGCGCAGCAGGTTGTTCTTGCGGTGGCCCCAGGACGCCTCGGGGTCGGCGCAGTCGCTGGTGCCGCGCGGCGGGGGGCGGGAGAAGGAGTCCAGGTCGGTCCAGTCCACCGCCAGCGAGGCACTGGCGTCCTTGAACTGGCCCGGGATGGATGCCTCGAGCAAGGCGTCGCAGATGTGCTGGAGGAGGCCGGAGGGCAGCCCGTCCGGCTCGTCCTTGCCGGCGGCGTCCGCGACCAGGCCGAAGGTGTACTCGGTCTGCCGGTAGGTCAGCAGGTGCGGCCCGTTCTTCCAGTCCGCGGTCACGCCCAGCCTGCGCTGGTCGTCTGCGGGCAGGCTGGTCAGGGCCTGGTGCACCCTGGTGAGGTGGGCGGGCCGGTGATCGGCGGCGGCCAGGCACATCCCGGCCAGCAGGGTGCGCACCGTCAGCTGCCGCTGGCGCACCCCGACCGGCAGCAGGGCCTCGATCTGCTGTGCGACGCCGGAGGCGTCGATGATCTCCTCGAACACTGCCAGCGCGCTCATCGCCGGCGCGCCGCCCCGAGCAGCCGGACTGCCTCGGCCTCGCCGGCCGGCTCCAGCCCGGCGGCCAGGTCACCCAGCCGCTGAGAACAGGTGATCCCAGCGGCGTGCATGAACGTGGCCAGCCCGAGCAGTTGCGCGGCCTCGGCCAGCCAGGTCGCCCGCAGCCGGGAGGTGTCCAGCCGCGGCAGGCCCGTCCCGCCGTCCAGCGCGCGGACCAGCGGGTTCGTCAGGTTCCGGCGGCCCGGATCGGCACCGCCGCAGATCAGCCCGGTGCCGGCGAACCGGGCCGCGGCCAGCAGCCGGGCGTGGTAGCGGGACAGCACCGGCACGGCCCGCGGGCGTGCGCCGCGCACGACGACCACGACCCCGCCGGACCGGCACGCGACGTCGGTGCCGCGCACCTCGCGCAGGTCGCCGCGGATCAGCCCGGCGCCGGCGCCCAGGCAGACCAGCCCCGCCGCCCGCATCCGCCGCTCCAACGTCGGCTGGGCGTCCGCCAGCGCGAGATACCCCGCGATCTGCGCCGGGCTGTAGGGCGCCTTGGCGCGCTCGCGCGGCAGCGGCAGATCCGCCGGATACAGCTGCGGGACGACACGCCGGCCGATGAACCGCAGGTTCGTGCGCAGCGTCCGCCGCGCCACCGGCGACAGCCCCGGCGCGCACCGGGTGAACCGCTCGGCTACCGAGGGGTGCAGCACCACGTCCGGTACCGCCTCCAGCCCCAGGCCGAGCGCGTAATCGGCCAGCTTGCCCGCCGCCCACAGCAGGTTCTTCGCGCGTTCTTGCCCGCCCGGCCGCACCGTGGTGATCACATCCCGGGCGAACGCCGCCGCCTCCGCGGACACCGACGACGGCTGCCACCGCCCGACATAAGCGGCAACATCAGCGCTTGTCATGCAGCACTTATACTGAAGTGCATGCGGGAGACCGGGGATTTCGGCTGCGACAATGACGGCGTGTCGCCCACTCCGGCCCAGCGGGCCCAGGTCCGCCGCATCGCCCGCGAGCTAGCCGCCCTGGGCTTTTCCCTGCCCGGCACCCTCGCCGACCGGATGACCCGCTGCGGCCGGCCGAACTGCCGCTGCCACGCCGACCCGCCCCGGCTGCACGGCCCCTACCACCAGTGGACCCGCAAGGAAAACGGCAAGACGGCCACCCGCATCCTGACCGACGACCAGCTCACCGACTACCAGCCCTGGTTCGACAACCACCGCCGCCTGCGCGACCTCATCGCCGAACTCGAAGCCATCAGCCTGGCCATCGCCGAGGCCGACCCCCGCTGGAACCGCTAGCCCGGCCGCCCGGACGCGGGCACGGCCGCCGCGCGCCGCAGAACCGGAACGACAGCCTCCAGATCGCGTGGGCAGCGCCCGCTTAACCTGTGGGCAGCCCTCCGCCCAGACCCCGTCTGCCCAGCTCAGCCCTAAACGTGAAGACGTCTCCAGCTAGAACGGCATGATTCGAAAAAATCCGGGCCTGGCTTTGAGGGCCGGTGGGGACTAGCGGCTGACCGCAGGGTCACTGGCACTGGCACTGTGCGATCCCGGTAGATGCTTGACACCTTGGTTCTGGTTCCCGGGCGACAGTTTGCGGACGCGCGGAGCCACGCAGAGCCACGCAGGACGGCGCTCGATTGCTCTCGTCCTGGACGCCACCACGGCCAACATCGCTGTACACGCCACTGCTGCTGTCCACGCGCCGACCGCGAAGCCCACGTCCGCGAAGTCGAGCACACCCGAGGGCGATCCCACGGAGGACTCGGCGTTCCGCTGCCATGGCATCCGACCCCTACCTAGAGCTGGAGTAGGCTCCTGCAAGCCATCCATCCGGTGGATGGACGGCATATCAAACGTGCGTTTCCCTCGCTCTGCGGGTGCATCTCATACTGGCGCTCACAACGTGAATGTGTCCTGCTTGTTTCATTGGAGTGAAGCGGCCTTGCCTAGAACGCATGTGCAACTGATTGATCATGCCGGGCCGTGGGCCCTGGCAAAGGCTGACCTGGGCAGCGGCGCGGCGGTGCCCGTCCTCGTCTCCCGTGATCGCGTCACCGGCCTGTCCGCCCGCCCGGAGACTGCCGGGGCGCGGACCGTCACCGAGCTGCTCGACCGCTGGGACGCGGTCCTGTCAGTCCTTGAGGCGGTCGCGGCCGATCCGGGGACGGTCTGGCGGCCGCTGGCAGGTATCACCCTGCGCAGCCCGGTCGAGCCGCGGCAGGTCTTCCAGGCCGGCGCCAACTACCGTACCCACGTCATCGACCTCGCCGCGGCGCATCACGACGGCAGCGACGGGCGCACTGTCGAGCAGGTGCGGGCGGAGGCGGCCGCCGCAATGGACGCGCGGCTGGCCGGCGCGCCCTTCGTGTTCACCGGCCTGCCGAGCGCGATTTGCGGCCCATATGACGACGTGGTGCTGCCGCGCGACGCGAAGCAGCCGGACTGGGAGCTTGAGCTGGCGGCGGTCATCTGTCGGCGGACGCGGCGGGTTCCGGTGACCGAAGCACTTGACGCGGTGGCCGGCTGGGTGATCGTCAACGACCTCACCCTGCGGGAGAAGATATTCCGCCGGGACGCCGCCGCGCTCGGTGCCGACTGGCTGGCGGCCAAGAACCCACCCACGTTCCTGCCCGCCGGGCCGGTGGTCGTACCACGGGCAGCGATCCCCAACCCGGGCGACCTGCGGATTACGCTGCGGCTCAACGGCCAGGTGATGCAGGACGAGTCGACCAAGGACATGCTCTTCGACACGGCACGGATCATCGCGTACTGCTCCGAGGTCGCCACGCTGCTGCCGGGCGACCTGGTGCTGACCGGAAGCCCGGCGGGCAACGGCCTGGCCCACGGGCGATTGCTGCAGCCAGGCGACCTGATGGAGTCGACCATCACCGGGCTGGGCGCGATGGCCAACTACTGCGTGGCGGAAGGGTGAGCGGTATCGTTCCCGCCGTCGATGTGCACGCCCACGTGGCCGTGCCCGCCGTCGAGGCGCTAATCGCCGGCGAGCCAGGCTACGCGGAGCAGCAAAGAACCGATGCCGCCACCCTGGGCGACGCCTCGATCGCCTATAACCGGGCACATTTCGGCGAGCTGATTCCCCGGCTTACTGACCTCGACCTGCGGCTAGCGGCGATGGACAAGGGCGGCGTGGATATCCAGGCCGTCAGCCCGATGCCCGGGTCTCACGCCTGGGCGGGGACGGCGCTCGCCGAGCGCGTCGTCGATGTGACCAACGAGGCGGTCGCCGCGTTCTGCGCCCGTCGGCCCGACCGGCTGCTGCCAGTGGGCACCATCGCACTGCATCATCCCGATCTGGCGGTGGAGCAGCTGCGCCACGCGGTCACCGCCCTCGGCATGCGGGGCGTGCAGGTCTCCACCGCGGCCGCGCCGGGCATGGAGCTTGACGATCCGCGCCTCGCCGAGTTCTGGACGGCGGCGGAGGAGCTTGGCACCGCGGTGCTCATCCACCCGTGGGGCTGCACCCTCGGCGCCAGGCTGAACGCCTACTACCTGTTCAACAGCGTCGGCAACCCGGTGGAGACCGGGCTCGCCCTGTCCCGGATCATCTTCTCCGGCCTGCTCGAACGGCATCCCCGGCTGAAGATCTGGTCGGCGCACGGCGGCGGTTACCTGCCTAGCTACATTGTGCGCGCGGACCACGCATGGTCGGCCCGGGATGACGCGCGGACGACGGAAAAGCGGCCGAGTGAGCTGCTGCGGCAGACCTTCGTCGACTCGCTCGTCTACACGCCCGGGCAGTTGCGGCACCTGGTTTCCGTGATGGGACCAGGCCAGGTGACGCTGGGCAGCGACTACCCCTTCGACATGGGCGTCGAGGACCCGGTCGGCCGGCTGACCGCGGCGGGCTTTGACGACGCCTCGGTTGCCGCCATCCGCGGCGGCAATGCCGCCCGGCTGCTCGGCCCGCTGCCCGGCCTTGCCCAGCCGTACTGAGCGCCCTGGTCAGGCCAGGCAGGTCAGCGGCCGTCCGCCGTTGTAGGTGACCATGTCGGCCAGCGCGCCGGGACCGTTGACGGGCCCGCCGCGCTGTTCCGCGGTCCCGGAGAGGTCGGCGTATGCGCGGTGCAGGTTGCCGACGATCCGTTCGGTGTCGGTCCATTCCGCGTAGCGGCCAAGGTCGGTTTCGCGAGCCGCCTCGAGTGGGGCGAGCCCGGCGGCGCGGGCTCGCTCGGCCACGTCCTTGACGAAGTAGAGGTAGCCGAGCACCTCGTCGATCACCGCGGCCCCGGTGACCGGCCCGTGACCGGGCACGATAGTCCGCGCCCCGAGCGGCTTGACAAAGTTCTCAAGCACGTCGATGGCACCGAGTACGGAACCGGACAGCAGGAACGGCGTGCCGCCGTTAAACAGCAGGTCGCCGGCGAAGAGCACCGACTGCTCGGGAATCCACACCACGATGTCGTTAGTGGTGTGCGCCGGCTGGCCCGCGTACCGCAGCTCGCAGCGCAGCTCGTCGGCCCACAGCGTCAGCCGGTCGGCGAACGTCAGGAACGGCAGCGCGAGCCGCAGGTCGCCGTACTCGATGTCGGTCCAGATCCCGGTGTTGTGCGGAACCCCCACCGCGCGCATTTCTTCCCGCGCGTTGTCGTGCGCCACGATGGTCACCCCGGTGAACAGCCCGTTCCCCGCAGTATGGTCCGGGTGATGATGGGTGTTGACCAGCGTTCGCACCGGCACCCGGGTGACGCCGCCCACGGTGTCGAGGAAGGCGTGGGTCCGCCGCTCGGTGGAGCAGGCGTCGACGGCGGTGACGCCGTCCGTGGCGACGAGGAACCCGGTGTTGTTGATCATCCAGCTGCCGTCGGGCTGGATATATGCGAAAACGCCGTCCGCGACTTCCTCCAGCCGGCCCGGGATGGAGACATCTGGGTGCGTGCCGACGCTCATCGGTAACCGTCTCTTTCGCTGTCGAGAGTGGCTCGTTATCCGCGCTTCCTGGTTCGAGGTACCGAACGGGGGCGGGCTTCGCGCACCGGCGGAAGCGTGATCCCTTCGACGACGCGGTTGCGCACCGAGCCGATTCCCTCCACGGCCAGTTCCACCACGTCGCCCGGGCGCAGCGGCGGCGGGTTCGTCGTCCCGCTGCGGCCCCATAGCTCGGCGAGGCAGCCGCCGTTGCCGCAGGTGCCGGAGCCGAGCACGTCCCCCGCCCGGACGTGGGAGCCGCGCGAGGCGTACGCGATGAGCTCCTCGAACGGCCAGCCCATGTTGGACAGCAGGTCCTGCCCGGTGAGCTCGCCGTTCACAGTCGCGCGCAGGTCGAGCGCAAGGAATCCCTCGCTGTCCCGGTAGGACTCCAGCTCGTCGGCGGTGACCAGCCACGGGCCGAGCGTGGTGGCGAAATCCTTGCCCTTGGCGGGGCCGAGGTGGACGTTCATCTCACGGCGCTGCAGGTCCCGCGCGGACCAGTCGTTGAACACCGTGTACCCGAAGACGTGCTCGCGCGCCTGGTCCGGCGACAGCGAAGCCCCGTCGCGTCCGACCACCACGGCGACCTCAAGCTCGTAGTCGAGCAGCTGGCAGCCGGGCGGGACCGGCACGTCGTCGTGCGCCCCGATGAGCGCGTAGGGGTTGGTGAAGTAGAACGTCGGCGCCTGGTACCATTCCGGCGCGATGTGACCCGAGCTCAGCCCGTCGACGTGCTCCTCGAAGGCGACGAAGTCCCTGATGGTGGGCGCCTCGAGGGGTGGCAGTAGGCGGACCGCCGCCAGGGGCGCGGCCGGGCCGCCAAGCGCCGCGGTCCCCGCCGCCAGGGCGGCCGGCAGCCCGGCGCGGACGAGGCCGAGCACGGTGACACCGCCAGGCAGCGGGTGAATGCCCGCGTCGCTGACCACGCCGGCCCGCGCTGGCCCTCCGTTCTCCTCATAGGTGGCGAAACGCATCCGTTCTTACTCTCCTCATACCGGAGGCGCGGTGAACAGGCCGCGGTCGGGCTGGTTGAAGGACTTGGCCGCGACGAACTCGTTGATCGCGTTCGCAGTGCCCCACTGGTCGGCGACCTCTGGCTGGGTGAAGTCGTACAGGTGCGGGTGCCAGGTGTCCTCGTCGACCTGCTCGAGCTCGGTGGTGTACTCGACGGTGTTCCCGTGCGGGTCGAGGAAGTAGCTGAAGGTGTTGTTGCCGGCCAGGTGCCGTCCGGGCCCCCAGATCTTCTCGATGCCGGCGCGCAGCAGCCGGCCGGTGCCGCGCATGTACTCGTCGATGCCGCGCAGCTCGAACGAGGCGTGGTGCAGCGACGGGTGCGGGCAGCGGGCGATGGCGAGGCTGTGGTGCCAGGCATTGATCCGCAGGAACCACATCATCGAGCCGATGGCCGGGTGGGTGAGGGTGTCGGACAGCCGGAAGCCCAGGTGCCGCTCGTACCAGGCCACGGTGGCCTCCGGGGTGGCCGAGTTGACCACCACGTGCGACAGCCGGACCGGGATCGACTCGCCTTCTTCGATATTGCGGTGCACGCGGACCGCGACGTCGGCGCTGACCTCGACGGTACGGCCCTCGTTGTCGAAGAACCGGAACCCGTAGCCGCCGCCCGGCGTCGCCAGCGCGTCAGGCTCGCTCACCAGGCGGACCCCATCGGCGGCGAGCCGCGCGGCCAGGGCGTCCACGTTGGCGGGACTTGCCGCGCCGAACGCGATCAGGTCGACGCGCTTGTCGTCGGCCTGCCGCAGCCGGACGACGTACTGTTCGGGCGAGCCCTCGGCTGCGAGGAAGGTCAGCCCGGTGTCGGTGTGCTCGGCGGTCAGCCCCCAGACCCCGGTGAAGAAGTCAAGCTGCTTGCCGTGGTCGGGCACCGCCAGGTCGACGTGCCGCAGGTGGGTAATGAGCTGGTCGGGCATCGTTAGCGTGCTCCTCGCTTCTCAGGTCGGCTGGCTGACCAGCGCGGTGATCATGCCCATCAGGCCCGGCAGGTCGCCCTGCACGTGGTCGAGTTGCCACTGGCCGAGCTGAACGGACGCCTCGACGACGGTCCGCGCCCGGTCAAACCGGCGCGCGGTGAACGCCGCCCACAGTGCGTCGTCGGGCGCGTCATAGGACAGCAGCAGTTCGGTGAGCACGGCGGCGTCCTCCAGTGCTTGCGCGCCGCCCTGGGCCAGGGTAGGCGGGCAGGCGTGCGCCGCGTCGCCGATCAGCACGACCCGGCCCCGGTTCCACGGCGCGGGCACGACCAGGGCCTCGAACAGTGTGTAGTTCATCGCATCCGGGTCTGTCAGGGTGGCGCTGATCTCGTCCCACGGCCCGTGGTAGGCGGCGGCTAGCTCCCGCATCGCGGCGAGCCGTTCCGCCGGGCTCTGCGCCGAACGGTCCTGGGCGTCCTCCACTAGGTACGCGTACAGCGTGTCCTCGCCAGTGGGGCAGTACCCGGCGATGTACGCGGGCCCGCCGTAGTACAGGTCCGTCCTGGTCACGCTAGCCGGCCGCGGTCCGAAGGCGCGGAAGATGCCCATGCCCGTGGGCTGCGGCTCCACGGCGATGCCGATCATCCGCCGGGTCGCCGACCTGATCCCGTCCGCGCCCACGACCAGGTCATAGCGTCCGGTTGAGCCGTCGGAGAACAGCACGTCCACGCCTGCCTCGTCCTGCGCCAGCGAGTTCGCCGCGATGCCGAATCGGAGCTTCGCGCCTGCCGCGACCGCACGGTCCGCCATGATCCTAGCGAGCGCGGGACGAGGCAGGCCGACCGTGCCCGGCAGGTCGGCGCCGCCCGTCCGCCCGTCCGGAAGCTCAGCGAGCAGCGTGCCTGCCGGGTCGGGCGCGCGCATGCCCACGCTGCTGAACGGGTAGCCAGCCGCGAGCACCGCGTCGAGCACCCCGAGCCTGCGCAGTTCCCGCAGGCCGTTGCCCTGCATGGTGATGCCGGAGCCGACGGCGGTGATCTCGGGCTTGACGTCGATCAGGTCGACCGCGACCCCGGCGGCAGCCAGGCCGATGGCGGCCGCGGTGCCGGCGAGGCCAGCTCCGGCGACTAGCACGTGACTGACAGCTGGTGTTGCGGCCGCATTGCCCACGGCATCTCCTCCTGGTTTCGTCGCACCACTATGAGGCCGCCGTGAGGATTTTGGAAATCGATTGTTGAGATGGACGTCATCCAGAGGCTGGATATCATCGGGGGGGTGAACCTGGCCGGAGTGGACATGAACCTCGTGGTCGCGCTGCACGCACTGCTTACGGAGCGCAACGTGACCCGTGCCGGGCGGCGGATCGGCCTCAGCCAGCCCGCGACGAGCGCCGCGCTCGCCAGGCTGCGCCGTCATTTCGGCGACGAGCTGCTGGTCAGGAAGGGCGCCGGGTACGAGCTGACCGCGCTCGGCGCGGTACTGCTCGACCGGGCCGACGTCGCCTGCGACATGCTCGAGCGGGTCTTCGGCAGCCAGTCGCGGTTCGACCCGGAGCGGGAGGACCGCGAGTTCGTCATCCTCACCTCCGATTACGCCGTCTCGGTGTTCGGCGCACAGCTCGCCCGCGAGATCAGCGCACAGGCCCCGCGGGCGACGATCGCCTTCCGCCAGCTGACCCAGCCGGTCGTGGACAACCCCGTGGCGTTCCTGTCCACCGTCGACGGCATGCTCTTGCCACACGGGATCATCTCCGGCCTGCCCGCCGTGGAGCTGTTCAGGGACCGGTGGCTGTGCGCGGTGTCCGAGGACAACCCCGAGGTCGGCGAGTCCATCACGCTCGATCAGCTCGCCACCCTGCCCTGGGCCGCCTACCAGCGGGCCTACGCCGCACCGGTGACCAGGCAGCTGTCGATGCTGGGCGTCGAGCCGCGCATTCAGGTCCTGGTGGACAGCTTCCACCTGCTGCCGCCCCTGGTCGCTGGCACCCGCCGCGTCGCCATGATCCACGAGCTGCTCGCCGCGCAGCTCGGCCTCGGCCCTGGCAGCGGCGTCCGGCTCCTCGACTGCCCCTTCGACGCCGTTCCCGTCCAGGAGGCACTGTGGTGGCACCCCGTCCACACCCACGACGCCGGCCACCTCTGGCTGCGCGAGGTGGCCGGCCTGGTGGGCGCCAAGATCACCGGCCCGCGCGCTGGCGCCCGTTGAGGAGATACGCGGAGCTCATCCGGGCGAGCTGGCTGGTGTAGGTAGCGTCGTCGACGGGGTCAGCGGCGAAGCCCGGTCCGTAGGCGACGCGGATGACGAGGGCGGAGAACACGGTGGTGAACCAGGTCCGCAGCACGGTGTCAACGTCGGTGCCCGGGTGGGTGATCTGGGAGGCGATGGGCCGCAGCAGGGCGGTGAACAGGTCGCCGAGTTCGCGGCTGTAGCCGGAGCCGCGACGGTAGACCTCCGGGTGCACGCCGGATATCAGCACGACCGCCCGGAGTAGTGCCCGGTGGCGGCCGAACATCGCGGCGAGCTCCCGGACGGCGGCTTCGATCAAGTCAGCTGCGTCAAGCTCGAGCCAGTGCGCCGGGTCGCCGAAGATCCCGTGATCGGCCTTGATCCGGGCCATGCCGCGCTCGTAGACGGCGAGGAAAAGGGCGTCCTTGCTTGGCGCACGGTCGTAGACCGCCCGTGGCGGTACCTGCGCGCGCTCGCACACGGCGGCGATGGTGAAGCCCTCATAGCCGGCCTCTTCGAGCAAGATGACGCCGGCGTCCAGGACCCGGTCCCATGCCCGGCGGCTGCGTTTCTGCAGTGGCGGCCGGATGGTCAAGTGGTCGGGCAGGCCCGGTGCGGGATCGGTCACGCGTCCGGCGCCATTGCCGGACCTGCTTCGGCAGCGCCGGCGTAGACCCGCATGAACTCGGCGGCGACGGACGGGTGCCGGCCACGGGAGATGCCGCATTCCGACGCGATCCCGAAGTCACCCACGTACTTGGCAGCCGCGGCCATCCGCTGCCTGGTACCCGGCACGCCGTCGCTGACGTGCACCAGGCCCAGGTACAGCTCCGTCCCTGGCGGCAGCCGCAGTCCGGAGAGGGGCTCGTAATAGGCGTCGTCGGTGCGGTGTGCCGGCACCGGCATGTGCACGTAGGCGACCGGGCGGCCCGCGCTCGCCGTGATCAGGTTTGCTAGCTCCGTCATCTTGGTTGCGTCAACCGGATCGACGAAGTGCGCGGCGTCGAGATCGCCGTAGCAGAGGTGGAAGCCGAGCTCTATGTCCTCGGGGACCGCCGCGGACAGCCGCCGGAACATGTCGGCGAAGACCTGCTCCATGCCGGCGAACTGTGGCGCGTTCTGCCAGCGGCCGTCCCACTGCAGCATCTCGATGCAGACATCCCACTGCACCGCGAGGTCCTCGTGCGGAATGGCTGTCGCGATCCTGGCCACCTCGCCGAGCATGGCCTGCTCGTACGCAGGCAGTATCTGCTGGGCGTCGGGCTGGACGCAGAACGTGTTGATGATCGCGTACGGGGTCGGCAGGCTTACCTGGAAGCGCACACCGGCCGGGAGGGTGCCTGCGCGGCGGGCAGCCAGGAAGTCCTGGTAGGAAGCCCGTGCCTCGCGGGAGTAGCCGAGCTCGCCGAAGTGGAGGTCGTCCGGCCGTACCCCGTCTCTCAGCTTCAGCGGAATTAGCCCGAGCGTAGCGTCCGGCCCGACCACCTCCAGGTCGGGATGGGCGCGCAGCACGGGGATCTGCCAGCTGATCCACAGCCGACGTCCGCCTGGCTCGCCATCTGGCACCCGCTTCAGGTGCGGTCCGAGCAGCTCACCCGCGGTGGCGAAGACCTCATCCGGGGTATCGAGCGCGATGCTCCCGACGAAGTGCACAGGAATTGTCATGGATTCTCCATTCGAAGCTCTGCGGTGGCCGTACTGGTAAACCGTAGCGTGCACTACGGTTCCGCCCTGGGCCAACCATGCGAGCTGCCACCCAGCCTGTCAAGCCGTCTGGAGAACTCGGGCTCGATCCTTTCGGCATGGTGCCACAGCGCATTCCTCAATCCCGTGTCATGTTCAGGACCCCTGACGATAAATGATCAGGAAACCTGCATGATGTCGGTGTAAACGTGGCATGCTTCGTGTTCAGCTGGACTGGATGCAGGGGAGGGGGCATCTCAGTGGCTGATCCACGCGCTCCAGGTCGCGGGCATCGTATCGGTGCGGCCGCCGCGGCCATCGGGCTTGCCGTCCTGGCCGCAAGTTGCGCGGGCAATCCCGGCCACGCGAGTGGCCCGGAAAAGACCACCATCGTCGTCGGCGCGGTCCCCGCGGTCGACACCGCCGGGTTGTATATCGCACAGCAGCGGGGCTACTTCGCGGCCGAAGGGCTGCGCGTGAAGATCCAGCCCATCGTCAGCTCCGAACTCGCGATCAGCAGGCAGCTCGCCGGCACCTACGACATCACGTTCGGCGGTTACGTCTCCTACATCCAGGCGGACGCGGGGCAGGACGCGGACCTGCGCATCATCGCCGAAGGATCGCTCATGGGACCGGGCGAGCAAGGGCTGCTGACCATGCCCGGATCGCGGATCACCACCCTGACCGGGCTGCGGGGCGCGACCGTCGCCCTCAACGTGGTGAACAACGTCGGCACGATCCTGGTGGGTTCGGCGCTGAAATCGGTCGGCCTGTCACCGTCGGCGGTGAAGTTCGTCCAGATCCCGTTCCCGGACATGGCGGCCGCGCTCAAGCGTCACCAGGCCGACGTGGCCTGGATGCCCGAGCCGTTCGCGAGCGCCACCGAGGAGCAGCTCGGCGCGCAGGACATCAGCGATCTGGACTCCGGCGCGGTGACGGGCTTCCCGCTCGTCGGTTACGCCGCTACCCGGGCCTGGGAGCAGAGGTACCCGAGGACCGAGGCCGCGTTCCTCCGCGCGCTGGAGAAAGGCCAGGAGATGGCCGACACCGATCGCGCTGAGGTGGAGCGGGCCATGGAGACGTTCCTCGGCGTGCCGCCGCAGGTGGCCGCCGTCATGGCGCTTCCGCAGTACATTCTCGGCGGGGTGGATCGCGCCCGGATGCAGCGCATCGTCGACGCGATGCTGCGCTTCGGGATGCTGAAACAGCGATTCGACGTCAGCCAGATGATCGGTTAGGACACAACGGATTCCTGCGGGAAAATTATCAGGAAACCTGTACATTTTCGCTCCCCCGTGACACTGTGATTCACAGCCGCGCCTGCCGTTTTCCGATGCAGGGTGGCCTCCTGTTGGCGTCCAGGACACCGTGGACCACGAGGAGGTGGGCATGAGGTCCTTCACCGCGGCCATGAGCACGGCCTTGCTCGCCGTCGCCACGGCCCTGGCGGTTCCGGCGACGATGCCCGCAGCCGTCGCGGCGGCGCCCCCGGCAAGCCACGTCACCGGCACCCTGCCCGACGGTGCCACCTGGATAGGTGACGTTCCCGCTCAGTGGAACGGGACGCTGCTGCTGTACAGCCACGGCTTCGGCCCGCTGACCGCGGCGGATGCCCCTGACCCGGCGACGCAGGCGGCCCTGCTGGCCCGCGGTTACGCGCTGGCCGGGTCGTCGTATGACCCGAACGGGTCGCAATGGGCGCTGGACAGTGCGGTCCGGGACCAGTTCGGCACGCTCGCCGCGGTCGAGGCCGGAGTGCTGCCCGGCCGGCCCCGGCAGGTGCTCGCGTTCGGCACCTCGATGGGAGGGCTGGTCAGCGCGCTCGAAGCGCAGGACGGCGGCGGCCTCATCAACGGGGCCCTGACCACCTGCGGCATCGTCGCCGGGGCGGTAAACCTCAACGAGTACCAGCTCGACGGCGAGTACGCCCTGGCACAGCTCCTGCTGCCCGGCCAGCAGGTCAAGCTGGTCCGGTTCGCCAGCGTGAATGACGCCCTGGCCACAGCCGCGACCCTGGGAGCCGCCGCCGCCGAGGCGCAGCCGACCGCGGCCGGGCGCGCCCGGCTGGCGCTGGCGCTGGCGTTCATCAACACCCCGCCGTGGGACGCCAGCCAGGCGGCGCCGCCGCCGTCCAGCGACCCCGCCGCGCAGGAGGCCGCCCAGTACCAGGTCGAGTTCACCGGCGCGTTCTCCACCCTGGACTTCATCGAAGCCGGGCGGCCTTCGATCGACCAAGCCGCCGGCGGCAGCGCCAACTGGACCCGCGGCACGAACTTCGCCGCGGTCCTGGCCCGCTCGCCCTACCTGGGCGAGGTGGCGGCGCTGTACCGCGCGGCCGGGCTCAGCCTGGCCGCCGACCTGGGCACGCTGACCCGCAACGCCGATATCACCGCCGATCCCGGCGCGGTCGCCTCGCTGGAGCGGACCTCGGTCCCGGCCGGCCGCCTGGCCGTCCCGGAGCTGGACCTGCACACCGTCTCCGACCAGCTCGTCCCCGTCCAGCAGGAGAACTTCTACGCAGACCGAGTTGCCGCGGCCGGCTCCAGGGACTTGCTCCGTCAGGCCTACGTGGCCAGCGTGGGGCACTGCAACTTCAGCCCCGCCGAGCTAGTCGCGGGCGTCCTGGCGCTCGGCCACCGGGTCAGCACCGGCCGCTGGGACTCGCTGGCGGATCCGGGCAGCCTCGACCGTGTCGCCGAGGGTCTCGGCCTGGGGCCGGCCCGGTTCGTTTCCTACCATCCCGGTGCCCTGACCGGCGCCGTGCGGTGGCCCTGGCCGCTGCGGTAGCCGCGCGGGCGGCTGTGCCGCCGGCCCGGACAGGAACGATAATCTCGGCACATGCTGACGACCAGGCCGGCCTGGGCATGAGAGCCGATAAAACCACGACGGCTGACGAAGGCCTGGCCGCCGCTCGTACCCCGGAAGCGCCCGCCGGATCCGAGCCGATGCTGCTGTATCTGGTCAAGCAGGTCGAGCTGGCCGTCCGGTCCCACCTGGACGACCTGCTCAGACCCGCAGGGCTGACGGCGCTGCAGTACACGGCGCTGACCGTGCTGGAACGTCACCCCGACCTGTCCTCGGCGCAGCTCGCCCGGAACTCCTTCGTCACCGCCCAGTCCATGGCCGACATGATCACGACCCTGGAAGGGCGCGGCCTGATCGAACGGCACCGCGACCGGACCGACCGCCGCCGCCTGGTCGTCGCGCTGACCACCGACGGACGGGAGCTTCTCGACCGCTACCGGGACCAGGTCGACGCGCTGGAAGAACAGATGCTCGCCGGCCTCACCAAGGCACAGATCTCCAGCCTGCGCCGCAGCTTGCATACCTGCCACGCCAACCTCGCCGGGCAGGGCCGCGGCTGAGCCGCTCGCCCTGCACCAGATGGCGGATGCCCACCAGGTGCGCGCCGCCGGGACCCGAGGGCAGGGAGTCGAGTGCCTGCGGAAGGAGCGGACGGTGCGCCGGTCGTATCCGGCGGCCCGCGATCTACCGCGCCATCCGGGACGGGGAGCCCGAAGCAGCCGGCCAGGCCACCTCCGTACACCTGGACAACACCCTCGAGGACTACCGCCGCGAGATCCAGCGCCGCGTGTTCGGCTGAAGCGCCGCCGGGACGCCTGATCCGCCGCGGTCGCTTGCACCGGTCAGCCGGAGAATCCAGAGACGATCGCGTCGGCTGCGGCGTGCCGCGCCCGCGCCAGCCGGTCCATGACCGCGTCGGTACCCGGATCGGGCCGGGTGCTGCCGGGGTGGCCGGCCCGCCAGGCCGCCAGCCGGCGGGCACCGTGAGGCCAGGTCACGACCGGATGGTAGGCCGGCACGAACCTGGAGATCTTGCTGTTGTCGAAGATCGCGCTGTGGCCGAGGTCACCGGCGAACAGCGGCGTCCACATCCATTCCGGGGCGACGACCGAGATGAGCTCCGCGGGCAGGTGAGACAGACGGCACTCAGTTCCCGCAGCCGCCGCGATCGTCCGGTAGATCTCGTCCCACGGCAGCGCCTCCCCGGACGTTATGTGGAAATCCTCGCCGACCGCCTGATAGTTGGCCACCAGCCCGGCCAGTCCCACGGCGAAGTCGCTCGCGTGCGTGATCGTCCACAGATTGGTCCCGTCGCCCGGGACAACGATCTCGTCGCCGCGCACCAGCCGGTCCCATGCGGTCCAGTCGCCCGGCAGCGGCGGGCGGGCGTCGTCGTAGGTATGCGACGGGCGGACAATGGTCGCGGGGAACTGCGTCTGTTCATAAGCCGCCTGTGGGGTTCCAGAATTCGGCCACCGGTCTTGACCTCGGCTTCTACGCGGCTCGCTCGTATTCGTTGACGAGGCCGCCGAGAACGGGTCGGCGCTTTATTCGCTCCTGGGAGAGGTCGGCGACAGGGTGGTCGGGCCTGGGCGGGTGGAGCTGGCGGCTGCGATGGGGCCGTCGTCCGTTGTAGTGGGCCACATACTGGGCTAGGACCGACCGCAGATGCCGCT
>Ga0335081_10007950_pt1 | contig 16985 bp, 19 predicted proteins | sample Lox_Sample_35_FD_206713 | JGI IMG/M metagenome (GOLD analysis project Ga0335081, IMG submission 206713) | Soil microbial communities from Loxahatchee National Wildlife Refuge, Florida, United States - Lox_Sample_3.5 | ecosystem: Environmental > Terrestrial > Soil > Wetlands | place: USA... | reverse complement strand
GTTTCATCAGCGTTCTGTAAGGCGGGGCTGGACTCTCCAATTTCCAGATTACGTAAAGTGCTGACGGGCCATCCGGAAACTTTCCGCCAATCCGCCTTCAACGGGTCCGGTGCCCAACACCCTGCAGCTCGAAACTCAACTCTATAATATGCCTGTGGGCAGCAGCACCCTGGGCGCGGTGCTTCACAACACTTACGGGCACCTTACGTCGTCGACTCATGGCAGCTCCGTCGGCGGTTACCAGGCGATCCTCTTCACCCCACTTGCTGATCCTCCATCGGAAGGACATAGACATCAGCCGGTTGCCGGCTTCTATCGGGCCGGATGGGATCATCGAAAGGATGGCGAAGCGGTCGGCTGGTGAGCTCGATCGCAACAGATCCTTAAATGTATTTCGAAGCCCCCTGAGACGTCTTCTCGACTGCTCAGGGGGCGTTTTCACAGGACCCGTGAAACCACGCCGGAGGCTCTTTCACCCTTTAGACTTGGCCATGAGCACCTCTTCGGGTCAGTCCGTTTCGGACCCAAGTACAAGATCGAGGCCCGCAGCTTCGGCGAACGCTCGGAAGTCCCGGTCTCGCGTGAGGAGAGGAATACCTCCGTCAATACAGCTCTGTGCGATTAACGCGTCGCCGAGGCGGCCCCTGCGGCGCTTTGCCAGCACCTTCGCCCGCAACACTCCTGCCCGTTGCCAATAGCCAGATCCGATCTCGATCCGTGGTACTTCTGAGAGTGTTTCGGCAACGCCTGAAGGGAGCTTCGGGTCGCTCAGCAGTTCGGTGAGCACCACGGGCACCATAACCAGTTGCCGGTCTTCCAGCGCCTTGTCGAGTAGCTGTGCATCCTTGCCGGCGCCGCCTTCCAGAAAGGCAACCCATGTGCTCGTATCGGCCGCAATCATCGGTCGGCCTTTAGCTCTACCCAAGTGCGCGTGAAGCGAACCTTGCCTCGGAGTTGGCGCAGGCGAGCATACGTCCGCGATGCCGCAACCAGCTGTAGCCCGGTACGGACGGTCTGGGTGATGCCGGTACCGCTGGCTCGTTGCGCCTTCTCGAGAAGGTCCAACGGTACCTCCACGGTGATCTTACGCGCTGTCTCCATGTCCATTTATACCATACTTAAGACCAGCATTGAATATGGTATCTCCCGCTCGGACGGGACCCCTAGGACACCATTCCTAGGAAGTCGGCCGCCTGTCTGCCTAATGACTAGCCATTCCACAGTTCCGCCGAACTCGCGTGCAATCTCAGAAAGAAACGATGATTCCTCCGATCCTGCTTTCCTGAAAGGTGCTGCCGTCGCACCAATCTAGCTAGCCTGCTTGGAGAGAGTTCCCTAATCCACACGAAAGGACCGTGGCCCTTGTAATTTGTGCTATCTGGGAGGAAACTACATTAGGTGCCCTGTGGAGATCCTCGACGCCCGCAAAAAACGACCGACCGCATAGGCGTGCCACTCGCCCCTTTTTTGAGCAAAGTTACCTATGGAATTTAACGAAAACTTCGCACCGGCTCCGTCGCCGTCTCCGGCCCTGATGGAGCAACATCCAAGAGGTATGCAAGCGCGTGTACTGCTGACATCGGTCTTTGGTCCCTATGCTCGCGACGACGAATTCGGCAGCCGCGCCATCAACCCCATGGAGCTGTATCAAAACCAGGTGACCCGCGCGCAAGGCGAGTTCTCCCTGCGGATGTTCCATCGCTCCTGGGGCATCATGATGATTCAAAAGAACATCTCTGCGCCTTCCACGGTGCTCGACTTCCCCACGCGGGCGGCTTTCGCGCGCGAGCTGGCCAGCGGCGCCTACGACATCGTGGGAATCTCCTCGATCATTGTCAATGTGGGTAAAGTGCGTGAGATGTGCCGCATGGTACGGGAGCTTTCGCCCCAATCCGTGATTATCGTGGGCGGTCACGTCGCGGCCATCCCGGGTCTGAAGCACATGATTGACGCCGACCACATCGTGCGGGGCGAGGGCATTGCCTGGATGCGTCGCTATCTGGGCGAGAATCCGGAAGCGCCCATTCGGCATCCCCACATCGTGTCGGGCTTCGGCATGCGCGTGATGGGGTTCAAAGCGCCGGAAAAAGGACGCGACACCGCGGCCACCATCATTCCCTCGGTCGGCTGCCCCATGGGCTGCAACTTCTGTACCACCTCATCGTTCTTCGGCGGCAAGGGCAAGTTCACCAACTTCTATGAGACAGGACAGGAATTGTTCGAGGTCATGTCCGAGATGGAGCGCACCATGAACGTTCGCTCCTTTTTTGTCATGGACGAAAATTTCCTGCTGAACCGGCCGCGCGCAATGGAGTTGCTGACCCTGATGAAACAGCACCGCAAGAGCTGGTCGTTTTATGTGTTCTCTTCCGTAAATGCCCTCCGCAAATACACCATGGACGAACTGGTGGAACTGGGCATCTCCTGGCTGTGGATGGGATTGGAATCGCCGCACTCCAGGTACAAAAAGCTGGAAGGCTCCGACACCCTGAAGCTGACGCACGAATTGCGGCAACACGGCATCAAATTGCTGGGTTCCACCATTGTGGGCCTGGAGCACCACACCCCGGAGAACATCCACGAAGAGATCGAGCACGCCATCGCCCACCAGACTGATTTTCATCAGTTCATGCTCTACACGCCAGTTCCCGGCACCCCATTGCACGCGGAAATGCTGGAACAGGGACGAATGCTGGATGTGGATTTGGCAGACATCCACGGCCAGTACAAGTTCAATTTCCAACACGCGGCGATCTCGCGCGACGACTCGAAGAAATTCCTCGACTGGGCATTTTGCCGCGATTTCGAGGTAAACGGTCCTAGTCTTTACCGTATCTGTCTAACCACCTTTCAAGGCTGGATGCGGCACAAGGACCATCCTGACCCGCGTGTTCGCGAGCGGTTTGAGTGGGAAGCGCGAAATCTATGGAAGGGCTACGGCGGAGCGCTATGGGCGATGGAGCACCGCCTGAAGAAGAGCAATGCGGAGATCAGTGCACGCGTACACGCCCTGCGCCGCGACATCGAGAACGAGTTCGGAGCTTTCACCAAATGGGTGTCGCGCCTTGTCGGCCCAGTGCTGCTGTGGACGACCAAGCGCGAACAACGGCGACTGCTGCGCGGCTATTCGTGTGAACCGCCGGTCATCGTTGAGCGCCGGAACTGGGGCTAAAGACATTTTTATTGCCGGTTTGCTGTTGAGCGGTATTGCTCATAAGTAGTCGCACATAGAAGAGGAAAACGTAAAGTATGAGTAGAAGGGGCAATCCAAATTGGGGTAAGCCGACGCCGCTTGGCCCGGTAATTCCTACGGTAACCTCGTTTGACGAGGCGGTGAAGGAACTCAAGCTCCATCCCGACCAGTACTTGCAGTCCGCGCGTCTGCGGGAGTGGGCTCGGCGGAACAAGAACTCCAAATTTATCCCCGAGGCTTTGTTACAAAGATGGGGCTTTGAGACGGATTAGTTTCTTGTGAGCCGCAACCCGGTTTTGACATGGTGCACCGTGTAAGCGGCTTCCTTTAAGCCGCCTTCTTCTGGGCTCTCACCTTCTACCCCATCCAACCTACTCTGGCGCGAAAGTCAGTGAGAGAACACTGGTTCCGGGCAATAACGCAAGGCTCTAAATCGAAAACAGGCCCCAGGAAGCGAGCTGGCATGCATCGTATCTTTCATGGCTGGCCTCCTCGAATTGCTGTGCCACGACTGTGAACGACAAGGCTAGGCAGCAATCATCGATTCCAAGGCAGCACGGTTGCGCACTACCAGGGTGGAGCCCTTCTGCTGGATAAATTGCTTCTTCCTGAATCCGGTGAACACACGGGTCACAGTTTCGCGCGACAGGCCTATCATCTGCGCGATCTCTTCGTGGGTAAGTACGAACTTCATCCGGCCTGGAGCATTGACCTCGCCGTTCTTGTCCAGCCATCCGACCAAAAACCTTGCAAGCCTTTCACTCGCAGTATCAGAGAGCATCCGAGTGCAGATCTCACGGCAGGTGGCGTTGTACTCCCGGCTCAGGTGCTCTGCCATGCGAATGGCGAACTCGTTATATTGCCGCATCAGCCGCAGGAAGTCATTTTGGCGGATGAAGCTAAGTTTGCACGGCTCCATGGTCTCAGCAGTAGTTTCGTAAGCTCGATTGGTCACCGCTGCGGCCGCACCCACCGCGTCGCCGGCTTCGGCGACTCGCAGGATGAAGGTCTTGCCGTCTCGCGCACAGACGGAAAACTTGATCCGCCCCCTCGACAGGAAATACACGCCCAGCGAGGGCTGCGATTGAACGAACAGCACCGCCCCAGCGGGGTAATGCACCGTGCATTCTATGGACTGCAGAGCCTGTGATACGGCGGGGGAGAAATCGTAAAGCGCCCCACAGGCTGAAACCGTCTTGCTCGTCCCCATCAATTGTGTCGTTTGCACTGTCGCCTCCCACAGTGGAGTGGCCCCACGTTGTGCTTTGGCCGACCTCTGATTCATTCCTGCTGTGCCACCGAATGTCTCCCACTCTGCAGCAGCATTTTTTCAACACGTCTGCCCGATCGCCTGACAGCTTTCGGTCCACTTGCTGTCAAGCGGTGGTCTCCTTGTGCAGAAAATGGCCCCCATCCGGTTGGCGCAGTATGATCTGTCCCTTATTTTCCGCAGTATCATCCGGCCCCAATTTTGAGCAGTATGATCCGCCCCTCATCTCAAAATCTGTTCAAAATTGCACACCTTCGCTTTAAAGAGGTCTAAGGGGTGTGCGAACAGCTAGTCGTAGAGGACGATGTTTAGGAGGGAGCTGTGAACTCGCAATCCGCCGTTGTAATGAACGAAGCCCATCTTCTCAGCGGATGAGGCAGTTATTCCCGAATTCCGCCAGCAACTCCGCCCGCGGATAAGGCCTGTCCCGGTACGCGCTGGCGAGGTCCATCAGAATCGCGCCCATGCCAACTCCCTGCGCACCCAGGAAATCAATGGAGTATTCAGCAGCCGTCACTTGGCGGGAAACGAAGGAACCGTCCAGACGTTAGCATTGGCAATCATCACACCAAGCGCCAGGTAGCGGCCATCGGGCGAAGGGACCACTGAAGGGATATCCCAACTGGATTTGAGCAGCACCTTGGCGTGGCCATCCAGCCCGGTGCGAAGGATCGTGGTGCCGCGCGAGGAAAAGCTTGCCATGAACAGGGCTTTCCCGTCCGCCGTCCATGCCACACCAGCCAGTTGGGCCCAAGGCGTGACGGACAGCTTCTGAGAGGCTCCGCCGGCTAGAGTAATGACTTGGATGTCGCCTGCTTTGAAGTCGTACTCCGACAGTGCAACGCGGGTCCCGTCGGGAGACAGGTCCCAACTTGTGTGGTGGGGGTTGGTTTGCACCTTTGCGAGTTCGTTCTTTCGTCCCTGCGCGGGATCGAATGCGGTAAACACCACCTGTTTGTCATCCGCTTCAGCAAGGACGCAGGCCGCAGCCGCATGCGTTGGGCATCGGAAGCTGGGAAAGCCTCCGACCGTCTCCTCTACGAACGCGCTGTCTGGGGCGCCAGGATGGCCCTTGATCTCCATTATCGTTTCCGGCGGACCACCGCCGACGGGAGCACGCATCAGCTTTCCGGAGGTCAAGGCGCCGCCTTCCGCCACCTTGGGCCACTCCATGTAGACCACCCACTTGCCGTCAGGGCTGATCTGCGGCGCCCGTTTTTCCTGCGACCCGGCAACGATCGGTTCGGCATTGCGATCGCCGGCGCCTTGCTTGTAGATATCGAAGTTACGGTTGCGATCGGAATAGAGAAGGACGGTCTTCCCGTCCAGCGACCAGCCGCCCGGCCAGTCAAGCCTCTCGTCCAAGGTCAGCCGCTGCAAAGGCTTCAACTCTGTTCCGCCATTGGCTAACTCACCCAGGTAAACGTCGCTCTGCCAATGGTCATTGAGAAAAACCAGGCGTTTCCCGTCCGCGGTGATCTCCGGATTGCTGAAAGAAAAGCCCGTCCAATCAGTAAGGCGCCGCGGGCTGCCCCGAGGGCTGCCGGTGTCCGGATCGAAGCGCAACTCCAAAAGGTTTGATTCATACTGATTCGGCGGCGGCTCACCAACCGTGTAGATGAGCCGACCGGGCTGTCCCCAGCAGAAATCAATCAACCGCGGATTCGAAACGAGCCGGACAGGGTCGCCTCCCTTGGTGTCGCGGCTTTCCAGCACGAGGCTCGTTGGACCGTCGGCGATCCGCCAGTTCCCATACGCGATGCGGCGGCCGTTGGCGAACCAGGTCGGCTTGAACAGGAGATAGCCTTCTTCCGGCTTGACTAGCAGACGCGCTTGCTGGCCGTCGGAGCCCATGAGCCAAACGTCTCTTGTGACCGCGTCACGAAAAACGATCTGTGAACCATCGGGCGAGAGCGACGCGTCTCGCGCGTCGTCGCGCAGTTTCTTCAGCGTGCCTCCGATCACGGAGATAAGCCAGATTCCGAATTTTTCCTGGGCGACCGGTCCGCTGACCAGCAGCTTGGTCCCATCCTGGGACCATTCGATGCGTGCTCAACGGAAGCAGAATTCGTTGGGAGTGGGCAGCGTCTGGGTCTCTCCAGTTGCGATCAGTTTCAGGTGGAGGCCACCCAGGTCGCCATAGAGCAGATACTTCCCATCCGGGGAGATAGAGGATACAGCAACAGGGTCCTCCGAGGAGTTGGCGGTGAGTTGCAGCGGTTTAAGTTCCGCCTGGGTATACGGCTGCGGGCGCGTGAACCAGCCGGCGAAGTAGCCGAAAATCAGCACCGCGACCGCTGCCACTCCGACAAGCGAGGCGGCCTGTACCGTCCATCTGCGCGACTTGGATTGAGGCGCCGGTATCGCGGTGGACCCGGAGGCCACTGCAACCTTTGAGGATTGCGAATCACGCTTGAGCCGCTGAAGGTCGGCGCGGAGATCGGAAGCAGTCTGATAGCGGAGGTTGCGATCCTTTTCCAGCGCTTTGTCGATTATGGATTCGAGTCCAGCCGGCAGCCCGGGGTTGATGCGGACAGGCGGTATTGGAGCTTTGTTTAGAATCGCGTCGAAAACAATTGCGGACGTGTTCCCGGCAAATGCTTGGCGCCCAGTGGCCATCTCATAGAGGACGGCGCCAAAGGAGAACACATCGGTCCGGGCGTCCAGCGGCTTCCCCGCCGCTTGTTCCGGCGACATGTAGGCCACGGTTCCCATAGCGGTCCCCGGACTCGTCAGTTGCTCCTCCAAGCCAGCGGCGGTGGCCATTGCGGTCTCACCCGCCGCTTCTTCCGCAGCGCTGAGTTTCGCCAGACCGAAATCCAGCAGCTTGGCATGGCCCCGTTTGGTGATGAAAACGTTGGCCGGCTTGATATCGCGATGAACGATGCCCTCGGAGTGAGCCGCGTCGAGGGCGTCGGCCACTTCGATACCGAGGTCGAGCACCTCCTCCTGGCTCAGGGGACGTCCGGAGATACGGTTCCGGAGATTGACGCCCTCCAGCAATTCCATGGCGATGAAGCGCTGGCTGTCGAATTCGTCGATCTCGTATACCGTGCAGATGTTGGGGTGGTTCAAAGAAGACGCAGCCCGGGCCTCGCGTACGAAGCGCTCCAGCGCCGCATGGTCCTTCGAGAATTCCGCGGAGAGGAACTTGAGTGCGACCTTGCGGCCAAGCTTTACGTCCTCGGCGCGGTACACGACGCCCATGCCACCCGCGCCAAGCTTGTCCAGCACCCTGTAATGAGAGATTGTTTCGCCCAGCATGTGGAATTGTGGGGAGATGATACTTGTCGCGGTTCGCGCGGTCAACCAAGGAGATTGTGTCCGAATCGACGGGCTAACCGGAAATTTTTTCGGGCGAGAAGTCGGCTTGGGGGAGATCGCTATTGATGTCCTCCAAGCCGGTTGCTGGCCAGATGCAGCCAGGATCATTGTTGTGCGTTGATGAAAAGTTCACCTTGCGGCGAGAACAGGTGTGCCTGCGAGTTCCTTCGCTACTCCTGCTGATTCGCAAGTTATTCTGCGGCGCCTGGACTGCAAATCTACCGTGCCAATATGCGTTGCCTGTCCGATGATGGATTCGGTGGTATTTCCAGATACGCGGAGACCAATCCCCAAACGTACAGCCCGAGCAGGGCCACAAGGCAGACCTCGCCCAGCCGGACATAGCGATCGACCAATTGTGTAACCGGCCAGCCGTACATTTCGGTGAGCAGGCTGGGATCCGAGAGGTTCACTCCCTCGATCTCTCCGAACGGAATATCCTCATACGGTCCTGACCAGGTCAGGAAAACGTGCACGAAGCTCAGCGCTCCGATGACCAGCAATCCCCAACGAAGGCCCCACTGCTTATACAGTGCGCTTTCGCGCGGAGCGTAAAACGTCGCCATCAGGATTGTGGCCAGCACCATTGCGCCGCCATCCCCGAAAAAAACGATCAGGGGCCCCGCCGGCAAACATAGGACGATCAGTTGCAGGATGAGCACCCCGCCGGCGGCAAAAACCCATCCCCACCGCTGCGCCTTCCACGCCTGAAATCCCCCAAAGACAATGGCGGCCGTCAGAGCCAGAACAATCCACCAGGACCGTTCTTCTCCGTGCGGGGTGACCCAGAGCAGGGGCACTGCCCAGCGGCCCGTAAGCCAAGCAGTAATAGCGTGCCCACTCTCGTGCAGTACCATTGCAAGCATGGCTGCCGCCATGCGCAGGCCCGTGCTCGCGACCAGGCGCGCCGCAAGCAATGCCAACGGAAGCGCGAGTATCCGACACTTCAACTCCCTGAGGGCATCGTTTCGGACAGTAACAGGCGCAGACGGTGAGAGAGTCACGGGCATGGCAGGACCAGCCTGTGTGGCTGTCCCGTCGAGCGCCGCCTGGTAACGCGCGAAGACGATTCCGCACTTCAGACACTCGGTAGTCTGCAATTCATGATCGAATTGACATCTTGGGCAGCGCATCCCTGGATGGCCTAAATCCATTGTATGAGGGTGCGCAAGCCGGTTTCTCGGTGGTCCTCATTGGGTCACTGGTAGGTCTCCACGGAATGCGGTACCAAGGAGCCACTATAAGGCTCGGAGCTTGACCCATCATCGCAATCACCGTATTTGCTGCGCTACCTGCCCCCAGTCTGCTGGCCGCCTGCAGCGTATCCGCTGGCCCTTGAAGCCGATTTTTGATTGCAAATCTTGCCAATGTTATCGTGGGCATGCGCAGGCAAATCTCCGCTCGACGGCAACCGAGCAGTCCATTGGACACCGCCACTGATGAACATACTTGACCTCGTCGTCGGGAAGCCCATCCAGACCGGCGACGAACGTGCCGAGCAGATCGGTCCTGCGGAGGGCATCCCGATCTTTGGTCTCGACGCGCTGAGCTCGGCTGCTTACGGCCCGGAAGCGGCTCTCAGCCTTCTGATTCCCCTGGGCATTCTCGGCGTTCGTTATATCGTTCCCGTCAGCGCCGCCATCATCACGTTGCTCGTGATCGTGTACTTCTCCTATCGCCAGACCATCGCCGCCTATCCCTCCGGCGGAGGCTCGTATACTGTAGCGCGCTTCAACCTTGGCGCGCCTGCCAGCCTGCTGGCGGCAGCTGCGCTACTTGCCGATTACATCCTCACGGCTGCCGTGGGTATTTCCGCGGGAGTCGGCGCCCTGGTCTCGGCCATTCCATCCCTGTTGCCGCACACCGTTGCTTTCTGCATCGGCATTCTTATCGTCGTCACCATCATCAATCTACGTGGCGTGCGCAGTGCCGGCCTGGCCTTCGCGGCTCCTACCTATCTCTTTGTAGGCACACTTCTCATTACCATCATCGCAGGCGTTCTCCGTGTCCTCCTCAGCGGCGGGCATCCAACACCGGCAGCTCCACTTCCGCCTCCGCCGTCCATGACCGAAGCCGTCAGCTACTGGCTGCTGCTGAAGGTTTTTGCCAGCGGTTGCACGGCATTGACCGGCGTAGAAGCTGTCAGCAACGGTGTGAAAGCGTTCCGCGAGCCCGCAGCGAAAAACGCGCAGCGCACTCTTACCGTGATTATTCTTCTTCTGGCGGTGCTGCTGGCGGGCATTTCCTATCTCGTGAAGGCTTACGGCATCGCAGCCACGGATCCGGGCCGTCCCGGCTACCAGAGCGTTCTCTCCATGCTCAGCGCTGCCGTTTTCGGCAAAGGCTTTTTCTACTACCTGACCATCGCGTCCATTCTTTTCGTTCTATCGCTCTCTGCCAACACTGCCTTCGCCGATTTTCCGCGTCTCTGCCGCGCCATCGCGCAGAACAACTATCTGCCGCACGTCTTCGGGTACCGTGGGCGACGGCTCGTCTATACCTACGGCATCGTCGTCCTGGCGGTGCTCTGTGGCGGCCTTCTCATCCTTTTCGGCGGCATCACGGATCGGCTCATCCCGCTCTATGCGGTGGGCGCCTTTCTGGCCTTCACACTCTCACAGTCCGGCATGGTCATGCACTGGTGGAAAAATCGCGGCCCGAATTGGCAGAAAAGCGCACTCGTGAATGGGCTCGGCGCAGTCGTCACCGGCATCACCGTGGTGGTCGTGCTGGTTGCGAAATTCGTGGAAGGCGCCTGGATTACTCTGCTTTTCATTCCGTTGACGATCGTTTTCTTTACCCTTGTCCGCCGCCACTATCACTCGGTCAAGATGCTCACCACTTGCAAGGTTCCCGTCGACGCGGGAAGTCTCAGCCAGCCTCCCATTGTGGTCATTGCCATCGACCACTGGAGCAACATCACTCGCCAGGGAATTGAATTTGCCGCCCGGCTTTCTCCGGAAGTGATCGCCCTGCACGTCGAGCTCACCGAGTCCTCCGAATTGCTTCAAACGGAATGGGCACACTACGTTGAGCAACCCTTCCGCGCGGCCGGCAAGCAGCCGCCCCATCTCCATCTCCTGCCTTCACCCTACCGCTTCGTCATCGTTCCCATCGTTCAATTCATTCTCGATCTTTCGAAACAACATCCAGCTCGCAGTATTATCGTGGTCATACCGGAGCTGGTGGAGGACAGATGGTACGAATATTTCCTCCACAATCAGCGTGCCCGGCTTCTGGAATGGGTGCTTCTCGCCCGGGGCAATGAACGCATCTATACGGTGAGTGCGCCCTGGTATATCGGGGAACGAACCTAACCCCATCCGAAGCGAACAAGATTAAACAGCCCACCGCCTGGGCGATCGGCTCGCCGCGCAAGTGGATTGCCGCGGTGAGGGTTGCGGCGACGAGGAGTACGCCCTTGAGGCGGTCGTCGGTGTTGGGAACGCCAGAGGGGCGCCAGGACGCTGGTTCTCTACGGGGCCCAGTAAACCCGCCGAGGGGATGGGAAGGGGTGGACTTCTAGGAGTGGCCTGCAAAGCTTCTGAGAGCCTCTGATGCTGCTTTCAGCCAATCTTCCAACTCGCAGCCCTCGGCGTGTACGCGCTCCTCGTAAAGCCGGTCTGTATGAAGTCGAATTTTTCTCTCAATCAAGTCCAGCATGAGCCAGTGGTTGAGCCCGTGGTGTTTCGCCGTATTCGCGTCCCTCACTTCTGGCCTCCTTGTTTGCTTCTCCACTGATTCTATGTGGAAGAGGTTACAGCGATATGAAAAGTGAGCTCACTTTTTTGGATTCGTCAAATTGAAAAAGCCGCTCATTGGCGGTCCTGGTGGGGCATGCGTTCGATGTTACGCCGAGGAAAGAGCAGGTTTTGGGGTGTGGGTGTGTCGGGCTTCAACGGGTTTCTTTTTCTGCCCACGAAATAAAAGCAGCTTGTTCCGCTGCGCGGATTTGAACGGGAAGCGCTCGGCTAATGAGCACCTGTTCTGTGGTGGGACGTGCCGACCGAAGGCGCCACGGACTTTGGCGGCACGCGCCGAAGACGGGTCATGCGTTCCCAGTCGTATTCGTACTCGAGCCCGCAGTGCACGCAGACTTGGTACGTCCGGTGACTCTCGGGATCAGTGACCGGGAATCCAAACCCATGTCTACATCCAAAGAACAGTCGTAGTAGCGCGGGCAGCATATGAGCTCTCGTGCCAGAGCGGCACACAGATCTCTGGGGCAAAGCAGGCACCAAACTCGTTCCAACTGCAACGGCTGGAGTTAGGATTCGGGCGCATACGCAAATTGGAAGAGAGGCTCCCCCCGCCTATGGATTCTGGTATTCGAGTCGATGGAGTGCAAATTATTTCAGCCTGATGGTGGACTCCAAGAGCGACCCCGCTGGCCAGTAGTCCCGAGGGGAATGTACTTCCGCCCACGCAGCCGCAGCCCTGCCGTAATGTTCGCAAGCATGCGTAACCCATGCCATGCTTGCTCATCATGTCAAACTTCCCCCACCCCCACTCTCACGTGCGGGCTCCCCGACTCTATATTACAAAGCCCGCCAGTTTTTCCCTATCAGGTAAGCGCGTGTCGGCTGTATTGCGGACGGTTTCCACCACAGGCGGTTTGGTCCAGATGGACCGAACGGTTCCCGCGGGCACGTTTGCCGAGTTGGCCGTTGATACCAACCTGGGTCAGGTTTGCGGCTTGGTGGAATTCCTTGCATCTCAAACGAAGGGAAATCAAGCGTTCCGGTTCATCGCTTTCAGCGATGACGACTATGCGCGTTTGAGCAACACCATGCTAATGGGTCATTCCTAGCTGCTTGCGCTTCTGGCTGTCTGGAGTCAGACTTAAAGCAAGCCCAGACGGTCGAACTCGTTGCGCACGACTCGGTAGCACTCGCAGGCGGCACTCTCAAGTTTCGATCGATTCTTGATGGTCACGTGGCCGCGTGAGTACTCGATAAGGCCTGCATGGTGGAGGGAACCGGCTGCCAACGTAACCGTGGTGCGGGGTGTACCCAACATGGCGGCCAGAAACTCATGGGTCAGCGGCATTCGATCCGTCCGCACGCGGTCGTGGCAGGTGAGCAGCCAGCGAGCCAACCTTTCCGCAATGGGATGCACCCGGTTGCAAGCGGCATTCTGCGCACTCTGAACCAAATTGGCCAGCAGGTACTTGTGCAGGTGACGCCGCAACTCGCCGGGGCGCTCAAACTCGTCCCTAAGGCATTGTGCTTTGATGCGAAAGCCACTGCCAGCGATCTGGATATAGGTTTGTCCCGGCATGGTCTTCGCGCCCAGCAGCATCGGAAGGCCCACCACTCCTTCCCTGCCGACGACGCCAACCTCTACTGTTGCGCCATTTTCCATGGGCAATACCACGGAAGCAAGCCCATCTTCCAGAAAGTATGCATATTTGCTTTTGCCATCGAGCAGCTCTTCCCTCAGTTTCAGATTCACGGGGGAGAGGTGCGGCTTGAGGCGGTTAATCTCGGCTTCGGGTAGGGCGGCTAAGACTCGGTTCTGGTATTTACGTGTGGGCGGAGGCATGGGATGCTCCTTTCGCGAGGGCGGTTCCGAAGAACCGGCACCTGAATGCGCAAAGGAGCCAACCCCATCACGGGGGCATGCAAGTGTGCGTATGGAGATGTCATCTCAAAGGCTACGCCACCGTAGGCTGTTAAGCAAACTGCAGAACGGTAAAGCTAACAACCCCAGCGACCAGCGTGGAGAAGAGAATCGTGACGATGAGAAGTCCAGATTGCGATCTTAGGATGCAGGACTTGCTGCCCGAGGGCAACGGGCAATTTTGCCGCAACAGTTCTGGCCAGGGCAGACCACCTGCGCCGGGGATAGCGCATCGGAAGATGCAAGGTAATTCCGGGCCGCTCCCGTCTTCACTTCCCGCCCTTCGTTCAGGCCTGGTGACCGCACATGCTTGGTCCTTCGCAAACTGCGAGCCAGGAGGTGTTTGAGATGGCGCTGGTTTTCTCGGTATTGGCGGTCTTCATCGGACTCATGCTCTTGATCTCAATCGCATGTGAGCGCGAACTACGGCGCAGTGAACGGGAGGAGAAACCTCAACCCAGAAAGGCCGCGTGAGGAGAGGTCTACCAGCAGCAATCGGTTGCGGGAAACCCACGGGGACCCGGACCGCCGGAAGCTTGGCAAGGACGACCCGACACGGAGAGGCAAGAACGATCAGGAGGTCGCCCATGACTTTTCTTGTTGCCTTCAACGCCCGCAGGAAATGCGTCGAGTGAAATTCAACTCCCCGCGCGCCTGCTTGCGGCGTTCCAGCCCGGCGCAGTTCGCGGCGGCGGTCGGCGTCCTCGTAGCGGCGCTTCTCGTCCGCGGTCTCGGGGATGACAGGAGGGACCCGATGAACCTCATTGCGACCGAGCTGTACTCGCAAGCATCTGTAACTGCCATGAAAGCCATTCAAGTCCAGAAGACCGGCGGACCGGAAGTTCTCACGCTCGTCGATCTCCCCGTACCAGAACCCAAGCCCAACGAAGCTTTGGTGAAGGTCTCCGCTGCCGGGGTCAACTTCATCGACATCTATTTTCGCCAGGGCCAATACCCTGCTCCGCTGCCGTTCGTGGACGGCCAGGAGGCGGCCGGGGTCGTAACAGCCGTCGGAAGCAGCGTTAAGTCCCTGAAGACCGGGGAGCGGGTCGCCTATACCGGTGTTCTCGGAGCCTACGCGGAATACGCTACCGTTCCCGCCGACCGGCTGGTGCGCCTCCCAGACAATCTTGACGATCGCCAGGCTGCTGCTGCCATGTTGCAAGGAATGACAGCGCAGTATTTGGTCAAGACCACCTTTCCTCTAAAACGCGGCGACACCGCGCTCATCCATGCCGCGGCCGGCGGAGTCGGACTTCTCCTTGTGCAGTGGGCAAAGAACTTGGGCGCCCGCGTCATCGGCACGGTCGGGTCTGCAGAAAAGGCCGTATTGGCCCGCGAAGCCGGCGCCGATGACGTCATCATCTACACCCAGACTGATTTTGAAGCGGAGGTCAAGCGGCTTACCGACGGCAAGGGAGTAGACGTGGTCTATGACGGCGTCGGTAAGAGCACCTTCGACAAAGATATGAACGTTCTGCGTCCCCGCGGGTACCTGGTGCTGTTCGGCGCAGCGAGCGGGCCGATTCCGCCGCTGGATCCAAGTAAGCTCGCACAGAAGGGTTCCTTGTTTCTCACGCGTCCGACTCTGGCTCATCACATCGCTGCCCGCGAGGAACTCGAAAGCCGTGCCGCGGATGTTCTTGGCATGATCGCTTCCGGCAAGCTGAAGCTTCGCATCCAGCATGTTTATCGGTTAGAGGAAGCCCAACAAGCGCATCGGGACCTGGAAGCGCGCAAAACCACAGGTAAGCTGTTGTTGGTGCCGTGAGCGGCTCTGAGACCGCGATTGACCTCCGGCCTAGAAGAGCGCGAAAGCGCAGCAGACCGGCTCCACCGTTGTCATCCGCAACCCTGCCGGGCTGGAGGCGTTAATCGCGGCGTAAGAGGTGTAATCTGCCAGCGGTACTTCGATTGGAGATCGCCATGCCTCGCTAAGAATTCTCTGCGAAGACCGCCAGAAGCCCTTCGAGATCATCCTCACGCTTGCGGAATACGAAAAGGGCAAGATCGCGTGCCCGAAATACGGTGGTAAACACGTGCATCATGAGACTGCCGCGGCTCCTTCGGCTTCTACTACCACAAGGAGGTGGACTCCTTTGCCTTCTTCGACGCCCCGACGCCATGGGTGAGCAGGTGGTGCTCGAGGTCATGGAACAGTGGAAGGCCATGAAAGAGACGACGCAGGGCAAGGCGATGCAGTGGCTGCAGCGCAATCAAGGGGACGAGTCCAGCTTGACCATCGATGGGAAGCACGTATAATTGTGCTGCACGTATTTGCGTGCTACCTTATGAAGACCAACATTACATTGAAACTTGACGCGGATCTTCTGCGCGAGGTCCGAATCCTGGCGGCCAGCGAGGGCACGTCAATCAGCGCCTTGCTCGCTGCACGGCTCGAGAAAATGGTGCGTGAACGCAAAGCTTACGACGGTGCACGTAGGCGTGCTCTGGCCCGGCTGAAGGAAGGCTTTGACTTGCGGTGGACCCCTCCCCGCTCGCGGGACGAACTGCATGAGCGATAGATGCTTCGTAGATACCAACATTCTGGTGTACGCGCACGACCGCTCGGCAGGGTTGAAGCACAAGCGCGCGCGGCGACTGATCGAGGAGCTCTGGAGTTCCAGCCGGGGTGTACTGAGCACGCAAGTCCTTCAGGAGCTTTGTATTAACGTTCGTCGCAAGACCAGCCGTCCCTTGTCTGTAGAAGAAACCCGCCGTCTGGTGCAGGACTACTTGAGCTGGGAGGTCGTCGTCAACACTCCAGCATCTGTCATCCAGGCACTCGAGATCGAGGTGCGCTACAAGATCTCCTTTTGGGATGCCCTCATCGTTCAGGCTGCGGAAAGTGCCGGCGTTGCGATCCTGTATTCCGAAGACTTTGCGACGGGCCAACGGTACGGTTCACTTCGCGTTGTCAACCCGCTCACGGACTCAGCGTCTCCATCCCATGCCAATCCCACTTCTTGACTGTAGGACGTCGAGTTGTTGGAGAGCCTGAAGTCTCTTGGCGAGTTCTGGTGTGACACGACAGCTGCGAGGCACACCGAAGCAGTCAAGGCCTGTCCTCCCCAGTAAGTAGCCATTCGATAGTTTTGCCGAACTCGCGCGCAATTCTCAGCAAGATCTCGGCCCCGACCTCGGCTTTCCCGTGCTCGACATTGGACGCATCGGAATCCGGAAATGATTCCCAATCAAAAGCGAGGTCCGCCGGGCTCTAAACGCTTCCCGCGAGCATTCCAGCGAATCCGCCGGAGGCGACAAGGAAGTCGCCTACCAGGTCCACTACTCTTGGTAGCCCGCACCCATCACACAAGCTCTTCCGCCCGGATCGGCAGCTGCCGGATGCGCCTCCTGGTCGCTGCAAAAATCGCGTTGCACACCGCCGGTGCAATCGGCGGTGTTCCGGGCTCTCCGATCCCGCTCGAAGGCTGATCGCTCGGCACGATGTGTACCTCGATCTTCGGCATCTCATTCACGCGCAGCATTTGGTAATCGTCGAAATTCCCTTGCTCCACACGCCCCTTATTGATTGTGATTGCACCTTTGAGCGCTGCCGTCAGCCCGAAAACGATT
>Ga0335081_10007949_pt1 | contig 16985 bp, 14 predicted proteins | sample Lox_Sample_35_FD_206713 | JGI IMG/M metagenome (GOLD analysis project Ga0335081, IMG submission 206713) | Soil microbial communities from Loxahatchee National Wildlife Refuge, Florida, United States - Lox_Sample_3.5 | ecosystem: Environmental > Terrestrial > Soil > Wetlands | place: USA... | reverse complement strand
CCGCTCCACGGCGGGGCCGGGATAGTCCCCCATCGGTTGGCCTCCTGTTTGAGGCCGTTATCCCTAACCCGCCCCAGCGGACACTTCACTTGTTATTCAGAGCGGACATATCACTTGTTATCGACAGGAGGGAAAAATGAGTGCTTGACAAGATGTCGGAATCCTAGTAAAAGCCACGATAGCGAGTTACCCCGTTTGTGTAGCCCCAGGGCGGGCGAAAGGGATGAGGTGTGGGTATGAACAGGCGGGGTATACTGCTATTCACTCTAGTGTTTCTCGTTTGCCTTTCCTCAAGCTACGCAAACATTACCAATCTCGTGTACGCCGACGATGGCGACGGTGCGTTCGTTTGTAGCAATCCTGGGAGTTGGTCGGGGAGCACCAATGAGTTGAGCGTAGGTGTGACGGGAAAGCAGTGTTGGGCGCCCGGACACCTGTTGCTCAACATTTACACGGATGGCGCGGACGATCCGACGCTCAAGATCGATAATTCGATTGAGAATGACACGAGCTTCGCTTGGACTGAGTTTACGGTGAACCTGACCATGGCCGTACAGTTCACGCTCACCAATGTGGACGTGAGCGTCCCTGGGAGCTGGTCGGTCGTCAGCTTCGACCAGACGGCCAACTACACCGGTAGTAATTACCTTGCGACAGTCGTGTATAACACGGGGCCGGCCATTCCAAACGACGGGACCAGCACCATCGATTTCGGTTACTGGGTGAAGTTTTCCGGTTCGCCGTCGTACGTCCTCACGCAGGAAATGATTCCCGTCCCCGAGCCGAGCACGCTCGTGCTCTTGGCATTCGGCGGGTTGTTCCTCGCCCGGTTCGCGTCGCGCCGCAGCCGGAAGTAACCACGAGACATTTGGGTGAGTGATCGCGGGCCGCTTCGCTTGAGGCGGCCCGTTCCTTTTTGTTTCTGGGAGATTTGGACGACCGATAGGTTTGGCTTCCCGGCAGTCCTTTTCCCTTGCAATGGGTTCTGCGGGCAAATACGCTCCCCCCGTCGCTCGCCACGAACGGAGGAAGAATGGATTTATGCCACTGAAACTTCGCGACCGATACACTTACGACCTGCTTTCCTTGGGAGAAATCATGCTGCGGCTGGACCCGGGTGAGGGACGGATTCGCACGGCCCGCAAGTTCGAGGCGTGGGAAGGCGGCGGTGAGTACAACGTCGCGCGTGGCCTGCGCAAGTGTTTCGGATTGAAGACCGCGGTCGGCACCGCGCTGGTCGACAACGAAGTCGGCCACCTGATCGAGGACTTTATCATGCAGGGCGGGGTTGCCACCGACCTCATTCTGTGGCGGCCTGACGACGGCATCGGCCGGGCCGTGCGTAACGGATTGAACTTCACCGAGCGCGGCTTTGGCGTCCGCGGCGCCGTCGGCGTGTCCGACCGCGGTCATACGGCCGCCAGTCATCTCCAGCCGGGCGACTTCGACTGGGACAAGATTTTTGGCGAGATCGGCGTGCGCTGGTTGCACACCGGCGGCATTTTTGCGGCGTTGAGCGAGACGACGGCGGCCCTGGCGATCGAAGCCGTCCAAGCGGCCCCCAAGCACGGCACCATCGTCAGCTACGACCTGAATTATCGCCCGAGCCTCTGGAAGAGCATCGGCGGCCGAGCCAGGGCACGCGAAGTCAACCGCGAGATCGCCAAGCACGTCGACGTGATGATCGGCAACGAGGAGGATTTTACGGCGTGCCTCGGATTTGAGGTCGAGGGACTCGATCCCCACATCACCAACATCGAAGCCGGGGCGTTCAAGAAAATGATTCGGCAGGCCACGGCCGAGTACAAGAACTTCAAGGTCGTGGCGACAACGCTGCGCAAGGTCATCACCGCTACGAAGAACGACTGGAGCGCCATCTGCTGGATGGACGGGAAGTTCTGCGAGAGCCGCTTGTATCCGGAATTGGAGATCTTGGATCGCGTCGGCGGTGGCGACAGTTTCGCGAGCGGTTTGATTTACGGTCTCATGAAGACGGGCGACCCGCAGGCAGCCGTCGATTACGGCGCGGCGCACGGCGCGTTGGCCATGACCACGCCCGGCGACACGTCGATGGCCACTCTCCAGGAGGTCGAAAAGGTCCTGGGTGGCGGCACCGCCCGGGTTGTGCGGTAGCCGGTTGCGGGCAATTTGCGGGTCAGACCCGAACCATGGTTTCGGATTCGGAGCCCAGTAATTCAGGCGATTCGGTGTCCGGGATGAACCTGTATTGCCTAACGGCGGCGGTACCGGACTGCAATCATCAAGATCGTGCTGCTCAGGACCAGCATGACCGTCGACGGTTCTGGCACGATGGGAGGCGACGAGGGCGTACCGATACGGATCAACATGTCGTTGTAATCGCCCAAGCCGCCCTCTTTTCCCCTCAGCCCCAAGCGGCTGCTGTTCTCAATGCCAATCCAGTAGACTTCGTTTGACGCCGCGAGTGATTGCTCGAAGACGACGAACTGTTGGTGCGACGTATCCCTGTAAGGGTTCAGCCGCGACTGCGTGAAGAACGGCGACTGGCCTTCGATCTTCAGGTAAAAGCCATATTGAAGGCTGGGCGCAAAAGTGACGTTTGTGCCGGGCGAGTCGGAGCCGTCAAGGATCGGATGCAGCGTCAACAACGGGTCTGAGACGTCGTACCAGCCGAATTCCTCATGGTCGGCGAGGGCGGGGGGTGTGGCTTCCAGCGCTAGCACGGCCGTGTTGGTAAGTTCCGTCCTGTCGAACACGAAATTCAGGTCGGCATTGCCGCCGGTCTTCTTCTTCGATTTCTTGATGCTTTTGCCCCAGTAAGGCAGGGGGAGCGGGTTGTCGGGCGCGTCCTCCAAGGTATAAGCTGGGTCCTCGGTCGAATCCGTGAGGTAAAAGCCAATGTTGCCTGTCTTCTTCTGTATCTTGCTTGTGCCGTCCAGTGATCTGTTGTCCCAGTACGGTTTGCCGTTGTTCTTCAGGTTCTGTTTCGTCCATATCTGAAACGTATCAGTCCCCGTTCCACTGATTGTGTCGGCCCAGCCTGGTGGTGCTACGCACAGGATTAGTGCGAATAGACTACCCCATAACACTCGTTTGATACCCATACATTTCCCTATGGTTGTGCCCCCGAACCATCGTTTCTGTACGCGGGACAGCGTACGGCGCGGCCTTGGAGAATCCTATTGGCCAGCTGGCTGATTTCCGCATCGGTGAGCGGCTGAGACCCCATCCGTTGACAATCCCATGGACGGCTCGGGCCGAAAGGAACTGGGGGCCGTAGGTATTTCCGGCGAACTCACGCCGGGTGCTGGAACGACGCAACCGCCATCGGCCGCGCGCTGACGCGCAAGCAACTTGACCGGGAGGACGTTCCCGACGTACTATGACCGGCCATGCGGGCTCGGACTACGACCCTGTGACTGGGATGTGGCTTTCATCGGACCTCCAATTCTGGTTCAGTGGCCGGCACTTTTTGCCACTTGAGTCGAGTCAAGGTGGGTGAATCTTTACGGAGAGGTGGCTGAGTGGTCGAAAGCGGCGGTTTGCTAAACCGTTGTACGGGATAAAACCTGTACCGAGGGTTCGAATCCCTCCCTCTCCGCCATTAGTGATCGTCCGGCAGTCCGTATTACGCCGACGAGGGGAGTGCATACTGCCGAGCGCTTACGGATCAAGTTCTTCCGGTTCACCTTTCTGAGGCTTGCCCCTGTGGTGTTCGATGCTTGAACCACGCTCAAGATCGGGCGGCAGAAGCCGAACCGGGGTCTTGGTCTCGATTCGATGGCTCACATGTACTTTGCGCTGTATTCTGACTCGGTTCCCCGTATACTCGGATTCAAACCGACGAACGTGTCGGAAAAGAGTGAAGAAGAAATGGTGAGGATTGAGTAGGAGGTAAAGCGAGAAGTCTCGGATGTCAGAAGTTGGACTACGCATAAGTGGCGAAGTTGAGCTGAAATGGCGGATGTTCCTGTTGTCATTTAGTGCTCTGTTCCTTGAGCTGATGATCATTCGTTGGGTGCCTTCGGTTGTCAGGCTCGTGGCGTACTACGCGAACTTGATGCTGCTGAGTTCTTTTCTTGGACTGGGCGTCGGCGCGATGACGAGCCACCGGAAAGCTCGTCTTTTTGGCTGGTTTCCTGTTTTGCTGCTGCTGGATATTGGGGTGCTATTGCTTTGCCGGCAAGTAGCTCTGGGTGCGAGCAACGCCGAGGTGCGCTTCTACGCGGTAGCTCTCCAACTGCGAAACTACCTGATACTAATAGGGGTGTTCATAGCAAACGCAGTGATCTTTGTCCCGTTGGGTCAAGAGATTGGAAGGATCTTTAGCGCTCTGCCCAGACTGACGGCTTATGCGTGGGATCTGGGCGGAAGTCTTTGCGGCACTCTGAGCTTCGGTTTGTTCTCATTTCTGTGTTTCTCGCCGATGGTCGGGACGGCCATCGTGACGGTGATCTATCTCATTTTGGGAAATCGGAAATCCTGGTTCTGGCAGGTGCCAGCATTCGCCGTCGTAATCTTGGGCATGCTGCAAGCCAATGAGCGGGCGGCCATCTGGTCGCCGTATTACTACATTACCGTGCGCGAACCGATACCGGGTGCTCCCGCTCTGTCACAACCGGCTCCCAATATCCGGACGATGCATGATCCTCCAATCTATTTTGTCAGTGTGAACCAGGATTTTTACCAGGCCAATTATACGCTCGATATGAACCGATACACTCCGGGGTCGCCTCTCGCAAACTATGTGCTCTCTCACTATCGGCACTACATGCTTCCCTACGCACTCGCGCGAGGCCGAGAACGAGTACTGGTGCTTGGCGCAGGCCCGGGCAATGATGTTCAGGCGGCCCTACTGTCGGGGGTCCGGCATGTCGACGCTGTCGAAATCGATCCTGTTTTGGTCCAGATCTCTCGACGATTTAGTCCGGCGGCGCCCTACGACGATCCGCGGGTGAGCGTACATGTGGATGATGCCCGGGCCTTTTTGCAGCGGGCAGTTCCAGGATATGATCTGGTGGTTTTTGGATTTCTCGATTCGCAAGCTCTGTTCAGCTACATGAGCAACATCCGCCTGGATGGATTCGTGTATACAGTCGAAAGCATTCGTTCGGCTTACGGGCTGTTGGGCGAACACGGAATGCTATCGATATCCTTTTATGCTGCCAAACAATGGCTGGCACTGAAGCTTTGTCGCATGGTCGCCGAAGGGACAGGACGAACGCCAATCGTCTATCTGAACGGCGGGCAGATCATTCTATGTGTGCCACGAGGTCCTGACATCGATGCTCCGCGAGCATTGCCCCCTTTCCAGCGGGTGCGCGTTGACGATCTGCTGCCGGTTCCTCCTCCGACGGACGATTGGCCATACCTGTATCTTTCGAAGAAAACAATCCCGAGTGATTATTTGATCGCTATGGGTAGCCTACTGGCACTTTCACTCGTGGTGGTCCTGGCCCTGCGCGGCGGCCGCTTTAACGCAAATGACGGCCACTTCTGCTTTTTGGGGATGGGGTTTCTATTGTTGGAGACAAAGAGCATCAGTGATTGTTCGCTGTACTTTGGAGCAACCTGGCTGGTCACCGCAATCGTTGTGGGAGGCGTGCTGCTCATGGTTCTTGGTGCGAACTGGGTCGCGATTCGCCTCAAACGCTTTTCCTATTTCCTGTATCTTCCCGTTTTCGGTGCGCTCACTATCCTGTACTTCATGCCACGCGATTTGATTCTCGCGTTGCCTTTCGCCGGGCGGCTGCTGTGGACAGTGTTGGTAGTTCCATTGCCGATCTTCTGTGCCGGGATGATCTTTTCGGTGACATTTCGAGAGACCACGAGTCCCGCGACGCTGTTCGGAGCAAACTTGGTTGGAGCGATGATCGGCGGCTTTTGCGAATACCTCGGGATGGCCACTGGCAGTCAGTGGCTCACCTTACTCGTGATGGGGGCTTACATTGGCAGCCTTGTATTTGTATTCGCGGCCCGGGTTTCCCATTCCCGAACGCAGTCGGTCGGTGCGGGCGATACGCTGGCTGCCACGGGGCAACGCTAGCTGACAAAGCCCAACGGCCACCAGGATTTGTCCGGCTCCGATTGATCGTCTTTGTCTCGTAATGCACCAACGAAGGAAGAGGTTAGTTCGTTTTTCATGATGGCCACACGCCCTCGACGAATAACAATCGAACCGACCCCGTTCCCGGATCCAGCGCAGGCGACAAGCAGACCGGCACTCTCGGACGCGATGCTTTATTTCTCCTGCGGTGTTCGTCCGGCCGCGGCCCGGAGCTTCGCGAGCCTGTTGCGCACCTCAGGATCACCGGGGCTGATCTGCAACGCCTGCTCGTATTGTCGGATTGCCTCTTCGGTCTTGCCCGTTTGCTCCAGGGCGACTCCCAAATTGTAATGGGCCTCAGCCATGCCGGGCGCGGTTCGCAGCGCCCGCTCGAAATGTCCGATCGCCTCCGGCGCGCGGCCGAGCCGCAGCAAGGCAGTTCCCAGATTGTTCTGCGCGTCGGTGAGGTCGGGCCGGATGCGTACCACCTGCTCGTACTGCTCCACCGCCTCTGGCAACTGGCCGGCACGCTCCAGGGCGACTCCGAAATTGTAGTGTGCCTCGGCGAAATCTGGTTTGAGCCGCGCGGCCTGTTTGTATTGTTGCAGCGCTTCCTGGAACCGTCCCGCACGCTCCAACGAGACTCCCAGGTTGTAAAGCCCCTCTGCCAGATCGGGTTTGAGCCGGACCGCTTGCTCGTACTGTTCCAGTGCCTCCTGCACGCGGCCCACCTGCTCCAAGGCAACTCCGAGGTCGTAGTGCGCCCCGGCGATATGGGGGTTGAGCCGTAGCGCCTCTTCGAATTGCCCGATCGCTTCCTGGGGCCGGCCCGCCTTCCCGAGGGCAATCCCCAGGTTGTAGTGATCCAGCGGCTCCTGGGGAAACCGGGCGACCGTGTCGGCCCAGAGGGTAACATCGCTCCGATAATCCCGATTGCGCCGCCAGGTCAGAACTCCCAACCCAATCGCCATCGCCATGAACACAACCAAACTTCGCCGGCCTGCCACCGAGTACAAACCCATCACCACCACACTCACGACCGCCGCCAACGACAGGTACATGCGATGTTCGTAAATCACATCGTGAAGCGGGATGATGCTCGAGCTCGGCACCAGAATCAGAAAGAACCACGCGCCGACAAACCCCCAGACCAGCCCCGACGCCGGAGTCGGAGCCGGCTTCCTTCTCCAAGCCCAAACCAACGCCCCCAACAGAGCGAGCACCACCGCCGTCGGCAACAGAGTGCTCGTCCAAGTCCAAGCGACCGACCACGGGTGATTCAAGCTCAACGGGGAGGGCCACACGGACAGTCGCAAATAGTAGAGGATCACCCCCGGCTGGGTCGCCAGATACTCCCACCAGCGGATGGGATACTCCGGCTGCGCCGCCATTGATGCGTAGGCCAGAACGCCGGCACAAACTTCCAGAACGCCAAGCAGTATCCATGTGCTGGCCAACGCGAGATACACCGGCCAGCGTCGGCGCCACGCCTCACGGAACGAGTTCGAAACAAACGCCCGGTCGTACAACATCACCATCACCGGGGCGGTGACCATCACCTCTTTGCTGGCCATCCCCGACGCACAGGCGGCGACCGACAAACCGTACCACAACCGGCTCCCGGGCTTCCATGAACCATTTCCCATGAACCATTTCGCATTTCCCGTGGGCGGCAGCTCGGCCCCGCGGATGAAACAGTACAACGTGAGCAGATAAAACAACCCCATGATCGATTCGGCCCGTTGAATGATGTAGGTGACCGACTCGGTTTGCAGCGGATGAACTGTCCAGAGGACGGCCGTAGCCAGGGCCAATTCGTTGGCAGCGGCACCGAACCCCGACACCAGTGTCGGGGTCAGCAGCGTGCGGCGCACGATGCCCAGCAAGGTCAGACCGGCAAGTATATGAACGAGCAGGTTCACGACGTGATAGCTCCACACGTTATAACCGCTGATGGCGTAGTTAATGGCCAGCGACAGATTGATGAGCGGCCGGCCACCCTCCGCCGTAAACCAATTCTCACGGACCGGGGACAGGCATTGCCCGATCGGCCAGAGACGGCGGATCGTCGGGTTCTCGGGAATTGACCGGAAGTCATCATGGCAAAACCCGCCGGTGAAGCTGTCGGAATAGGCCAGCAGTCCCGCCGCCACCACCAGCAGCGGGAAGAACTTCCTTGCGTTTGCCAACAGTGAGCGTTCCGTCATCTCATGCTCACGGAGCCGGCTGCGGGCGTGCCGACCCGGCTCGGAGTGAGGCGAGCCTGTCTTGTGCCCGGGTCAGGTGGGGATTGATTCGCAGTGCCTGCTCGTAATGTTTGATGGCATCATCGATCTTCCCGGTTTGCTCCAAAACGACCGCCAGATTGTAATGTGCCTCGGCGTAGTCGGGCCGGAACCGCAGGGCTTGCTGCCACTGTTCGATCGCCGCCGGCACGTTGCCGAGTCTTGCCAGGGCAAGCCCGAGACTATAATGGGCCTCCACGGAATCCGGTTTGATGCGCAACGCTTGCTCGTAGTGTTTAACGGCGTCCTCGACCCGCCCTTTTTCGAAAAGGCATTTCGCGAGGTTGCAGTGCGCCTCGGCGTAATCCGGCTGGATCCGCAGAGCTTCCTCCCAATGTGCCATCGCTTCGTCGGTCCGGCCCGCTTTACCCAGCGCGACGGCCAGGTTGTTGTGGGCCTCGGCATAATCCGGGTTGATGCGGAGCGCTTGCTCGTAGTGTTGGATTGCCTCTGGCAGTTTGCCCACTCGATCGAGGGCAATTCCCAGATTGTTATGGGCCTCAGAGAAATCGGGTTTGATCCGCAGCGCTTGTTCGAAATGGCGGATGGCCTCCTCGATCTTGCCCGCTTGGAATAGAGCGTTTCCCAAGTTGTTGTATGGCTCGGCAAAATCGGGTTTGATGCGCAGCGCTTGCTCGTAGTGTCCGATGGCTTCTTGAACCCGGCCGACCCGGGCGAGGGCGAGTCCCAAATCGTTGTGGGCGGCGGCCAAATCGGGTTTGACCCTCAGCGCTTGCTCAAAATGCGGGATCGCTTCCTGCGGCCGGGCCAAGTCCAGGAGCGCCACGCCGTAATTGTACTGCAACCACGCATCATCGGGTGTGACCCGCAGGGCCTGCTCGAACCGTTCGATCGCCTCTTGGTTCCTACCCGCTTTTTCCAGGGCAAATCCCAGGCTGGAATGCGGGTCCACGTGGTAATCCTGATTGCGTCGCCAGGTGAGAAACCCCAGCCCGATTGCCAGTGCGGCGATGACGGCGAAACTGTGCCGGCCCGCGAGCGAATACAACCCGATCACCACCATACTCACCACCGCCGCCAACGACAGGTACATCCGGTGTTCGGCAAGCACGTCGGTTAACGGCACCACGGTCGAAGTCGGAGTCAAAATCAGGAAGAACCATGCCCCCACAAATCCCCAAGCCGGATGTTTTCGCCAAGCCCACACCACAGCCACGAGGAGGACCACAACAACAATCGCAGGCGGCAGGATGCGCGTCCACGTCCTGGCGATTGGCCACTCGCAAATCAGACGGAGCGGGGCTGGCCACGCGGTCAGCCGCAGATAATGGAGAATCACCCCCGGCTCGGTTGCCAGATACTCCCACGAAGTGATGCCGGCGTGCCGCGCATTCTTGGCCGTGGTGGCGAAGTTGCCCGCGGAAACCAGCACGACCCCCAGCAACATCCAGGTGCCGATGAAGGCCAGGTACAGCGGCCATCGTCGCCGCCACGCTTGGCGAAACGAGTCCGAAAGAAACGCCCGGTCGTAAAGTATCACCATCACCGGGGCAGTAGCCATCGACTCTTTGCTGCCCATTCCCAACGCGCAAGCCGTTACCGACAGGCCATACCACAGCCGGCTCCGCCGTCCCCATGAACCATTTCCCATTTCCCATTCCCCATTCCCTATGGGTGGCGACTCGGTTCCTCGGATGAAACAGTACAACGTGAGCAGGTAGAACAAGCCCATGATCGATTCGGCGCGCTGGATGATGTAGGTCACCGATTCGGTTTGCAGCGGATGAACCGTCCAGAGGACCGCCGTGGCCAGGGCCAACTCGTCGGCAGCGGCGCCGAAGCGAGCGCGCAGTGTCGGGGTCAGCAGCGTGCGGCGCACGATCCCCAGCAGGGTCAGACCCGCGAGGATGTGAACGATCAGATTCAGTGCGTGGTATCCCCACACGTTGTACCCGCCAAGGGCGTAGTTGATGGCGAGGGAAAGATTGATGATCGGACGTCCTTGCACCGTGAGTCCGGGGGCAATTTGGTCCGCACGCGGCGGCGACAACGGTTGCCAGATTGGCCAAAGTTGCCGGATCGTGGGGTTCATGGGGATCGAACCCACGTCGCCCCAGAAGTATCCGCCCGTGAAACTGTTGGAATAAGCCAGCAGCCCGGCCGCGACCACCACGAACGGAAAGAACTTCCGCGCTTTCATGGGGCCGACAGTCTATCCGAAGGGACGGGTGTCAGCCAGCCGGACTTGTTTGAGTCGTGGCGGCGTGACGCAGGATTGGCCGGTTGGCGGTGACGGATCTTGAACTGGCATTTGGCGGCGCCGGCGACTCGACAGGATGACGCGTTGTGCTAGTTTGAGCGTATCATGAACCGCAAACGTCTGGGCAACTCGGACATGAAGATCACGCCGGTCGGTTTCGGCGCGTGGGCAATCGGTGGCGACTGGCAATTTGGTTGGGGCGACCAAGATGACCGGCAATCCATCGCGGCGATCCATCGCGCGCTCGAACTCGGTGTGAACTGGATCGATACCGCTGCCGTGTACGGACTCGGTCATTCGGAGGAGGTCGTGCGCGAGGCGTTGCGTCAGTGGCGTGGCCCGCGGCCGTATGTGTTCACCAAGTGCGGAATGGTCTGGAACGAGAAACGCGAAGTGCATGAGGTGTTGCGCGGGGATTCGATCCGCCGCGAATGCGAGGCGAGCCTGCGCCGGCTCGGCGTGGACGCGATCGACCTCTACCAAATCCATTGGCCGGTGGACGACATGGCGGGAACGGTGGAGGGGTGGACGACGTTGGCCCGGCTGCAAAAGGAAGGGAAAGTGCGCTGGATCGGGGTATCGAATTTCAACGTGGAAGAATTGCAGAACGCGCAGGCGGTTGCGCCGGTCACGTCGTTGCAGCCGCCGTACTCGTTGATCCGGCGCGACGTGGAATCGAGCCAGCTTCCGTACTGCCAGCGCGAGGGGATCGGCGTGATTGTGTATTCGCCGATGGCGTCGGGATTGCTCACCGGCGCGATGACGCGTGAACGGGTCGCTTCGTTGCCCAAGAGCGATTGGCGGACCCGCAATCCGGCGTTTCAAGAACCGAAACTGTCCGAGAACCTCGCCGTGGCGGAGCGGTTGCGGGTCGTCGGCGCCCGGCACGGCCGGTCCCCCGGCGAAGTGGCGATTGCGTGGACGCTACGTCATCCGGCCGTGACCGCGGCCATCGTCGGCGCCCGGAACGCCAAGCAAGTGGACGGCATCATCGGCGCGATGGAATTCCGTCTCGCGCCGGAAGAAATCGCAGCGGTCGAAGCCAACAATTGAATAGCTGGGTGGGGGAATGACAAGACAAATGCGCACGCGACGAAAGGGAACGTCATGGATTTGAAACTCGAAGGCAAGACGGCGGTGGTCAGCGGTTCGACGGCGGGGATAGGGCATGCCATCGCGTTGGGGCTGGCGCGGGAGGGCGCGCGCGTGGCGGTGAACGGCCGCACACAGAAGCGCGTGGACGCCGCCATCGCGACCATCCGCAAAGCAGTGCCGCGGGCGAACGTGGAGGGCATTGCCGCGGATCTCGGCACGGCGTCGGGGTGCGCGAAGTTTGCTCGCCAGGTTCCGGCGGTGGACATCCTCGTCAACAACGTCGGCATCTTCGAGCCGAAACCGTTCGAAAAGATTCCCGATGCGGACTGGCAGCGGATGTTCGAGGTGAACGTGATGTCGGGTGTGCGGTTGAGCCGCGCGTATTTGCCCGGCATGAAGCAACGGGGCTGGGGACGGATCGTGTTCATCTCCAGCGAGAGCGGGGTCCATATTCCCGCCGAGATGGTGCATTACGGAATGACGAAAACCGCGCAGATCGCCGTCGCCCGGGGCATCGCCGAGAGTTGTGCGGGCACCGGCGTGACCGTGAACAGCGTGCTCGCCGGGCCGACCGCTTCGGAAGGGGTCACCAACTTCGTGGCGGAACTGGCGCGACAACAAAAAATGACGCCCGTGGAATTCGAAAAGGAATTCTTCCGGTCGGTGCGTCCGACCTCGTTGCTCAAGCGGTTCCTGCAGCCTGACGAGGTGGCGAAGGTGGTGATCTTTGTTTGTTCTCCCGAAGCCGCGGCCATCAACGGCGCTGCCGTCCGCGCGGAGGGCGGGGTGGTCAAGGCGGTGGTGTAAGGGCTTACCCGGGTCCGGTAGTTAGTTGCCGGACTGTGAGTAACTCCGTTGGATTCTTTGCTTGAGGGCGCTTATCGTGACGCCGCCAGTGGGTCGGGAGTTTTGTTGTGCGGTCTGCGGAGGCGCATTGGTGTGGGCTGAGTGGGCAGCGGCGGACGCCTTCTGTTTGTCCGCCTCCGCCTTGGCCGCGGCGGCCTTTTCTTCTTCGGCCTTTCGAGCTTGGTCCGCCTGCCGTTCAGCCGCTTGCCGGGCGGTGGTGACCTTCTGTACGGATGCCTCCCATGCCGCGGCCTTTTGCGGGTCGTAGCCGAATTGCTTCTGCAGGTCCGGAGGCAAAGTTGCCAGGGGCATCGTTGCGATCCCCGTGCTGTGGTACAGCGTAACCGTGCTCGGCGTCAGCCTGCCCCAGCGGACATCGTGATACGTTACGCCGTCGATCGTGACGGAATTGGAGGACACGTCGCCCGCCGTAGCGTCCAATGAGGTATTGTTGGTAGCAGTGGCCGGAGCGGGTGGGGCGGGTTGGTCGGCCAGGGCCGTCGCAACAGCCAGGCTGCAAAACAGGAAGAACACTGCAACAGTTCTCATCGCCACCAGTCCTTTCGATTGTACAATCTACGCGCGTTCATTTCGCTGGCAAGGCCTTTCGGTTCTCGAATGAAGCGGTTGCAGCTCCGCCTTGACACGGCGCCTGTGAGGCGGAAGATTGACGCCGGACACGGAGGCGAGAGTATTATGATCAAGACACCTGCTTATGCTGCTGCTGTAGCCAAGGCGCCGTTGGCGCCGTTATTCATCGAACGCCGCGAGCCCGGCGCGCACGACGTACTGATTGAGATCGTGTATTGCGGCGTGTGCCATTCGGACATCCATCAGGTCCGCGACGAATGGGCGGCCGGCATCTTTCCGATGGTGCCGGGCCACGAGATCGTGGGACGCGTCGCGAAAGTCGGCGACAAAGTGAAACGGTTCAAGGTCGGCGATCTGGCTGGTGTCGGCTGTTTCATCGATTCGTGCCGTAAGTGTCCCGAATGCAAGGCCGGGCTCGAACAGTATTGCCAGGTCGGCGCGAACTGGACCTACAACGCCCGCGAACGGGACGGAAAGACGCCGACGTACGGCGGCTATTCCACCCGGATTGTGGTGGACGAACAGTACACGCTGCATGTGTCACCCAAGCTGCCGCTGGAAGGCGTCGCGCCGTTGCTTTGCGCGGGGATCACGACGTATTCCCCGTTGCGGCATTGGAAAGTCGGCAAGGGCCAGAAGGTGGGCGTGCTGGGATTGGGCGGACTGGGGCACATGGCGGTCAAGCTGGCAGCGTCGTTCGGCGCGGAGGTCACGGTGTTCAGCACTTCGCCGTCGAAACAAGCCGACGCGAAACGGCTCGGCGCGCACCAGTTCGCGCTGACTTCCAAGGACGGCGCGCTGCAATCGCTGTCCCGGCGGTTCGACTTCATCATCGATACGGTGTCGGCGCCGCACGACCACGCGGCGTATCTCGGCACGCTCAAGACCGGCGGGGTGATGGTCTGCGTCGGTGTTCCCACCGAGCCGATGTCGGTGCCGGCGTTCGGCTTGATCATGGGGCGACGCAGCGTGGCCGGCTCGGGCATTGGCGGCATTGCGGAGACGCAGGAGATGTTGGATTACTGCGCGGCGCACAACATCACCGCGGACGTGGAAGTCATTCCGATCCAAAAGATCAACGAGGCGTACGAACGCGTGATCAAAGGCCAGGTCAAATACCGGTTCGTGATCGACATTGCGAGTTTGAAGTAGGGAGAGGAACGGGGACCACATAGACGCTGTCGGCATTCAGCTCTCAGCGTTCGGCCGTGGTGCGATCAACGCTCTTGGCGGTGGGCTGTGAGCTTTTCGCTCAGTCGAATCAACATCCGTTTGATCCATTGCACTTCCGCCTCGAGGTCATGTTGACCGCGAATGCTCGCGAATGCGATCTTTACGGTCGCGATGGGTTTCTCTCGGAGGGCAGCGCGGAGCCTGCCCTGAGCCCAGTCGAAGGGCCGCGGCCACGGACACGCGGCAGCGTGTCCCTCCGACAACATGCGGGGACGGCTCCAAATTTGCGAAAGTCTTGCATCTGCCTCTCAGTTCACAACCTATAGCTCACGGCCAAGAGCCCACGGCCCCCGATCATCCATCCAGCGGGCTTTTCACGCCGAGCCCGGGCTTGCGCATGACGTGAGTATAGATTTGCGTCGTCACCACATTCTTATGACCGAGCAATTCTTGCAGCGTCCGGAACTCGCCGAGAGGGCGCAGAGGGCTTCTGAGCGGGCTGCGCCAATCCGTTCCCGATTCCAGCAAATGTGTGGCGAAGCTGTGGCGCAGGACATGAGGCGTGACGCGCTTGTTCAATTGGGCTCGCCGTGCGGCTTGACGGATCGCAGTTTGAAAGGTGGCATCGAGAACATGGTGCCGCCGTCGCAGGCCGCTGCGCGGATCGTTCATCAATTGGCGCGAAGGGAAGAACCACTGCCATTCCCAAGACTTGCCTGCCTGCGGATACTTTCGATCCAGGCCTTCTGGCAGCCACACACCCGGCACGCCGTCGCGTTGGTCCTCAGCGTACCGACTCCGCAACCGTTCCCGATGGGCGCGGAGCCGATCCACCAGTGATTCGGGCAAAACGGTGACCCGATCCTTGCCGCCTTTGCCCGCCCGGACCATCAATTGACGCCGCTCCAAATCCACATCTTTCACGCGTAAACCGAGCAACTCGGTCAAGCGCATCCCGTTTCCATACATGAGTTCCGCCATCAACTGCATGGTGCCATCCAGTGACGCGAAGAGCTGCTGACATTCCTCGCGTGACAGCACGCAGGGCAACGGCAGGCGTTTACGGGCTCGGGTGAAATCGCTGAAATCGCCCAACTCCTTACCCAAGGCTTCCCGCAACAGAAATACCAGTGCATTGAGCGCTTGTTTTTGCGACGAAGCAGACATCTGGTACTCCGTGGCCAGCCGCGAGAGAAACGTCCGAATGTCGTCCCCGGTTGCGGCGTCAACTGGCTTGTTCTGCAGGAACCGGGCAAACCGCCAGCCCCAACCGCGGTAGGTTTCCTCCGTGCGCCACTGGTAATGCAACATCCGCAGGCGCTGAATCAACCGTCGTTCCCACTCCGCCTTGCCGAGGTCAACACGTGCCAACGGCGGCACACCACGTAACGCCGGCTTGTTACGCCGCGCCGTGCGGAAAAACCAGTTCAAAGCTTCCTTTCTCTGAGCGACCTTTGAATCAGAGCCCTGCTCGGCCATCGCTTTCCTAACGAACGCCCGGGCCGAGCGGACGGTGGCCCGCTGGCTGGTGAGTTTGCAGTGGTGGAGATAACTCACCAAGATCTGGCGAAAACACTCGCGCTGCGATGGGGGAAACGGCTCCCGCTCGAGCACCAGTGCCCATTCAGGGAACCAAACCGGCTGGTCGACTTTGTCTTTTTCCATGTCGCCGCACGTTGGCGAATGACAAACTGAGTTTGTCATCTTGGAGCCGCCGCAGAATGAGTAAAAGACAAAGTCGGCGCCTTGGCCAGTCCCCTGTACAGGCGACGTAACCTGTTGGCAATACGATTGACGCGCACGCAGCTTGGCTTTAAGATGAACCGCCGTTGAGGCCAGTATGCGACTTTGTCTTTCGCTAAAAACTTTGTCCCATTAACTATGTTCGGCATATGAAACCAGTGCCATTTACTTGCTCAGCCGAAGTTGAAAGAATGATTGAGTCATTCCTCCGGCGCAGCACCGACAAGGACCCGGCGATTGTCGTCGAGATGCGGTACGAAGAGCACAATCCCAAAGGCGAGCTGATTAAGAAGGTTGATGGGATTTTTTTCGGGCTGGGTTGCTATGATCGTGGCTCGCGGCCCTCCGATTCTTTTTACGACTTCAAAGGCATGCGAATTTCCATCATGCCTACAACGTTGGAGCATTTGCAGGGTAGGCGGCTCATTCTGACAAAGCCCACGTGGAGCAAACGAGCCTGGTTTGCGCGTCGTACTGTGATAAGAGCCGAACCATCCGATGAGCCGAACGGGGCTTCGCCCCGTCGGCTATCTTGATCGTTAGAATGCGAAAGCCGCTTCTTGTCGGCCTCATAGTTGTGTTGGGGGCATTTGGCGTCGTCGTGCTCCTGCGGTCAGCCGAGAAAGCACACGCTGCCAGAAATGCGGGCAGGCGTGCTCTGTTCGATGAGGTTAAAGGCCTACTGGAGGAGTACAATCGGACCGAACACCATTATCCAGCATCACTGACTGACTTGGTGATCACGAATTGGCCTGATGGCTCTTCGCGCGGCACGCTTTCCAGATTCCACTACCAATCAGATGGCACTTCATTTTCACTCGTGTGTGAGCCGTTCGGCGGTGGTACGGTGTACGTCGCAAATGGGCCGAAGACAAAGTCCACTGCTGTCCAAAATAATCTGATTTTGGACAGATAGCGGCTGTATTTCGGCCTGTTTTCATTGGTCTGAGGCCTGCCTCAGGATGAGGTTGTCTGTCGTTGTGGCTGGATGCTGTCCAACATCAGC
>Ga0335081_10007948_pt1 | contig 16988 bp, 19 predicted proteins | sample Lox_Sample_35_FD_206713 | JGI IMG/M metagenome (GOLD analysis project Ga0335081, IMG submission 206713) | Soil microbial communities from Loxahatchee National Wildlife Refuge, Florida, United States - Lox_Sample_3.5 | ecosystem: Environmental > Terrestrial > Soil > Wetlands | place: USA... | reverse complement strand
AAGGGCGTCGACGTCGTCGCCGTGTTCGGCGGGGCGCCGATCCGCTCCCAGCAGGCGCAGCTGCGGGCCGGTGGTCACGTGGTCGTGGGGACGGTCGGCCGGGTCAAGGACCTGATCTCGCGCCACTCGCTGATGCTTCACGGGTGCCGTTTCATCGTGCTCGACGAGGCGGATGAGATGCTCGATCTCGGCTTCCTCGAGGACGTCGAGCGAATCCTGTCGCTGACCCCGTCGAGCCGCCAGACCGCGCTGTTCTCGGCGACGATGCCGCCAGAGATCCGGCGGCTGGCCGACCAATACCTTTATGACCCGGTGACCGTGCGGGTCCAGGCGGCGACCCTGACGGTCGAGACCGTCGAGCAGTTCGCGCTCGAGGTGCGCCCGCGCGAGAAGGCGGACCAGCTTGTGTCCGTGCTCGCGGCCGAGCGCCCGGAGCAGGCGATCGTGTTCGTGCGGACCAAGGTGCGCTGCGAGCAGCTGTATCGGACGTTGCGCGACCGCGGGATGAACGTCAAGGCGCTCCACGGCGACATGACCCAGGGCGCGCGCGACGGGGTGATGATCTCGTTCAAGGACGGCCGTCTGCCGCTGCTGGTCGCGACCGACGTGGCCGCGCGCGGACTCGACATCTCGGGGGTCTCGCACGTGATCAACTACGACGTCCCGACCTCGCCCGACGTATACGTCCACCGGATCGGCCGGACCGGGCGCGTCGGCCGCAGTGGTCGCGCGATCACGTTCGTCGAGCCCCAGCAGCGGCGTGAGCTCCGGGCGATCGAGAGCCACGCCGGCGTGACGCTCGCGCCGTGGGTCGAGGACGCGCACGTTGCCCCGACCGCGGTCAAGCCCCGGCCGCGCCGGCACTCCAAGCCGCATGATCCAGGCGACGCCGACGGACGGGCGCGCAAGCTGATCATCTCGATGGGACGGAGCGCGGGACTCGAGCCCTCGGACATCATCCACGCGATCACCGCCGCCACCGGACTCGACGGCGAGCACGTGCGCAACGTCCGCGTGCTCGAGCGGTTCACGCTGCTCGAGGTGCCCGAGCAGGACGTGGACCGCGTGGTCGATCGGGTCAGCGGCACCGAGCTGCTGGGTCAGCTCGTGCGGCTCGAGCCGGCCGCGACGTAGTGGGATGGTCGGCGGCGCCTGACGGCGGGCGCCTTAGCGCGGGCCCGGCCAGCGCCGAAAGCGTCGGCTTCGGTGTCAGGGCCGCGTCGCCTCCGTGTCTGGTCTTCGTCAACTCCGCGGCCTCAGGGCGCGACTTCTCCCGCCGCGGATGTGTTGCGACTATAGGCCGGCTGTTAGGCCGGGAACCTAACACTTGGAGGTACGGATCTTGCGTCTGAAATCGCTCGCCCGACGGCGCCCCTCGGCGCCGATGGTGGTCTCGTTCGTGGCCCTGTTCGTGGCGCTCGGGGGCGCCAGCTACGCGGCGGTGACGCTGCCGAGAAACAGCGTCGGGTCGGCCCAGCTGCAGAACAACAGCGTTGGGAACTTCAAGCTGAAATCGAACGCGGTTGGGCCGAAGAAGATCATCAACGGCTCGGTCGGGGCCAAGCAGGTGAATTCGAGCCAGGTTCAGCTGCGCGTGTCGAACGCATGCTCGTCGGGCGCGATCGCGTCGGTTGGGCTGTCCGGCACGGTGACGTGCACGCCGACCCTGGGCAACGAGTACGGATCGAACACGGCGGCCACCACGCTGGGGACGAGCGCGACGCAGGTGGCCACGCAGTCGCTGGCCGCTGGATCGTCCTACCTGGTGATGGCTTACCCGCACGCGGTGATCACCGCCGGTGCAGCAGGGCAGCACGTCGAGGTCGACTGCACCCTGTCCGTCCCGGCGGGGTCCGGCACGCCGCCGCCGGCCAATCCGACCACAACGACCAAGACGCTCGCCGTCGATGTCGGGTCGACCACGCACCCGGCAGCCGGGACGATTCCGCTCGTGCTCCCGGTAGCGTCGTCGACCAGCGTCCAGCCGGCGACCGTCAACTGCACCGAAACGGCTGTCGATCCGAGCCCGCCGGCGCCGACCGTCAAAGTCGACACGACGATCAGCGCGATCCAGACCGCCAGCAACAACTGACGTCTTTCCCGTCCCAGGGAACCGGCCGGCCTCGCGTCCGGGGGCGCGCGGGGCCGGCCGTGAGGACGCGCGGGGCCGGGCCGGGGGGGCGAGCGAGGTCGCCCGCCGGGGCGAGCGGAGTCGGGCGTGGCGGCGGGTGGCGGCGGGGGCGCGCGAGGGCGTCCGATAGCGTCCCGGGTGAACGCCCGGCCGTTCGGACCGGGATCGCGCACTTGGGAGGTAATGCGATGCGTCCACCGCGTCCCTCGGCGCCGCTCGCGGTGTCATTCCTGGCCCTCTTCGTCGCGCTCGGCGGCGCCAGTTGGGCGGCGATCCACTTGCCGCCGAACAGCGTGGGAAACGCCCAGCTGCAGAACTTCTCGGTCGGCAACGCCAAGCTCAAGCCGTTCTCGGTCGGCGCCGGCAAGATCATCCCCGGCGCGGTCGGCGCGACGCAGGTGAATTCGAGCCAGGTCCAGCTGCGGGTCACCAGTTCCTGCCCGGTCGGCGCGATCCAATCGCTCAGTGCCGCGGGCAACGTGACCTGCACCCCGGCCCTGCCCGGCGAATACGGGACCCAGCCCCAGTCGGCGACCCTCGCCGGTACCCAGACGCAGATCGCCGCCGTCTCGCTCCCCGCGACGCCGACGGGGTCGTCCTATCTGGCGTTCGGCAATGCGCAGGTCACCGAGGTCGAGGGGACCGGGCCCCAGTCGGTCGATGTCTCGTGCACGATGTCGGTCGCCGGCGGGTCGGGCACCGAGGGCGAGTTCGACTCGAACCTCGGGGGCGCCAACGCCGCCGCCGCCTCCGGGACGATCCCGCTCGTGCTCCCGGTCTCCATCGCCGGCTCTCCGCAGACGGTGGCGATCGATTGCACGCACATCGCGAACCCGGCGAGCCCTCCCCCGAGCATCACCGTCACCGCGACGATTCACGCGATACAGACGGCCGTCGACGACGACAAGTGACCGCGCCCACTACGCTCCGCCCATGTCAACTGCCCAGATGAACACAAGCCACGGCACGATCTCGTTCGAGCTGTTCGACGAGGACGCGCCCGAGACGGTCGCCAACTTCCGCAAGCTCGCCGGAGACAACTTCTACGACGGGATCATCTTCCACCGGGTCATCTCCGGATTCATGATCCAGGGTGGCTGCCCCGAAGGGAGCGGGAGGGGCGGTCCCGGTTATACGTTCAAGGACGAGATCAACAGCCACAAGGTCGTGCGGGGAGCGCTCGCGATGGCGAACGCCGGCCCCAACACCAACGGCTCGCAGTTCTTCATCGTGACCGCCGACGCGGCGCCGTGGCTCGACGGCAAGCACACCGTGTTCGGTGAGGTCACCGACGGGATGGACACTGTCGATTCGATCGAGGGCGCCCAGACCGGCGCCAACGACCGCCCGGTCGACCCGCCCGTGATCAACTCGATCGAGTTGGACTAGTCATCCGTCGTAGTCGTTGAACACGCCGGTGCTGAACAGCGGCAGCCCGGGCGCGCCGGAATAGCCGAGGCGGTGGAGCCCGAACAGGTTCTCGATCGTCGCCAGCAGCGAGAAGTGGTTGAAGTAGTCGACCACTTCGAAGCTGTTCGCCTTGACGTAGGGAGAGATCAGCAGTAGTCCGACATGCCCGCCGCCGCCGGTCGGGGTTGTCTCGCCGGTGCCCAGGTCGACCGGCGTGGTGGTCGTGGTCGTGTCAGTTGGCGTCGTTCCAGTGGTGATCGTGTCCGTGGGTGTTGTCGACCCCGTCGTCGTCGTGCCGGACAGCGCAGGTCCCATCGCTCCCGCCGGCGCGACCGGAGTGCCGGGCGGGAGGCCGCGCAGGTTCGGATACGACGCCGGGCTCGCGCAGCACGCGCTCGGGTCCGCGTACTGGCCGGTCTGCGGGGCCTGGTCGAACGTGATCGCGATCATCCCGCCGTCCTTGTACGCCGGCGATTTCTTGATCTCCGGCACGACCGTCTTCAGGAGCTTGGTGGCGCCGGCGAGTCCCGGTATCGCGCCGCGCTTGCACGGTGCCTCGCTTCCGTCCGAGCACGGCGCCGGGACGATGTAGGCGAGCGAGGGCGTGGTGCCCGCGCTCTGCAGATCCGTCTTGAGCCGGCCAAGGCCGACCTCGCCGTCGTGGCAGGCGGACCCGCTGGTCAGCGAGCGGAAGTACAGGAACGGGTTGCGCCAGGCAACGTACGCGTTCCTGGAACCGGCGGTCTGCGGCTCCTTGCTGCCGGCCCCAGGAACGCGGCAGGCGGACTTCGCGTTCGCCGGGACTCCCTGCACGTAGGCCTTCCAGGTGTCGCCGGCGCTGGTCAGCTCGCCGGCGAGCGTCTTGGTGCTCGTCGGATAGTCGCACCCGATGCCGATCACCTGTCCCCTCGGGCCCTTGCTGGCATGGTTGATGCGGGTGAACTTCGGGCAGTCCGTAGCCGTCTCCACGGTCGGCCCCTGGCCGCTCACCAGCGCGATCTCGTTTGCGAGCGGTGAACCCGCGACTGCGTAGTAGTTCAGGACCAACTCGCCCTGACGCCGGAGCGCGCCGCTGAGATATCCGCTTGAGGCGCCGAAGGACTGGGCGTAGCCACGGTCCGAGAGCACGATCATGAACACATGCTTGACCGGCGGAAGGCCGTTCAGGCCCGCGGACGTGGTGTCGGTGCCCGACGTCGACGTCGGCGATGTGGTCGGCGACGCAGTCGGCGACGCCGACGCTTGGACATCCGTCTGAGCCGTCACCGCGGCGCTGCCGCTGGCGGCCGCCGAGCCGCCGCCCCCGCCGGCACCGGATCCGGCGGGCGCGGCCGTCAGGGGCTGCGCCACGGGCGCGGAAGCCGGATGGTCCATGCCGACCACGATCAGCGGGGCGCTCGCCAGCGTCGCGACGCTGGTCCCGCCGACGAGCGAACCGACGATCACGCCGAACCCGAGCATTCCCATCACCGCCGCCGCGGCGGCGCGAGGTCCGGGCAGGGCGAACCCGAACACCGGCGGACGGCGGTCAGCGTCCACAAGCCAATCAGCGAGCGGCGTTCCGGGAGGTAGATCGGGCTCGGGGCCCTGCTCGCGGATCGCGCCGATCAGCCCCGCGATCTCCGCCGGCAGCGAACCGCGCCGGGCCCCGCATTCCACGCAGTACCGCTGATCGTGGGCGAGGCCCGCATCGCATTCGGCACATCGGCGCATGCTGCGCGACTCGGTCGCCGGGTGGTCCGAAATGCTCATCGCCGGTCCGCCAGTGTCGTCTCCGCAGTCATGACAGATGTGAACATCTTGAGATCGCCCAAAGGTCTCGACTTTCGGGCAAGTGCGCGATCTCGGTCACGACTAGTTCACAACTCCGGCGAGGGCGCGTCGGATACTAGGCGCGGGGGAGCGCTGGGGCGCCCGCGACCGCCCGAGAATTCACAGTACGGAGACGAACCCGTGGCGACTGATGTAGAGAGCAGTGAGGGCGGGACCCGCGCCGGCCCAACCACAGCGGACACTCCGACGCGAGAGCTGTCCACTACCCCCACCACCGCGTCGGAGGACCGATGCGGAGCGTGCGGTGCCCCGCTTGCGCACGATCAGCAATACTGCGTGGAATGCGGAGAGCGTCGCGGGGCGTCCAGATTCCCCGCCGCCCAGCCGTCGGCCAAGGCCTCGCCGCGCCGGGCTAGCACGCCTCGGGCGCCGCGCGGCCAGCGTGTCTCGTCCGGCACCACGCTCGTTGCGGGTGTCGGCGTGCTCCTGCTCGCGATCGGGCTTGGCGTGCTCATCGGGCGTCTTGGCCACAACAACGCCCCGGCCCAGAAGCAGGCTCCAGCGGAGGTCGTGACCGTTCAGGGCGGAGGCGGAGGCGGAAGCGGAAGTGCGACCAGCGCCACCACCGCCGCCACCACCCCGGCCCACACCACCGCGGCCGCGCACGTCGCGCCGAAGGGCTTGACCGGGAAGCTGAAGGCGGCCGCGGAGAACAAGGCGCCGCCGTCGAAGGCGGTCCAGCAAAAGGCGACCCAGGCCGCCCGCAAGGTGCTCGGCAGCTCCAACAATCTGGCTCCGCCGACGCAAAAGGTCGGCGGCTCCTGTAAGAGCGGACAGTCCGGATGCCAGGGCAACAAGTTCACCGGAAACTTCTTCGGCGGCGGCCAATGAAAGGACCTGCCGATGGCGCTATTACGTAAGCGCGGGACCGGACAAACCACCGCGGCCGCCGGGAGCCCGGCGAATTCGGCGTCGCCCGCCCCCGGCGTGCCGGTCGCCCCACCTCCGCCGGGTGCACCTCCGACGGAGAGCCAGGTCATCGACCTCGAGCGCCGGCGCGACACGCTGAAGGCACGCGTGGCGGAGATGCAGTGGGATCTGGGAGGCCTCGTGTACGAGATGGCGATCCGCGACCGGATCCACGTCGAGGTGCTCGTCAAGCGGGCGGCGCTGCTCCAGGACGCTGATTCCGAGCTCGCGGAGATCGAGCGAATTTTGCGACTCGAGCACAGCGCGACCGCGGGCGCGTGCACGTCGTGCGGCGCGCCGCACAGTACGGGCGCCTCGTACTGCTGGCAGTGCGGCCAGCCTATCCTCCAGCAGGTCTCAACCGACTCGATCTTCCGCTGAGCCCCGGCGCGGGCGTCGCTTCGTTAGGTCGCTCAGCCGAACTTCCCCGCGACGTAGTCGCGCGTGCGTGGATCGGCGGCGCCGCGGAAGATCGTCTCGGTGTCGTCGTACTCGATCAGCGTTCCGACCCGGACCGGACCGGTCGTGTCCAGGCTGAAGAAAGCCGTTCGGTCCGCGACCCGCGCGGCTTGCTGCATGTTGTGGGTGACGATCACGATCGTGAACCGGTGCTTGAGGTTGTGCATCAGATCCTCGATCGAGGCGGTGGCCACCGGGTCGAGCGCCGAGGCCGGCTCGTCCAGCAGCAGCACGTCGGGCTCGATCGCAATCGCGCGGGCGATGCACAGTCGCTGCTGCTGACCTCCCGAGAGGCCGAGCGCGCTGTCCTTGAGGCGGTCCTTGACCTCCTCCCACAGCGCGGCTTGGCGCAGCGCTTGCTCGACGCGATCGTCGAGCCGGTGCTTCATCCCGAGGTTCCGGGCGGCCCAGGCGACGTTGTCGTAGATCGACTTCGGGAACGGATTCGGCTTTTGGAACACCATCCCGATCCGGCGCCGCACCTCCACCCGGTTGGCTTTGCTCCCGTACAGATCGTGACCGTGGTAGAGGACCTGGCCCTCGATTCGGAACCCCGGGATTGCGTCGTTCATCCGGTTGAGGCTCCGGATGAACGTCGACTTGCCACAACCGGACGGACCGATCACCGCGGTCACCTGGTTGCGATAGATCTTCAGCGACGTCCCGGCCAGCGCGCGGCTCTGGCCGTAGTAGATCGAGACGTCGCGGATGTCGAACACCGCGGAGTGCTCCTGGGGAGGCGCCGCCCCGTTGCCGGCCGGCGTGGCCGTGATCACAGGACGCACCGGCTCCGCCCGGATCCGGACACGCCGTCGCGCTTCCTCGGCGCGGCGTATCCGGCTCGCCGTCCGGTCCCACTCGGTCATCGGCCCATCTTCCCACGACTGCGGGCGAGGATCAGGCGAGCCAGGACGTTGGCGATGAGAATCAGCATCATCAGTACGAAGGCCGCTCCCCAGGCGCGGGTCACGGCCTGAGCGAGAGGCAGGTCGTACGACTGGTAGATGAACATCGACACGCTGGGGACACCGCGGAACGGGTTCAACTGGGTTGCGAACTGGTTGAACCCGATCGAGTCGCAGATCAACAGAGGCGCGGTCTCGCCCGCCGCTCGGGCCGTGGCCAGGATCGCGCCGGTGAGGATCCCGCCGAATGCGGCCGGCAGGGTCACGCTGAGGACGGTGCGCCAGCGGCTGACGCCGAGGGCGTCGGCGGCCTCGCGAAGACTGCCTGGGACGAGCAGCAGCACCTCCTGGCTGGAGCGCGCCATCAGCGGCAGCATCACGATCGCGAGCGCTATCCCGCCGGCGAATCCTGACGGTCGATGCAGGGGAATGACGATCAGGCCGTAGACGAACAGCCCGACGATGATCGTCGGCAAGCCCGCCATGATGTCGAGCGCGAATCGAAGAGCGCCCGCCGTCCGGGATCGAGGACCGGCAAACTCGGTCAGATACAGCCCGGTGAGGATTCCGATCGGGAGTGCGATCAAGGCCCCGATGGCGACGATCTCGAGCGTGCCGAGCAGAGAGTTGAAGATTCCGCCGCCGGCCAAGCCGGAAGGGTTCTGGATCACGAAGCCGAAGCTCAGCGCCGATGCGCCGCGGACGGCCACGCCCCAGAGCACGATCACCAGCGCGGCGACGGCGAACATGGCGGCTGCGGTCGCGGTGATCTGGACGAAGCGGCTCACCACGGAGCGCCGGCGGAGGTTCCCGGACGGGGTCAGGGGCGCCGTCGGGTCGAATGGCATGCGCGCGAATAGAGCCGTCTCCGTGAGACTCAAATGACCCTCCTGGTCACGTCGAACCGTCCGGCGATCGTGCGCGCCGCAACGCTCGTGAGCATGCCGATCACCACCAGGACGAGGCCGGCGTAGAACATCGCGGCGGTGTGCAGAGGATTGACCGGAGACGTGAACTGATTGGCGATCTCCGCGGCGGTCGACGCCCCGGGGTCGAACAGCGATTTGTGAATCGCGGTGACATCGCCGATCACGAACGAGACGGCGATCGCCTCACCGAGCGCCCGTCCTAGACCGAGCACCACGGCGGCGCTCACGCCGGACACGGTGGTGGGGAGGACGATTCCCCGGATGACCTCCCACGGGGTCGCGCCGAGCGCCGCGGCGCCATCCTTGAGCTCGGTGGGAACCGTCAGGAACAGGTCCCGGCTGAGCGCGGAGATGATCGGCAGGATCATCACGGTCAGGACCAGCCCGGCGGTGAACACGCTGATCCCGATCGGCGACGCCGGTCCGAACAGCGGGATGAAGCCGAGCGCGCCGTGGAGGCCGGGCTCGAGCCCGTCGACGAACGGCACGAGCACGACCAGTCCCCAGAAGCCGTAGATGATGCTCGGAACGGCCGCGAGCAGCTCGACCAGCGGTCCGGCGACCGCCCGCACACGCCTCGGCGCCATCATGCTCAGGAACAGGCCGATCGCGATCCCGAGCGGCGTCGCCAGCAGGACCGCCATCAACGAGCTCACCGCGGTCCCGTAGAGCAGCGCCCCGACGCCCTCGATGCTGAAGTTGGGCTGCCATTTCGTGCTTGTGATGAAGCCGAGCCCGAACTTCGAGATCGCCGGCTGGGCGTTGTTGACGAGCTGGTAGATGACGCCGACCAGCGTCAGGACGACCAGCACGCCGGCCAGTGCGCACAGTCCGAACAGAACGCGGTCGCCCAGCCGGCCGGCGGGGCGCGGCCGCGTCCCTGCACGGCCGCGGGAGCCGCCCCGCGCCAGCGTGAACCTTGCCCTCGAGGACACGGCGCGCAAGCGTACGGAAAAGCCCGATCGCGCAGCTCGCGACGCTTCATCGCTCACAGGTTTTCAACAACGTGGTCACGAGTTGGCAACAAGCGGCCAAATCTGCGCGGAGATGCTTACCGCCATCTCGCGAGGGGCGGCCGGGCCACGACGAGAGCTTCTCGGGAATTCCCCCTAGGAAAGGATTACTGCTGTGCTCTTCAAGAGGTTCGTAAGCGTCACGTGCGCGGGGTTGCTCGCGGGCTGCGTATTGGGCCTGAGCGCCGCCGCCGCGTCGGCGGCCACGCCGACGCTTAACGGCGCAGGCTCGACGCTCGTCGCCCCGATCGAGGCCGAATGGGCCGCCGTGTGGGACACGTCGACGAGCAGCCTGGTCAACTACTCCCCCGTCGGGTCCGGTAGCGGCGAGAAGGCCATCGCCGCCGGCCTGGTGGACTTCGGGGGCTCCGACGCGCCGCTATCGGTGTACACGGGCGTCCCGTCGAACATCGTCCAGATCCCCTGGGCGCTGACCGCGACCGGCGTCAGCTATCACCTCAACGGCCTGAAGCCGAAGGGTTCGGTGCTTCGCCTGACCGGCTCCGTGCTCGCCGAGATCTATCTCGGCCAGATCACCAGCTGGAACAACCCGCAGATCAGGAAGCTGAACAAGGGCCTGAAGATCCCTCACACGAAGATCACGGTGTTCTGGCGTTCGGACGGATCCGGGGACACGTATGCGTTCACCCGGTATCTGTCGGACGTCTCCGGCACGTTCGGTGGCAAGGTCGGCGCCTCCACCACGGTGACCTTCCCGGTCGGCGTGGGCGCGAAGGGCAACCAGGGCATGGCTCAGGCGCTCGAGGGCACGAACGGCGGGATTGCCTACATCGCAGCCTCGTACCTGATCGCCAACAAGCTGCAGCCCGCGGCGATCAGGAACGCCGCCGGCAACTACGAGGTTCCGAACCTGCCCAACATCGCGGCCGCGGCGTCAGGGGTCGGCCCGGGGCCTGGCAACGAGGTCACGATCGTCGACCCGGGGAAGCGCAAGAAGAAGGCGTACCCGATCTCGACGTTCACCTACGCGTTCGTCCCGACGAACGCCCCGCAGGGAGCCCTGGTGAAGTCGTTCATCGGCTACGCAATCACCGGCGGACAGACGTTCGGGCCCTCGCTCGACTTCTCGCCGCTGCCGCATTCGATCGTCAACGCGGACGAAGCGACTCTTAACACGATCAACTGATCGATCGACACGAAGAACCATGTCCACCGGGCCCGGGCGCGGATGCGCCCGGGCCCGTTGACATGTTGGGTGACTGATCCGGTGCTGAGGGCGGTTCTCTGCCCGGCGCTCACCTGCTGGCGCACGCCGGGATACCCAGCGTGCGCCACGCCGCGTTCTCGGCGAACTCGGCCGGCGCAAGCCGGCGCTGGAGCGCCTTGATCACGCTCGGCGCGTCGGCTCCGTCGTCGAGCTCATGGATCGTGCCGTCGAGCATCGTGAGCTCACGCGATTCGGCGGTCAGCGCGGCCGAATAGGCGCCGGCCTCGTCCGCCGGCGTCCTCAGGGCTCGCAGCCTGGCGAGCTCGGGTCCGAGCACGTCCGTGCCGCGGCGCAGGAAACGAGCCGTGCCCGATGGGAGCGCGGGCGCCCGGATCCGGTCCGACTGAGCCAGCGTCTGCTGGCAGATGTGCGTCGTCTGCTGGCGGAGGCGGCTCGCCGAGGGTGACGAACCGCCACAGCCTGCGACCGCCAGCGCCACCGCCGCGGCCGCGATTGCAGCGCGGCTCATCGAAGGCTCACGCCAAGCAGCCGCTCGAGCTGCGCGATCGTGTCGTCCGCCGCGCGATGGTGGATCGTCGCCATCCCGAGCTCGGCCGCGGGCGCGAGGTTGACCGACAGGTCGTCGACGAACACGCAGTCCGCCGGCGCGAGCGCGAGCCGCTGGGCGCCGAGGGCGTAGATCTCGGGCGACGGCTTGCGCAGCCCGACCTCGCCGGAGATCACGACCGCGTCGAACAGCTCCGCCAGCAGGTCCCTGGGGTAGCGAGTCGTTCCCCAGGAGTTCGAGAGCAGCCCGGTCCGTGTCCCGGCGGCGCGGACGCGACGGACGGTCTCGAGCATCCGCTGGTCGGGCTTCGCGCCGTCGAACAGCCGGTCGAGCAGGCCCGCTGGCTCGACCCTGAGCAGCGCGGCTACCCGCGGCTCGAATCGCTCCTCCGCGACCGTGCCGGTCTCGAGACCGAGCATCAGCTCGCGGCATTCGGCGTCCTCGCGGAACACCCGGGTGAGCGCGTCAGGCTCGAGTCCCTCGAGCTCGCAGAACGCGCTGAACGACGCGAACACGTCGGTGGTCAGGACGCCGCCCCAGTCGATCAAGAGGCCTCGGGGAGTCGAGGGTTCAGAGGCCATGTCGCGACACCGCCAGAGCGCGGTCGGCGATCTCGACCACGCCGTCGCCGAACGTCCTCAGGTACGGGTCGTCGGTCGATCCCGCCAGCGCGCGCTTGTAGTTGCCCTCCATGAACACCACCGCCTTCCACAGCGCGAGCGTCACGTACCAGTCGAGCGACCGCACGGAACGACCGCTTCGTTGTTCGTACCGGGCGGTCAGCTGCGCCCGGGTCGGAAACCCGGGCCCCAGCGTCACGTTGTTCAGGTTGAACTTGCCGAGAACGTCGCCAGGCTCGGTCCAGTGCATGAGCATGTAGCCGACGTCGGCGAGCGGATCCCCGATCGTCGCCATCTCCCAGTCGAAGATCGCGATCAGCCGCGCCGGGGCGCCGGCCGCGAACATCGTGTTCCCGAGCCGGTAGTCGCCGTGCACGATCGTCGCCGGCGGCGACTCCGGGATGCTCGCGTGAAGCCACGCGCCGACCTCCTCGACCTGCTTCAGCTCGCGCGTGCGGTTGTGTTCCCATAGTCCGTTGAAGCGGCGCAGCTGGCGCTCGAGGTAGCCGGTCGGCTTGCCGAAACCCTCCAGGCCGGCGCGCTCCCAGTCGGTGTCGTGGAGCTCGACCAGCGCGTCGATCAGCTCGTCCGCGATCCGGCCATGTTGCTCGGGATCGTCGAGCTGTGGGGGCACCGAGTCCGTGATGACCTCGCCGGCGATCCGCTCCATCACGTAGAACGGCGCTCCGATGACCCCGGTGTCGTCGCACGTGGCGAGCACCTTGGGCGCGCGCACGGGTGTCGATGCGAGCGCGCGCAACAGCCGGGCCTCGCGGAGCACGTCGTGCGCGCTCGGCGGCAACGGACCGCGCGGCGGCCGGCGCAGCACCGGCCCGGTCGACAGCGCGAACGTGACGTTCGAGTGACCGTCGCCGATCGGCGAGGCGGTCAGGCCCGCCGGCGCCTCGAGGCCGTGGGCGCCGAGGAACTCGATCAGTGGCTCGAGCACGAGCAGCGGCTCGCGCGAATTGGCCGCCGCGGCGGCGTGGGTCGGAACGATGTCGTCGGGCGCGAGCGTGATGGTCATGGACGCCCAGGCAGGGTAGCGGTGGGCGCGTTCCCGCTCGTGGTCTCTCAGCGTATTTGCGTGAGCGACCACTGGCTACTCTCGGTGCAGGACCTATGCCTGAGTTACCGGAAGTCGAGATCACCGCTCGCCTGATCGGCGCCGCCGTCGCCGGCGGCGAGATTGAGTCTGCCCTGGCGCCGGGGATCAACGCGCTGAAGACGTTTGACCCGCCGCTCACCGCGCTCGACGGGCGGCGGTTCGAACGCATCGGGCGCCGCGGCAAGCTGTTCGTGATCGAGCTCGACGGCGAGCTGGTGCTCGAGATCCACCTGATGTCGGCCGGACGCCTGCAGCTGTTCGACACGCGCGCCTCGCTGCGTGACCGTACGTCCCGGTTCCTGGTCCGCCTGAAGGACGGTCGCGAACTCCGGCTGCGAGAGTTCGGCACGCGCCAGCGGGCGTGGGTCAAGGCGCTGCGCGCCGAGGATCTCGCGTCCGAGGAGACGATCGCCGAGCTGGGTCCCGAGGCGTGGCCCGATCCGCCGCCGTTCGCCGAGCTGCTCGACCAGCCGCGCCCGCTGTACGCGTTGCTCCGCGACCAGCACGTGATCGCCGGGATCGGCCGCTCGTGGGTCGACGAGATCCTCCACGCGGCGATGATCTCGCCGTTCAAGCGGGGGTCGGATCTCGATGACGACGAGGCCGGCAGGCTCCGCGACACGACCGTACGCGTGCTCGGCGATGCGATCGCCCACTACGAGTCCACGTTGTCGCTCCCGATCGCCGACAAGCTGCCGATGCCGCTGACCGTCCACCGTCGCAACGGCGAGCCCTGCCCGCGCTGCGGCGACCAGCTCGAGGCGGTGTTCTACGAGGACTACGTGATGTGCTACTGCCCGACGTGCCAGACCGAGGGCAAGCTGCTCAAGGACCGGCGGCTGTCGCGGCTGCTGAAGTAGGCGCCGAGCGCTCCGGCCTCACCGCGGCCCGGCGCGCAAGTCACGCCGATCGCTCACCGCAAGCTTCCGCATCGCGCGGTACAGGTGCGACTCGACGGTTCGGACCGACAGCACCAGCTGCTTGGCGATGTCCGGGCTGGAGAGACCGCGGGACGCCGGTTCCACCACCTGCGCCTCCCGTGGCGTCAGCTCGACGGCCGCGCGGTCGAGTCCGTCGATCGGCGGCAGCATCCCGTCCTGGCCGCGACCGAACAGCGCGGCGCCGTCCCCCGGCTCGCGGCGCCTCGTACCGCAGGAGCGCTCCGTAGACGGGCATGCCCGGCATGCCCGGCATGCGCTCGGCGGCATCGAGCAGCAGACGCCGAGCGGCCGGAGATCATCGCGGGCCTCCGCCGCCCACGCCCGCGCCCGCACCACGTAGGGCAGGGCGGGGACGACGCGACGTCACCCCGACTCGAGGCAGCGGCCAGGATCTCGATGGGTGAATTCATGCCCTTGACCACACCCTAGATCAGCGACGCAGCGATTTGAGCCGTTGCGCGCTTTCAAGGATCGCCGCTCAGATACGATTCCCCGGCCCATGCCCCTCGAGCCCGGCGACACCGCCCCCGACTTCACCCTCCCCGACCAGCACGGCGAGTCCGTGTCGATGTCCGGTCTGCGCGGCAAGGCCGTCGTCCTGTACTTCTATCCGAAGGCGGACACGCCAGGCTGCACGACCCAGGCATGCGGCGTGCGCGATCACCGGGCCGACTACGTCACCGCCAACACCGTGGTCCTGGGCGTGTCGCCCGACGCGGTCAAGCCGATCGCCAAATTCGACGAGAAGTACGGTCTGGGCTTCCCGCTGCTCTCGGACGAGGACCACGCCGTGGCCGAGGCCTACGGCGTGTGGGTCGAGAAGAACCGCTACGGGCGCACGTACATGGGCAACGAGCGCACCACGTTCGTGATCGGGGAGGACGGCACGATCCGCGACGTGTTCCGCAACGTCAAGCCCGCCGAGCATGACCAGCTGGTGCTGGGCGCGCTGGCCGGATCCTGAGCGCTCCGACGGCCTACTGGAGACCCTCGCGCGCCTCGCGCACGAGCGTCACGGCCTCGGGGAAGATGTGCGCCATCACGGTCCGCAGCTGCTCGGCCTGCTGCTCGGTAGTCCCCTGGATGTTGATGCGGTTCATCGCCGCGACGGTCAGGTCCACCGCGAGCTTGATCGCGTTATCGGCCCAGGCCAGACGCTGAGCGCCCTGCATCTGCTCGGCGAATTCGCCCAGCCGGCGCTGCAGTTCGTCGGGGTCGCCAAACAGGCCTCCGAATCCACTTCCTTCCATGGGCTCAATGGTACCCGGCGCGGGGTCCGAGGAGGACTCCGCCGGCCCGACACCTCATAGACTGGCGTCTGATGAATCCCGAGGGCCGGCTCGCCTACGAGTCCCGCGTCAGCACGCGGCAGGTCGTGCTGGCCGCCGCCGCGGGCGTTCTGGTGATGGCCGCCGTGCTCATCCAGCTCGGTGGTCCGCACGTCAAGGTCAACGAGCAGACGCTGGGGCTCGTCACCGAGAACAGGCGCGCGACGCGGGACCTGATCGGCTCGATCGCCAGCGCGCTCGGCTCGTTCGCGCTGGCGTCGACGCTGTGGTACCTATGGGGGTCCACACGCGCGCGCGAGCCCAAGATCAGGCCGGCGTTCATTGGGATCCTCGCGGTCGCCGGCTGCATCCTGTCCGGGGTGAGCGTCGTCGCCTACGTCGCCAACTACGGCATCCAGGCCCACCACTTCGTCACGCACGGGAGCCAGACGTATCCGGAGGCCCATGCGCTCCTGACCAAGGCGAGCCTCGTCATCCCACAGATCACCAACGATTTCGGCCTGCTGCTGGTGGCGGTCGGGTACGTGATGGTGTCGCTGAACGCGATGCGGGTCGGTTTGCTCACCCGCTTCCTCGGCTATCTCGGGATCATCGCGGGCGTCCTGACGATCATCCCGCTGGTTCCGATTCCGATCGTCGCCGCGTACTGGTTACTGGCGCTCGCGTACCTGTTCAGCGGGCGCTGGCCGAGCGGCGTGCCGCCGGCCTGGAGCACCGGCCGCGCCCAGCCGTGGCCGAAGGCGCAGCGCGGCGGGCGCACGGCCCGGGACCCGCTGTTCGGTCGCCGGAGCAAGCCGGCCCCCGAGCCCGCGCCGGAGCCCGTCGGCGCGCCGACGGCCGGGAGCACTCGCTCCACGACCCCGAAGCGCAAGCGCAAGCGCCGCAAATAGCGCTCCGCGCGACCGGCTCAGACATCCGTCCGCAGACCGGCCGGTCCGCTGCCGCCGCCACGCCCGCGGCCGATCATCGGTCTAGCTGTCCCGGCTCCTGTCCACGCCGGGGGCCGGGACAGGTTCGCTTCGCCGGTCGTATCTGGAGGGGCGTCAACACACTCAGCTCTGGTCCGGTCCTGGGCTCCTCGCCTGGGTTGTTGGGAATCCGGATCCGGGCTGTGCGGGCTCGAGTTGGTGATCGCCGGGCGGCCGAACGTCGTCCGGCGGTCGCCGTTCATCGTGCCCGGGCGACCGTTCGCGGCAGCAACCCCGCCGCTCACCGATCCGCCTCTTGAGAAGCGCCGGCACGGTGCAAACGTTCGCGGTGACTGTCAACCTCTCATTAGGAGGGAAAGATGGAAGCTTCAAACATCGGTGGGCGAGAAGCAGACGTCGCGCCGGCTGATCCGACCGGTGGTCGCTTGGCGGGCTGGACCCCCGCCGACCCGGGCCCACTGGGCCTCGCCGCGTTCGCCGCTACCACCTTCATGCTGAGCATGCTCAACTCCGGCCTGGTCGGGAAGGGCAGCCTGGTCGGCGGCGGCCTGCTGCCGATGGTCGCCATGCTTGCGCTGGCCTACGGGGGCATCGCCCAGCTCGTCGCGGGGATCTGGGAGTTCAGGACCGGGAACACGTTCGGGGCGGTCGCGTTCTGCTCCTACGGCGCGTTCTGGATCTCGTTCTTCCTGATCGTTCAGCTCGGCCTGACCGGGGTGGCCGCGGACAAGGGCGACGCCTTCGCCGGGCTCTCGCTGTACCTGTACACGTGGACG
>Ga0335081_10007947_pt1 | contig 16989 bp, 11 predicted proteins | sample Lox_Sample_35_FD_206713 | JGI IMG/M metagenome (GOLD analysis project Ga0335081, IMG submission 206713) | Soil microbial communities from Loxahatchee National Wildlife Refuge, Florida, United States - Lox_Sample_3.5 | ecosystem: Environmental > Terrestrial > Soil > Wetlands | place: USA... | reverse complement strand
GAAGAACGTGACTTCGCACTTGACGTGGACGAACTAACCGCGCTCATCAGCAACCGCACCAAGCTGATCATCATCAACTCGCCGCAGAATCCGACTGGCGGTGTGCTGCAGCGCCGCGACATCGAACAGATCGCTGACGCCATCGGCGATCGCAACATCATGGTCCTGTCCGATGAAATTTACAGCCGCCTGCTCTTCGATGGAGGCGAGCATTTCTCGATCATGTCGATTCCTGCAATGCGCGAGCGCACCATCCTGCTCGACGGCTTCTCAAAGACCTACGCGATGACGGGATGGCGCATGGGATACGGAGTGATGCGTCCCGACCTCGCCGCACAGATGACACGGCTGATGACGAATTCGAATTCCTGCACGGCGAGCTTTACGCAGGTTGCGGGAATCGAAGCGATCCGCGGCGACCAGAGTTCCGTCGATCACATGCGCGATGAATTTCAGAACCGTCGCGACGTTTTCGTGGACGGGCTGAACAAGATCAAGGGATTCTCCTGCCGCATGCCCAAAGGCGCATTCTACGTTTTCCCCAACGTCACGCAGACAGGATGGAAATCGAAGCCTCTGGCCGATGCGCTGCTGGAGCAAGCAGGAGTCGCCGCCCTCTCTGGCACGGCGTTCGGCGAATTCGGCGAAGGCTATTTGCGCTTCAGCGTCGCCAATTCGCTGGACAACCTGAAGCAGGCGCTCGATCGCATCGATCAGTGGACGAAGAAGAATCTGTAATGTCATCCTGAGCGAAGCGAAGGACCCGTGCATTTTGGCCGTATGAAGTAAGCGGAGTTCATCTGATGCCAGCCACGAAAATCGTTCGCTCCCGCAAACCAAAATCCAGCCGCATCGATGCGCCCGGTTACGGCTTTCCGAAAGGAACGAAGGGACTGCTGCCCTGGTCGTGGGCTGAGCAGCGACTAAAGAAATCCCACAACTACTGGATCACGACTGTGAAGCCCGACGGATCTCCACACACGATGGTTGTCTGGGGATTGTGGCAAGACGGAAGGTTTCTCTTCAGCACAGGTGCCAAGTCGCGCAAGGCGCAGAATCTGGCACAAAATCCCCGCTGCATCGTTTGCACGGAGAAGGCCAAGGAAGCCGTGATCGTGCAGGGCGTCGCCGAGATTGCGGATGTGGATGCTCGGCGAAAGCTCATTCCTGTCTATGAACGGAAATATGGATGGGATCTATCGAGCATGAAAGATGACATGCTGTCGATGAAAGAACCTGTCTTTGCGGTGCGTCCGCAGGTCGTCTTTGCCCTCTGGGAAAAGCATTTCCAGGGCAAATCGACGCGCTGGAAGTTCTCGTAGGGATCTCAAACACAACTTCAGTTAGGGAATTAGAATTGTCATCCTGAGCGAAGTCGAAGGATCTCTACCTCGCAACGAATCCGCGCTACACCACGAAATATTTTGCTGCTGGATGATGCACCACGATTGCCGAAGTGCTCTGCTCCGGTTCGAGCAGGAATCCTGAAGTCAGACGGACTCCGACATTTTCTTCGGGTTTCAACAGCGCGAACAGCTTAGTCTGATCTTCAAGATTCGGGCACGCGGGATATCCGAACGAGTATCGCGACCCACGATATTTCTGGTGGAACAGGTCGCGGATCTCCGGCGCATCGTCGCCTGCAATTCCTAAATCCTCGCGCATTTTCTTGTGATGGAATTCGGCGAGAGCCTCGGCCGTCTCGACGCTCAGTCCGTGCAGATAGAGATATTTCGTATACTCTCCGGCCTCAAACAGACGTTGCGTTTCGACGCTCGCCTTTGGACCGATCGTCACCAGGGATAATCCGATCACGTCCATCTTGCCGGACGATTTCGGAGCAAAGAAATCAGAGATGGCAAGGCGACGGCCTTCCTTCTGGCGCGGGAAGGTGAAGCGCAAGATTTCGGGAAGTCCCTCTTCCCAATGCGTGCCACACGGACGAGCTTGCGCCTTCGGCGCCTCATAAACGATGACGTCATTCCCATCAGCTTGAGCAGGGAAGTATCCGTATACGACAGCGGGAGCGAAAAGCCCCGACCCTGCGACTTCATCTTCAAGTTTCTGCAGGATCGGGCGGAACTTTTCTTCGACGAGGCGGAGATAGTCCGATTGCGACGCCGTCTTCAACTGCCACTGATTCTTGAACAGCGCCGTCTCGTTGATGTAACGGAAAATCTCGCGCAAGTCGTAATCTTTGCGCACGCGCACGCCCCAGAACGGCGGCGATGGAATATTTGGCGCGTCGGTGACGACCGCGCTCCGCTCCGCGAACACCGGACCAGTTTCTTCGTCGACAGCCGCGGCTTTCGCGTATTCCTTCACGGTTCGGCCTTCGCGAATGCGAGCATCGCGAGCTCCATCCGACGTCGCGAGGTCTTCCATGATGTGCAATCCGGCGAAGGCGTCATCCGCATAGAAAACGCCGTTCGTGTATTCGCGGCGGAGATCGTCTTCGACATATTTGCGCGTGAGCGCGGCGCCCCCGCAGATGACCGGAAATTCCAGCTTCTGCCGCTCGAGGTCCTGGATCACGTATTTCATCTCGAGGGTTGATTTCACCAGTAAGCCGCTGAGTCCAATCGCGTCAGCGCCGTGTTCCTGAGCTGCGCGAATAATCGAATCGCCCGGCTGCTTGATGCCGAGATTGATGACGCGGAATCCGTTGTTCGACAAGATGATGTCGACGAGATTCTTGCCGATATCGTGGACGTCGCCCTTCACCGTGGCGAGCACGATGGTGCCTTTCTGCGAGCCTGATTTCTTTTCCATCTTGGGCTCGAGATATGCGACTGCCTGCTTCATGACTCCGGCAGAATCGAGCACGGAAGGCAGTTGCATCTTGCGCGCGCCGAACAAATCGCCGACGGTCTTCATGCCATCGAGCAGTACAGTGTTGATCAACTCCAGCGCCGAATAATTCACCAGCGCGTCTTCGAGGAGTTGTTCGAGAGACTTCTTGTTTGCGCCATCACCGACGGACTTCTCGCCGTTGATGATCGCGAACTTCAACTTGTCTTCCACCGAGAGCGTGTCGACGTGCGCCGTGGTCGACGCGGCGGGCTTACCCTTCATCCCCGCGAAATGCGCCATGTAAACCTGCAGCGGATCTCCGGCGGAGTCATCGCGGAAAATCAGCTTGCGCGCGAGATCGACTTCCTCCTGCGGAATCTTGTACAGCGGATAAATCTTCGTGTAATTGACGATGGCCATGTCGAGGCCATGATCGACGGCTTCATGCATGAAGACGGAATTCAGCACTCGCCGCGGGTAAGCGTCAAGACCAAAAGAAATGTTACTGACGCCCAAAATCGTTTTGACGTTGGGCAGTTCTTTCTTGATGCGCTCGACGGCTTTTAGCGTTTCAATTCCTGCCGTCCGGTATTCTTCCTGCCCAGTGGAAATCGGGAGGGTCAGGGCATCGAAGATGAGGTCGGTCGAATCGAGACCGTATTTATTGACAGCCAGGTCGTGGATGCGGTGCGCGATCGCGACTTTCTTATCGGCGGTCAGCGCCATGCCGTCTTCATCGATTGTCAGGGCTATGACTCCAGCGCCGTAGCGCTTGGCCATCGGCAGAACTTTTGAGGTTCGCTTCTCGCCATCCTCGAGGTTGATGGAATTGATGATGGCTCGCCCCGGAATGCGCTTCAGCGCTTCTTCGACGACGTCAGCCTCGGTGGAATCGACCAGGATCGGCGCCGGCACGCGCGTCGCGATCTTTTCGAGGATCGAAGTGATGTATCCCTTTTCGTCTTCGCCGACGATCGCGCAGCACAGATCGAGCATGTGCGATCCCTCGTTCACCAGCTTTCTCGCCAGCGCGAGGATCTCGTCGTATTTCTTGCCCTGAACCAGCTTGCGGAAGTGATCGACGCGCGTGGTCGTGTTCATTTCCTCGGCGACGATCAACGGCTTGGGCTCGAGATCGAGAGGAACGCTCGTGTAGGCGCTCGATGCCGAGGCCGTGCGCTTGACGTCGCGTTTGGCGGGTTCGATGCCAGAGACCGCGTCCACAACGGCTTTCAGATGCCCGGGAGTTGTGCCGCAACATCCGCCAACGATGCGGACGCCGTAGTCCTGGACGAAGTGCTTCTGATATTCCGCAAGCTCTTGAGGAGTCAACTTGAAAACCGCGTGCCCGCCTTCGTTCGTCGGAAGCCCGGCGTTTGGCAGAACAGAAACTTCTTTGGTTGAGTTCAGCGCCAAGTAGCGGACCGCATCATTCATCTCCTTTGGACCAGTCGCGCAGTTCAGTCCGATGATGTCCACGTCGAGTGGTTCGAGAGCGGTGAGAGCGGCTCCGATTTCCGTGCCGAGCAGCATTGTGCCGGACTCCTGCAGTGTTACTTGGACCGCAACAGGGATACGCTTGCCCGACTTGCGAACGGCATCGAGCACGCCGATGACGCCGATTTTTGCCTGCAGCAGGTCCTGACAGGTCTCCACCAGAAGAACATCTACCCCGCCTTCAATGAGAGCCGCTGCCTGTTCTTCGTACGCGACAACCATCTCGTCAAAACTGATGTTGCCGAGAGAGGGCAGCTTGGTGGAAGGCCCCATCGACCCGGCTACGAAGCGCGGCTTATCCTTGGTCGCAAATTGATTGGCCACGTCGCGCGCCAGTTGTGCGGCTTTGACATTGATCTCGTGAACGCGGTCGGCGAGATCGAACTCGCGCAGCACAATGCGCGTTCCGCCGAAGGTATTGGTCTCGACAACGTTGCAGCCCACGCGGAAGAAGTCCGCGTGGATGTCGCGGATGATGTCGGGACGGCTGAGCACCAGAACTTCGCTGCAATTTTCCTTTCCCCAGTAGTCGTCGAGGGAAGGGTTGCGTTCGTGAATGTTGGTGCCCATCGCGCCGTCGTAGATCACGACGCGTTCGCGCACGGTTTGGAGAAAGTCAGTCATAGAAAATCGTCGTTAGCCTTTGGTCGTTAGTCGTTCGCCAAAGAACGTTGCAGTCGAGCCGAAGGCCAACGGCAATCGGCCAACGACCGCTCTTATACACGAACGCCGGTCTCTGAAAAGACCGGCGGGGGAATGGATCGGAATGCTTCTCGAAGGTTAGCTCCCCGGCACCACTTCTGTCGGCGCTCCCCCATTCACGTCGGCCTGATTGAAAATGATGTTGGCTCCCATGTGTGCTGGCCGGGGGGCCAGCATTTGCTCCTTGCGATAAACCAGGTTGGAAGCGTTGAACGTTGCCAGTTCGAATCCGTGGCCGTGCGTGATCGCGTCAGTCGGGCAGGCCTCGACACAATACCCGCAAAAAATGCACCGGTTGTAGTCGATGTTGTAGACCTTCGCGTAGCGCTCGGCGCCGCTGACACGGTGTTCCGCCGTATTTTCTGCGGCCTCGATGTAAATGCAATTCGACGGACATGCTGCCGCGCACAGGAAGCAGGCTACACATTTTTCCAGGCCATTCTCGTCGCGCTGCAGCACGTGCGCGCCGCGATAGCGCGCTTCAATCCGCGCACCACGCAGAGGTCCTTTGCCGTCGGGATAGTTCTCCACCGTAGTCGGCTGGAACATCTCCCGGAAGGTAATGCTCATTCCTTTCGCGATGGCGGCGATGTTTTTCAGAACTGGCATGCTTGTATTCAGTATACCGAAAGAGATAGTAAATCGCAGGTCGTGAGCTTGCGTAGGAAACGGCGTTGAACAGCGCTTATTTGGCCGGAGCGGCAGCTTTCGCGGGCGGAGTGGAACCCGGATGCTCCGGCACCGGGTTCGCGCTTTCGAGCCAAGCCGTGTACCAGAGGTCGAGCAGCATCTGCGATCCAGCGGCCAAGCGGTGCGTCGTGAAGTCAAATGCTGCCCGAGATCCCTTACCGTTGAAGCCACCGGCTTTCTCAAGCGCGTAGACTTCTTCGACCAAAGCGTGCGAGTCGCGAAGGTAAGCGAGGTATCCCGTGAACGGATCGTCAATTCGCACGGGAGCATGCACGAGCCCGGAGAAATCCGTCGCTTTGATGTTCGCACCGACGTACGTCGATTCGAACAGGCTGTGGATGTGGTGCTCGGTCGTGTATCCGTTCGGATTCGGCCCGACCCATCCGTTGTACTGGATGGTGGTGTGCAGGGGTTGGCATCCATCGCCGACGTAGTGGCCAAGCCATCCGGCATAGAAGATGATCGCCTGCTGCACTGCGTGCGTTGGTTGATGCGCGGCCCGTAGCTGGCGGTAATCGCGAAACGCGGACTTGAGCCGGCCATAGACCTCCATCGTGATGTAGGGCTGAAAGCCGACCCGTTCGGGAAGATAGTCGTCGGGATGGTCGGTCGTCGAGGCGCGCTTTTCATAGAGCTTGCGAATGTACTCGTAGCGTCCCGGAGGAAACGGGTCGAGCCATGCAACGCGCTCGAGATCGATAAAGTGATCGGGCTCTTGCGAGTTCTTCAGGGCGAATTCGGTAGGACTTCGCCAGCGGTCGGGCTCGGGACCGAGATAAGCAATTTCCGTAACAGCCCGGCGGAAAAACAACGGCATCGCGGCAGGAATCTTCTGCGCCGCGACGCGGTTGATATAGGTATGCCCTTCGTTGCCCCAGGCAAAAGCGGCGGGGCTCTGGAATAGGACCAGGGCGATCAGCAGTAAGCTGATCGGCCCTCGTGTAAGTTTTCCCTTTTTTATTTTAGGCACCGGGCTCGGCCTCTTCTCTCGACCATCAGAACGTAAGATGCGCCGACAGCTGCAGGAAGCGTGGGCTGCCAATCGTATGCTGAATGACGCCCAGACTACCTTGCGGGGGAATCGATGGCGGACCATAGTAATAGGGGAAAAAGGTTACGTCGTTGTTCGGAGTGTCGAAATCAGGGTGATTGAAAATGTTGAACGCGTCGGCCTCGAAACTGAGCAGGTAGCGCTCTTTAATGGGGAACTGCTTGTTCAGGCTCATGTCGAAGCGCACCTGAAATGGGCCTCGGAAGGTGTTCCGGCCGGTGGTTCCGTACAAGGATTCGTAATTATCGCATCCGGAACTGTCACAAGCGGGAACGCCATTGGTGCCCGGAGCCACGAATTGGGGTGCGAAATCGGCAGAATTCAGCTTACAGATTTCAGTCGGAATATTCGCACAGTTAGCGCCCGGGTGTGCGGCCTGCTTCGACGTGACGCCCGGCACCAGCGGCACAATGGGGTTGCCAATCTCGTCGTCGCTGCCGAAATAGAGACTGCCAACCGAGCCCGTATAGTCGTAGATACTATAGGGTTGCCCGCTTTGCGCCACCGTCTGGCCACCGATGGTCCAGCCATTGGCCAGGTAGCGCAATGCCCCTTTTTCCGCGAGACTGGGAATGGTATAGCTGTAATTGATCAGAAAAACATGAGTCTGATCGAAATCCGAGGAGCCATAGTTTGCTCTGGGAGTGAGAGGATTGTTCCCGGTGACAAACAGACCCAACCCACTCTGCTCGTCGAGCGCGTGAGACCACGTATAAGATGCCGTGAATTGCAGGCCATTGGACATGCGCTTGCGCGCCTGGAGTTGCAGCGCATCGAAGTTCGACGCACCCACCGTCCTGTACGAAACTGAGTTCATGTCGTATCCGGGGTACGGGACACGAATGGGCGCATTGCCTGAGTATTCATTCGTGTAGATGAGCTCTGTATCCAGTGGTGTTAAGCCGGTGTAATACACGTTCTGGTTGGCCGCCGGACTGGTACCTCCGTAGGAAGTAGTCTGTCCATTCACGACATTGCTTGCGGTGGCGATGAGTGGCTGGTTGAAGGGAATCGGCAGCACCAAATGTGTGCCATGATTTCCGACATAGCCGGCCTCGAACATCCAGCTGTTGGAGGCCTGGTATTGAAAGTCGAGTGACCAGTTTTCCGTATAGGGCAATTTGTTATTGATGTCGTAGCCGCCGAACAGGAAGGGACCATACAGGTTCCCCGTTGGCCAGCATCCCGGATAACCGCAAGCTGTCTGCTCGAGGTTCGGCAGGTAGGCGAGGAAGGCTGCACCCGTAGCTGGAGGCGGTGGCGGCAGCGTCGTGCCGAACGGCTGATCCAGTGTCGCGCCCTTTGCCACGGAGATCGGCTGAACGAATGGAGGCGCGAGCGTGACGCCAAATGGCCCATTGAATCCGGCGCCTGCGCTCGGAGACAAGTAGCTGAATAGTTCGCCACGGTCGAAGTAGATACCGTAACCTGCCCGCACCGTGAGCTTAGACGTTGGAGCCCAGGCGATGCCGATGCGCGGCGCAAATCCCCATTGGTGATTGTTCATCAGTGAATTGCTGGCTCCCGGCGTGCCGCCAGTTTTGTTATTCCCCGCGATCTCCAGACCGGAGCTGGTGATTACGTCAGTCCCCGAGTCGCAACTGCCATAGTTGTATTCCGTCAGGGCGGGGTCCGCCGGAACTCCACCAACGGTGCACTGCACATAACTGTACTTAGAGGGGTCAAAGGCTGTCAGCTTGCCGTATTTCTCTGAAAGCGGGCCGTCGATGTCCCAGCGCAAGCCGGCGGTTATCGTGAGATTTTTTGTCGCCTTAAAGTTATCGTTAACGTAGGTGCCGATCGTGTCGGAGCGATAGTAGCGGTTGGCTGAACCGACAAACTCATCGCCGCCGTGCACATTGCCTTCCACAAAGTTCTGGAATGTCGTGAAATCAAGCGTATCGGTTTGCGTGTTGTCATTGATGATATTCAGTTGGACGTGGTCCCAGGTCGTTCCCACGCTGAGGATATGTTTTCCTTTTACCCAACTCGCGGACGTCCCGTATTCCATTTGATTCTGAAACATTCCGCCATCGCCAAAGCTGGTGCTGGGACCGAACTCTAAACCGTTATCGATTGTGGGGTCCGCTTTGGTGATGTCGAACTGAGGGAAAGTCGCCGAGCCAGGCAGGGTGATGCCGACTGAACTTGGGGTGAATCCCTTGGTTGTATTTGCGTAAGCCCGCAGACGGGTGAAACCTATGTGCTGCTCCCAAGTGAGGTTCGGAGAGAGCAGGACGGAGTTCGAGAGGGAAAACACCTGGCTGCCAGCGGTAAGTTGTTGTGAAAATCCCAGCAGCGAACCGACCGCGCCAAAAGGGTTGTTGGTGGGATTGCTCTGAAGGTAATATTTCCCGGATAAGCGATCCTTGGGGCTTATCACGTAGTCTATGCCGATGATGCCCTGGTTCACGGTCGATTGCGTATTGGGGCCTTGCACGATGGCATCGTAACCTAGCGTTTGAGCCTGTGTCGGATTGTATTCGGCGCTTGGAATCAGAAACTGTCCGTTGGGAAGTTTCGCATTCAGGAGGCTCGCGGCGGCGCTATTGATCTGGCTTGCGGTAATGGTCGTGCCGTACGTCGCCTGAATCATGTTAATAATGCCCTGCGTAGTGCGGTCACCCGTCAGGCCAAGAGGCACGGTCACATCTTTGGTAGAAGCTTGTGCGTCGGCGATGCGCACTCCCTGGAAAGACCCGAAGTAGAACAATTTATCTTTGATTATCGGGCCGCCGATGGTCCCGCCAAAAGCATTCCGATTCAGGAACGGATTGGGCAGATATGGTTGGTTGGTGATGGGATTGGTGCCCGCCGCATCGTAGAAGTACGGTGTGGCATTCATATCGCTGTTCTGCCAAAACTCCCACAGTGAACCGTGGATTGCATTCGTACCGGACTTCGTCAGCACGCTGATATGCGCGCCGCTATTGTTGCCCTGCGTGGCATCGTACTGCGAAGAGTTGACGGCGATTTCCTGAATGGCGTCGGGCGGCGGAGTGGGGAGAGCTTGGCCAATCGCGCCATACACCGATGTACTGGTCTGGATGGTACCGCCCGCACCAAAGTTCTCACCGGTGTTGAGCACAAAGCGATTCTCGCCCACTTGGCTGGTGGAATTGCCATTAAAAATGTTGTTTGTGCTGACACCATTCAAGGAAAAGCTGTTGCTGGTGTCGCGGTTCCCGTTGGCGAAGATGGCCTGATTGCCAAGGCCTGTATTGGCGCCCCCTCCACCGAGGAAGTCCGCGTGGACGCCAGGGCTAAGTATTGCCAGCTGCGTGAAGCTGCCGGTGCCCAGTGGCGTGGTTTCGATGGTGTTTGTATCAACGACATATCCGATTGTCGTGTCCACCTTGTTCATCAGGGGCACGGCGGTTACTTCCACGGTCGCCGCGGCCGAGCCCACAACCAGAGAAGTATCGACCGACGTCGTACGGTTCCCGAATACCAGGATTTCAGTGTGCGTTTCCGTTTTGAAGCCCTCTTTCGTGACCGTGACTCGATAAGTTCCGGCGGGAAGATCCGGGATCACGAAAGATCCGTTTGCCTTGGTACGGGCAGAAACTTCGAGGTTGGTCGCGATATTGACGGCTTTCACGGAGGCGCCGGAGATAAGAGCTCCCGACGGATCAGTTACCGTGCCGGTGATGGCTCCGAGCGTTTGCTGGGCGAAAGAAAATTCATGTACAAGCACGACGGTTAGCAGAATTAGAAAGGAAAAACGAAGGGACTTCAGCAAATACACGAAGACACTACTGGCGGAGAGTCTCACGTTTCGAATCCCCCTTTTGGAATGGAAGGCCTTATAACAAAAGCAGCTTGAGCAATTCAAGGCTTTCGCTGTGAAAAAGGGGCGAAAGTTTGATGAATTTTTCTTCAGGTTCAGACTAAAAGTTCTCCTTAATGAGAAACTAAAATCTTAAAAATCGCGGTAGAATGGTCGGCTTCGCCTTTGGCACCATTTTGATGAGGTGGGCAACGAGCTATCAAAATCGAAGCGGCCACATATTGGGCTTTGCGCGAATTGCCGATTCATGCGGACCGTGACCTCTGACCGCCGCTCAACGTTTTATCGCTGTCAGCTCTCAGCCACGAATCCAAATTTCCCGAAGTATCCCCGGCTACCGGTGCTTGAGTGTTCTGGATACGAGCCATTGCGCGACCACTCCGGCTCCAAGATGGAGCCCTCCCGAAATAGCTAGCGCGCTTGTTTTTGCGACGAATCACGCGTGACAGCCATCACTGACTTCCTTCCTGACCAGCGGCAAGATGTTGATGGTTCGCCGGATCCGGAGAGACTCATGATGCTCAAACTTCTCGGTGCGTGCGCAATCTTGTTGTTCATCGTTTGACTCGTGGCTGTGCTCCAGGGCTGGAGCAAAAGCACCGTTTCGGGCCGTATGGTCGGAGTGTTTTTCATTGCCTTGTTTGGCGCCGGCGCAGCTTGGGGCGCCCGAGCTTTGTTTGGCATATTCCGATGACCACCGCAACAAAAGTTAAGAGACCGGTTCCATCAGTGCCTGAGAATCCTTTTGCCGGACACGCCGACAAGCCTACCGACAAGGCGGTGGCATCGATTCTGGGCCCGAGTCTTTCTTTATGGAAAGACCTCGTAGAGGATCTGAAGTGTGATCTGGAAGTCGACACCGCGGAATGGCACTCGGCATCCGTGAAATACGGATGGTCACTGAGCCTGCAACTCAAGAAGCGCAACATCGTATATCTGGGACCGCGGAACGGATGGTTCCTGGCAGCATTTGCGCTCGGCGACAAAGCCATTGCCGCGGCTCGGAAATCTACTCTTCCGGCTGGAGTGCTAAAGACGCTTGCCGAGGCGAAGCGCTATCCCGAGGGAACGGCGGTACGAATTGAAGTGAGAACGCCGAAAGATGCCGAAGCCGTGTTGGCGCTTGCGAAAATCAAGATTGGAAACTGACCGCTACTTCAATCCCAGTTCTTTGGCCAGCGCGTTCCATTTGCTGTCGACCAGCGCCTTCGTTTTCGAATCCATCACAATTTCGTCCGGCCACGGGCGCTTGAATCCTTCGCTGGCCCATTTTCGCGTCGCGTCAATTCCCATCTTCGAACCGAAATCGGGCAGCCGGCTGGCATGGTCGAGAGAATCCACTGGGCCAAGCGTAAATTGAATGTCGCGCTCCGGATCGATGTGGTTGAAGACCTTCAGCACGACGTCACCTAGATCCTGCACATCGACATCTTCGTCGACGACGACAATGCATTTCGTGAACATTGCCTGGCCGAGCGACCAGATCGCATTCATCACTTTGCGCGCTTGTCCCGGGTACGACTTGCGGATCGAAACGATCATCAGGTTGTGGAACACGCCTTCGATCGGCATGTTGATATCGATCAGTTCCGGAATATTCAAGCGCATGAGCGGCAGAAAGATACGCTCGACCGCTTTGCCCATGTACGCGTCTTCCTGCGGAGGCTTGCCGACGATCGTCGCCGCATAAATCGGATCTTTGCGATGCGTGATGCAGGTGACGTGAAAGACCGGATAGAGATCCTCGAGAGAATAAAAGCCGGTGTGATCACCGAATGGGCCTTCGGTGCGAAGTTCGTCGAGATTGATATAGCCTTCGAGAACAATTTCGCTAGCCGCAGGAACTTCCAGATCGACCGTCTCGCACTTCACGAGATCGACGGGCGAGCCGCGCAAGAATCCGGCGACGAGATATTCCTCGATGTCGGGTGGCGCGGGGACGATGGAGGCGAACGTGACCACCGGATCGGTGCCGATTGCCACTGCGACTTCCATCTTGCCCGACGGACGGTCTCCATCGGCGAGAAGGCTGCCGCCGGAAGAGCGAGCCATAATGTCCACCGCGGCAGATTTTCCTTCGACCGCATCGCGCATGCGCTGGCGCGCATGTTCGGCGGCGACTTTCTGCCGCTGCCAGTGCATTCCGGTGGTGCGCTCGTCGTAAACCTGCATCCGGTACATGCCAAGATTCCGCTTGCCGGATTTCGGGTCGCGGGTTGTGACGCAGGGCAGGGTAATGAAGCGTCCGCCATCTTTGGGCCAGCATTTCAGGATGGGAAAATCGAACAGCGAGAAGTTGTCGCGCTTAATTACTTCCTTGCACGGCCCATTGGCGACGGAGCGCGGGAAAAACTTTCCGGCTTCGGTGAGCAGCGGCAGCATCTTCAGTTTGTCGAGAAATCCCTGCGGGGATTTCATGTCCATAAACATGCGGATGCGCGCTGCGATCTCATCGTAAGAGTTCACGCCCATCGCCATTCTCATGCGCGTGTCAGAGCCAAATTGGTTAATCAGAAGCTGCGAACCCGGGTGGCCTTTGCAATTCTGGAAGAGCAAAGCCGGACCTCCCGCTGCGCCTTTGGCGTCGTGGCTTTTCGAGACCCGGTCAGTGATTTCGGCGATCTCAAGGATCGGATCAGCTTCGGTCTGTATGCGCTTGAGTTCGCCGGCACGGTCGAGCGCGGCGATCCACTGGCGGAGGTCGTCGAAGGGCAATGGATTTCCTCTCTGTGTGACCGACGATTATAAGGGATTGGCGCGCGAAACTTTTGAGGAGAGCTGGTTACTGCGAGGTCGTCTCCGGATACAGTTTGCGGCGGCAATCCGGGCAGATACCGTGTGTGAAGTCGGCTCCCGTGTTTTTCCGGATGTAGTTTTCCAGAACATGCCAATTGTCTTGCCCGTCGCGGATTTTGTGACAGGACGCGCAGATCGGCAGTAAGCCGCTGAGCGTTTTGACTTGTCCCAAGGCGTCTTTCAGTTGCTGAATCAAGCGTTCCCGCTCTTCCTCCGCGATTTTGCGCGCGCTGATGTCGCGAATGATGAGACAAGTTCTCGCATCGCCCTCGGGACCAGGAAAAACGACGGAAGAGAATTCGATCGGGAACAGCGATCCATCGGTGCGCCGCGCGATGAGCTCGCCGTGAGCTCTTCCGGTTCGTTTTCGTTCGGCGACATAGGTCTCCAGGCGCGGATCCGTGTTATCGATCAGCCCGGCCCGGCCTTCGTCCAGAATCTGCTCCCGCGTTCGGCCCAAGATTTTGCATGCCGCCGGATTGGCGTCGAGAATCCGCCCGTCTGGAGCAGTGAGCATGATGCCGTCGAGACTATTGTGAAACAGCATCCCGTACAGCGATTCTTCCGGCACGTAATTTTGTTCGGATGGTGTTGGTGTATTGCTCTGCGCCATGGGTGTGTTGTTCTTGCGCGATTCGGGTTCGCAACGCCCAATTCGCCAAAAGTTGTTGGGAATTTAGGCATTGTACGCAAGATCAAATCTGCGATCAAACTCTCGCGTGCGAGTCGCGTACAAATTCCTGAACCCGCTCGGGAGATGCGGGACATGAGTCGTCGTTTACAGAGTGAGGCGCGTCACAACCTCTCTCACCTGTTTCCATGCGCTCGATTGTGGATCGATCAAATCGAGATGACTTGCCCCGGCGATCTCGAGGAGATGCACCTGTTCCTTTCGGTTCCCGCTAAGATTCTGTTTGGTTGATGCGTATTCGCGGCTGAAGGCGGGGGGCACATCTTCATCGTCAAGATCGTGAATCAGCCACTGATCCGCGTGCGGCATCGAAAGCTCGATCGGGTCGGCTTCGCGGTAGTGGTCGGGCACCGCGGCGGGGGTCCCGCGCAGGAATTCCACGACGGCATGGTTGCTGAGGTGAAGCTCGTACGCGCGGCGCAGATCGACGACTCCTGCCAGAGAAACAACGCGCGTCACGCTGGGCTCGTGGGCCGCAAGACACAACGCAAGCTGTCCGCCGGCAGAGTGGCCGGTGACTACGATTCTCGTGGAGTCGATGGCATGCTTGGCGGCATGCTGAGCGAGGAAATGGTATGCAGCGCGGATATCCTCGAACGTTCCGGGCCAGCCGCCGCCGGAATTGCCGACGCGACGGTATTCAAGATTAGCTGTAACAAGGCCCTCAGCGGTTAGCGCCGCGCAGAAATGTCCGGCGTGATCGAGATTGTACCTGGCGCGCCAGAATCCGCCATGAACGTTTATCGCTAGCGGGTACAGCTTCTTGCTGTGCTTAGCGCTGGCTGGCAATCGCAGATCGAAAAACTGATTCGGATCCGGGCCATAAGGAATACGGGCGTCGGCAGGCGGCGGCGTTCGCGAAAGGAGGTCGTCCGGCATGAGTCACTATTTTAAAGTTTAAGGCGGGAGTGCGCGGAGTCACTGCTATTTGTGCCTGTCATCACTGCAGCGTTATAACTCTACAACTAAATTGTGCGCGACTTTCCAAAGCCAACACTCCTAACAACCATTTTGATTCAGGATCGGCCTTCTCCATGCACCCGCCAACGTGCGGTGCTTTTCCGTGCCTGTTCCTGACAAGAGGGAGAGTGCCCAATGTTTGCCCGTATTGTTGAAATTGCCCCAAAATTCGAAAAGAAAGAAGAGTTGATCAACACCATTCGTCAGGAAATTCTTCCGATTCTGAAGAAGCAGCCGGGATTCCTGGAACTGCTGCCATTTGTGCCGGAAGTTGCGAGCGAGCACATGATCACTGTCACGCTCTGGACCAATAAGCGTGAAGCGGATCGCTATGCAGTGGATGTTTTTCCCAGGGTTGAGGAGGTTCTCCGACCGTTCCTGAGCATTCCAGTTTGGGTGCGCACGTACACGATCGAGACAACCGTGCGCAAGCACCTTGTCGATGCGCTGATGACCCACGCCTAATGGCAATCAGCGCGATCGACCGTGCCGGAGTGCCGCTCACTCCGGCTTTTTTCTTTTACCCACGTGGGGTCGTTATTCGTACCGCAGCGCTTCGATCGGATCGAGGTTGGCGGCGCGCAGTGCTGGAACCATTCCGCTGACTACTCCGACCACGGCGAGAATGCTCGTCGCTACCACGAGAATCATGGGCGAGACAATCAGCCGAATGTCGGCGGCCTCCGCGTGAGCGGCGATCGCGCTATAAAACGTGATGCGTCCGGCCAAAATCGAAACTGCATAAGAAAGAATGATCCCTAAGACTCCTCCCGCCGCCGTGATAACCATTGCTTCAGCGAGAAATTGAAAAAGTATGTGATGCCGGCGTGCTCCCAGGGCCTTTTCTACTCCGATTTCGCGAGTCCGCTGGGTTACCGAAACCAGCATGATGTTCATCAGTCCGACGCCGCCAATGCCCAGAGTCACCGTTCCGATGAAGGCGAGCAATACCTTTAGCGCCATCGTGATAATTCCGAATTGCGAAAGCTGCTTCTGGGCGTCGAAGACGAATACGGCGCGATTGTCATCGGGCTTGAAATTGTGCGCCGTCGCCAGCGTTTCGCGGATCGTTTTATCCATCTTGTCGTGGTCGAGTCCCGCCGAGTCGAGCCAGATTCCATCCAGATAGTGGTTGTCTTTCAGGACATCCATCGAGTTGTAGGGAATGTAGACGACGCGATTATCGTCATTGTCGCTTTCCTGCATGCGGGGAGCTGCGATGCCAACGATTTGAAACGACACGCCGTCGATTCGGATGTCTTGGCCCAAGGCCGGCATACCGGAAAAGAGCTTGTCGCGCGCCTCCGAGCCAATGACGGCATAGACTCCGTGCTGCATGTTGTCGGCGTCGTTCAGAAATCTTCCTTCGGAGATATCCAGATTCCAGACTTCCTGGATAGCCGGATCGATGCCCATTACCTGGAACGTGAAAGAACGATTGTTATTCTGAACCGTAGATTGCTTGTCGGATTCGCGAACGACATGCCGGCAGAGCGGAAGATTATTCTCCAACAGATCGATATCGTCGTTGGTGAAGCGGATCGGCACTCCAGCCTTATTGCCGCCTGCCTGCTGCGAAGTACGTCCCGGGAAGACGCCGACAGCCGTCGCGCCGAAGCTCTGAAAAATTGTCTCGATTGCATGGCCGAAACCGTTGCCATATGAAAGGAGGAGAACGACGGTGGCAATGCCCCAAGCCATCCCGGCCATGGTGAGCAAGGTGCGGCGGAGATCGTGGCGCATGGCCGAATAAGCCTGTTTGAGGAGATCTTTATGCATGCTTATTCCTTGCGGAGCGCTTCTACCGGCTCCAGAGACGCGGCCCGGCGAGCAGGATAGAGTCCCGCGGCCACGCCCGCGACACTCAACGAAACCACGGCCAACATCGCCGTCGAAGCGACCAATTTGGGAGGATCGAATCCTTGGCCAAGATTCACTCCCGAGAGCGCGGACATCAGTGCCGCGGCTCCGGCGATTCCGATTCCTCCGCTGAGCAGGGTCAGGAACGCGCCTTCTACG
>Ga0335081_10007945_pt1 | contig 16989 bp, 16 predicted proteins | sample Lox_Sample_35_FD_206713 | JGI IMG/M metagenome (GOLD analysis project Ga0335081, IMG submission 206713) | Soil microbial communities from Loxahatchee National Wildlife Refuge, Florida, United States - Lox_Sample_3.5 | ecosystem: Environmental > Terrestrial > Soil > Wetlands | place: USA... | reverse complement strand
TGGGCGTGGCTGGCTCCCAGAGCCGTCCGGATCCCGATCTCTCTGGTGCGGGCTTGCACGGAGTAGGCCAGCACGCCGTATAGCCCGACCGCGGCCAGACACCCGGCAAGCGCGGCGAATACGGCGAGCAGGAGCATTTCGAAACGGCGGGTTGCCAGCGAGACGGACAAGAGGTCGTCCATGGCGTGCACCCGGTACACCGGTTGATCCGGATCGATGGATGCCACAGCGGCGCGGACCACGCTGGACAGAGTGCTGAGCTCCATGTGACTGTGCGGTTCGGGCCGCAGGACGAGGTCCATCTGACCAACGTAGCGTCCCTGCGGGTAGTGCAGGTAGATGTCGTCCACTGGGGCGGCGTCCAGAGCGCCGTGCACATCCGCGGCCACGCCAACGATCTCCGCGCCGATGCCCTCTGGAGGTCCGAAATGAATCGTGAGCCGTTTCCCGAGCACGCGCTCCTGTGGCCAATACTCGCGCGCCATGCTCTGGCTGATGATGGCGACGGGCGGCGCATCGATGCGGTCCGCCTCACTGAAGGTGCGGCCCTCCAGCAGGCTGATGCCCATGGCTGCGAAATATCCGGGGTCGATGCGGCGGATGTCGGCGCGGAGAGGCTGGCCCGGCGGCGGATCCGGCCGACCGTCGATCGAGAACGAATTGTCGAAGCCTCCGTTGGTGAACGGCAGGCCGTCCACCGCGCTTACCGAGCGCAGTCCGGGCACGGCTCGCAGCCTGGCTATCAGCCGCTGGTAGAAGTCGTTTTGTTTGTCAGGGGAGCCGTACTGGTTGGGCGACAGGGACACGCGCATGGTGACCAGTCCGTGCGGGGCGAATCCCGGGTCTACGGCCGAAACACGCCGGAAACTCCCGATCATCAGGCCCGCGCCAATCATGAGGACCAGCGCCAACGCGATCTCCGAGACCACCAGCGCCCTCCTGCCGGCACGCGCTCCCGGACCGCCGGAACCAGAGCGGCCATTTTCCTGGAGCCCTTGCTGCAGGTCGGCCTTCGACCCTGCCAGCGCGGGCAGCAGGCCGAAGACCACCGCGGAGGTCACCGCGGCCAGTGCCGCGAAGCCCAATACCCATCCGTCGAGATGCACCTCTGCGGCACGCGGGATCTCATTGGAAGCAAGTTTCAGCAAAGCGCGCACGCCCCATTGGGCGAGCAACACTCCCGCTGCGGCGCCTCCCAGCGCAAGCATCAGGCTTTCGGTGAACAACTGCCGTACCAGGCGGCCGCGTCCCGCGCCCAGCGCCTGGCGCAACACCATTTCGCGCCGCCGTGTGATGGCCCGGCCAAGGCTCAGGTGGGCGACGTTGGCGCAGGCGATCAGGAGGACGAATGCGACCGCGCCGAAGAGGATCCACAGCGGCTTGCGGGCCGATGCGATGGTCTGATCCAGGAGCGGGACTACCAGGCCCCCCTGACCCAGATCGCCGGGATACTGCCGGCGAATTCCCTGCACGACCCGATCTACGTCTTGGCGAGCCTGATCGATGCTCACTCCATCCTTGAGCCGCGCGACCACGGTGAGGTAGTAAGACCAGCGCCAGTGCAAGTTTTGGGGCGAGGTTTTGCGTTCCAGCGAAAGCCAGACATCCACGTCCTGCTCGAAAAGTCGAAAGCCTGGCGGCATCACTCCGACGATGGTATGGCTCTGGCCATCCAGCCGGATCGCGCTGCCGATTGCGCCGGCGCTGCCGGAAAAGCGCTCTCGCCACAAGCTGTGGCTGATGATGGCGACGCGTTCGGCGGCAGCCGTGTCGTCAGATTGCGTGAAGGGCCTTCCGATGGCGGGGCGGACTCCCAGGGCCCTAAACAGTGCGGCAGAAATCAGTCCGGCGGTGGCGCGCACCGGGGCGGCGCCGCCCTCCAGATTGTAGCTGGCGGTGTAGAACGCGCCGATTTGCGCGAAGCTGCGGTTCTGGTCGCGAAGGTCTAGATAATTGCCGGGGGAGAAACCGACCGAACCGGGCGGCTTGCCCGGCAAATGGGATGTGGGGTTGGTTTCCCATGCGGTGACCAGGCGGCCGGCAGCAGGATAGGGAAGCGGCTGCAGAATCACGTGATCGATGACTGTGAAGATGGCCGTGGTGGCCCCGATACCGAGCGCCAGCGTCAGCAATGAGACGGCGGTGAACGTAGGAGCGGCCTTGAGAGCGCGCAAGGCGTAGCGGACATCGCGGCTCAGAGCCTCGATGAATTGAATACTGTTCATCTCGTAGACCTCCTCTCGAAACGCGGTCGGGTTTCCGAATTTGAGGTGAGCGGCGCGCCGGGCCGCCTGCGGAGACATTCCACGTGCGAGGTTCTCGTCTGTTTCGATCTCGAGGAACGACTGGAACTCGCGGACGTGGTCCGCATCGGCACGCGTTCGGTGGAAGAAGCGTCGAAAGCCCATCACGATTCCGAAGCAGGATGCAGGATACCGCTGATGGCCCGCACCATCCGATCCCAGCGGCTGGTCTGCTCGATCAACTGTTTTCGGCCGGCGGGGGTCAACCGGTAGTATTTGGCCTTACGGTTGTTCTCCGTGGTGCCCCAGAAGGAGGCAAGCCAACCGCGGTCCTCCAGGCGGTACAGGGCCGGATAGAGGGATCCCTGCTCGATCTGCAGGAACTCGCCCGATCCGCGTTCAATCACTTTGGCGATGGTTTGTCCGTGGGCAGGGCCGGACGCCAGGGTCTTGAGGACGAGCATGTCGAGGGTTCCCTGGAGGACTTCGGTCTGCATCGGCGGCTTGGTCGGCCTTCGGAGTGTCACGATACTGATCTAGACGTTCTAAAGGAGAGATTGTTAGCAAGCGTGAAGTCTGGCGAAATATCAGCTTCCCGTTCCTTTCGATGATCTAATGTGACGCGGGCACTCCTGCCAGGCACTCCCGCCTGCCGCGCCGAGACTCATCTCGGCGCTTGTCGGGCGTCAAAGAGTCCCGCGTTCAAGTTGTTTCAAACTTTGCCGGCCCCGAATTGACGGCGACCCAAAAGCGTCGGCATGAGTGAGCCTGCGCCACGCTAAAATTGAGGGAAGCTCAGTCGAATACCAATGAGAGTTCGCAGTTTTTTTCGTTATGTTGCGCCGTGCGCGTCCTTGATTCTCTGCACGGCAACCGCATTCGCGGCGACCGCGGCCGATCTCGACGCGTTGATCGCCGCCGCGCGATCCGTTCCCGCCGAGTTCTCCGCCGACGCCCTGATCCGCATCGCGGCCCTCGGCCAACTGGACAAGGACCGCCGCATCGAACTGCTGGAACAGGCTTTCCAGAAAGCTTCGGGCGCGCAACAGCCGTTCAAGCGCCACGCCGCACCGCTGCGGACGGACGGCTCGGCCGGCTACTGGAACCGGGTTTACAGCCAAGATCTGGACAGGCTGTCGCTACGGCTCCGCGCGGTGGAGGCGATGTTGCCGCTCGACAAGGGGAAGGCCCGCGAATTGTTCCTCCAGATACCGTCGCCAGATACGCCCCGCCTGACTTGCGAGGAGTTTCAGGTCTACGACGTCAGCAGGTTTTACGACTTGCTCGGCGTCCTGGTACAACAGGCTTATTCCGATTCGGAGGCAGAGTCGGGCGAGCGGTTCCGGCTGCTCCAGCGCTACGCAGGCGCCGTCACCACTTCCGTGCAGGTGGCGCCGATGGCCCATGTGCTGGCGGCCGCCAAGGTGTCGGATGACGAATACCAGAAGCTGGTGGGCGCATTTGGCTCCGCGCTGGGCAAGGTTACCGGCGATGACCGGTCGTTCGCCTATTCCACCGGCATCGGAAGAGAATTGCTGCCGGTGGTGGAGGAATGCAAGCGCCGGCACATCACCCCGCTGCCTCTCTTAGAGGCGTATCGCGTCTACCTGGTGATCAACCTCTCGGCGAACCGCTGCGCCGACGACGATCTGATGAGCGGCGGCGGAACGACCTTCGGCGTCTTCGCGAACCAGCAGACGGAGCCGAATGCCGATTTCGTGGCCTTCTTTAATGAGAAGCTGCGCATGGCGCCGCTGCAGCCGATCGGGGAACTGGAGGCCACTCCAGCCCGGCTGGAGGGCGTCGCCACGGGATTGCGGGCTTGCGAGGACGAAACCTGCCGAGTGATCGCCGCCAGGGTCCGCGGGCTGTTTCTGAAACCCGAAGGCGGTCCTTACCTGCCGGCCGAGCGGGAGAAGCCCGAGTGGCAGGAAAATCTCCGCGCCGCGATCTCGGCAGTCTCCGAATGGAAGGAGAACAAGGAAACGGGCCCCGCGGAGTATTTCCGCGAGCGTTGTGCGGCTTACGCGGAGCTGCTCAACGTTTCCCTGAATGGCTCCGGCCGCGAGCCGGTGCTGCACGCCCTTCTGAGCTTCGTGAACCAGAACGGGTTCCAGGCCACCAGCCGGATGGAGTGGTTTCTGCCGGTAAACGCGCTGGTCGGCCGTGTGGGCCTCGACCCGCACGGTTTGGAGAAGTTTGGGGCGGAATTGCGGCAGGCGAGCGACCCGGTAGTGGCGCTCTACGCCAAACTCGAAGCGCTGGCGCCCAGGCCTCCCGACCGCGTCCTCGCTCTCTTATAAAACGTCGGCGAAGCCGCGCTTCAAGTGCCGAAAGAAAAGGCCGCCGATCACAAAGGTCGCGAATCCGCAGACCGACAGTACCGCGAGGCCGCGCAAGCTGGGCATGCGGGTGTAGAGCAGTAGCCCCCGGTATGCTTCCACGGCGTACACCAGCGGGTTGAATTTCAGCACCGGCTTCGCCCAGTCCGGGAAATCCTGGCGCTGGAGGAAGATGGGGGTCGTCCAGAACCAGAACGTCAGGATCACGCTGAGGAATTGCGCGGTGTCCCGGAGAAACACGTGGAGGCCGGCGACAATCCAGCCGAGCCCTACCGCCAGAAGCCCGATCACGAATACGTAGAGCGGCAGGATCACCACGAACACGCTGAGGCGCTGCAGGTAGAGAACCGATCCCACCAGCATGAGCGTCAGCGCCAGCAGATGGCTCACCAGGGACGAGAGGAAGACCGACACCGGAATGATTTCCGATGGGAAGACGGTCTTGGTGATGAGATTGGCATGATCCAGCAGGCTGGCGGCGGACCGCTGCAGGGTCTCGCTGAAGAGCAGCCACGGGAGCATCCCGGCGAACAGGAACAGGGGATAGGGGCTGCCATCGGGGGACGGCTGCTTGAAGCAGTAGTGGAAGACGAACGTCCAGCTCAGCAACATCACCAGCGGGTGAATCAGGCCCCAGATCCAGCCGATGGCCGACCCCACGAAGCGCTGCTCGAAATCCCGCCGGACCAACTGGAAGAGCAGGCTGCGCCTCTCTACCAAATTCTGCAGAAACCACCTTCCAGGGAGTCGCCAGGGCATCTTTAGTACGCCATAGTACCAATTTTATCAATAACTTGCCAACTCTACCGAAATCCGGAACAGGGTTGACATGGCGATATCTTTGTTGATAAAGTTACAGATTCGCCAATTGTTGTACCAGTATTGCCAATAGCCCCTCGGGTTTTGGGAGATTCTTGTCATCAGAATCGCACCAGATTCCGAATGGAGAAGACTATGAAGCAAGAATATTTTGTTGTGGTACTCGCCCATTCGTTACGCGGCAGGCTCCGTCGTATTCATATTCCACATCAGGCCGTGTACGCAGTTCTCGTTCTGGCCCTGGTCGGCTGTTTCTCGGTGTTCGGATTCGTCGCCAGTTATACCCGCATGGCGTTGAAGGTTGCGAACTACAATGCGCTCAAACGGGAAACCGACGGTTTGCGCGCCCGGTATCAGGCGCTATTGACCCGGGTGAATCAGACCGATACCCGGTTGGCCAGCCTGCAAATCTACGCTCGCGAAGTGAACGTCGCCTTCGGCATCAAGCAGAAACTGGAAAGCCCCTCCGACATTTCGGCCGAGGGGAAACTCGTTCCGTCGTTTGCCGAGAGCCTGGACGACTACGATTCCCTGCGCCGCGCCAATATCCTGGCATTGCGGAGCAGGGTGTCCCACCGCTTCATCGCGGCGACCGAGCAGCCCAGCATCTGGCCAGTGGACGGCCGTCTGCTCGGACCGTTCGGCCAGCGCACGGATCCGTTCTCGGGTGAAGGCGCCTTCCATAAGGGAGTGGATATCAGCGCGCCCACCGGGACGCCGGTTCGCGTGACTGCCGACGGCATCGTGGTGTTCTCGGACTTCGAGAGCGGCTACGGACGCCTGGTGAAAGTGGATCATGGCGACGGGATGTCCAGCTACTACGCCCACCTTTCACGTTCCTATGTTCACCCCGGACAGGAAGTCCGCAGAGGGGAATATTTGGGAGAGGTTGGCACGACCGGACGGGTAACCGCGCCGCACCTGCACTATGAGGTGCGGATGAGGGGTAACCCCGTCAATCCGTATCCATACCTACTTCCCCGGGTGGAAGCGTACCAGGGCGGGGAGCCCAAGACCAACTTCCCGTTCTGAGCGGCTGGGGTTTACCAGGCTCACCCGTCGGACTCCGACGGGCGGCTCTCAGTAGTTTCATTCACTTACGGACGAAAAGCGTCGGAGTCCGACGGAATTACAGCATCAATTGACCGCCATTGACCTCCACCGTTTCGCCGATGACGTACGAAGCCGCATCCGAGACGAGAAATGCGATCACCATGGCACACTCCATCGACGTGCCAACCCGCCCGAGCGGAATTCCCTTCACGAAACCGGCGATCATTTCCGGCGTCGAGAATACCTCGTGGAATGGGGTGTCGATTACGCCCGGTGACACCGCATTGACGCGGACGCCGTGCGGAGCCATTTCCTTCGCCAGAGACTTGGTGAAGGCAATCAGGCCGGCCTTCGCGGTAGCGTAGAGCCCCGCTCCCGGTCCGCCGCCATTCCGCCCGGCAATCGAGACAATGTTCACGATTGCACCGCTCTTGCGGGCGATCATCTCCCGCGCTACCACCTGCGAGCAAACGATGGCGCTTTTCAGGTTCAAATTCATCACGTGATCGTACTCCTCGCCGGTCACGGCCAGGTTCGGGATGCGTTTGACGAGCGAACCGGCATTGTTCACCAGGATGTCGATGGGACCCAATTCGTTCGATGTACGCTCCACCATCGGCGGAATCGCTTCCGCCTGTCGCACATCGGCGCGAATGGAGATCGCCTTGCCCCCGGCCGCGCGAATGCACTCCAGCACTTGCGCCGCACCGGTTTCGTTGTGAAAGTAGCCGATGGCCACGCGCGCGCCCAAGTCGGCCAGGACCGATGCGGTAGCAGCCCCGATTCCAGAGGACGCACCTGTGACCAGGGCCGTTTTGCCCGTCAAATCCATGTAGTTTTGCATGTCAGAATTTATTATCGAACGACGCCGGTCAGGCGCTTTGGGCCTTTTTCTCCTCCCGGATCATGCTCCACAGCCAGTCGCCCGAGCGCTCCTGGTTCCACTGCGGCGTGGGCTCGAAATACCCGGTGCCGGGCGCCAGGTGCTTTTTCACCACGTCCTCGTTCAGCGTGACCCCGAGGCCAGGCTTATCCGGGACCTTGATCCATCCCTTGTTGATGACCGGCTTCTCAATGCCCTCCACGAGATCGCCCCACCACGGGACATCCAGCGAGTGATTCTCCATGGCCAGGAAGTTGGCCGTCGCCGCGGCGCAGTGCACGCCAGCCATGCAGCCGACCGGAGTGCCGGCATAGTGCATCGCCATCGGCACGCCCAGTTCCATGGCGGCTTCACCGATCTTGTGCGTTTCCAGAATCCCGCCGGAAGTGGAGATGTCGGGGTGAATCTTGCTCACGGCATGCTTCTCGCAGAGGTTGATGAAGCCTTCCTTCAGATAAATGTCCTCGCCGGTCAGAATCGGCGTCGGACTCTCGGCGGTGATGTGCTGCAGCATCTCGGTGTACTGCCAGGGAATCACGTCTTCCATCCAGGACAGGTTGAACTTTTCGTACGCCCGGCCGAGGCGAATGATGGAATTCACGCCGAGATGGCCGAGATGGTCCATGGAAAGCGGAATCTCCATGCCCACCGCTTCGCGCGCCGCCTGCACATATTCGGAGAGCAGTTCGATGCCTTTCTGGGTCACCTCGGTGGCGACGAACGGATGCGGAAGGGCTCTGCGCTCCCAGGCGGTGAGCTCCGACGGGCCGGTCACGGTGCCCGGAGTTCTCTGCACCAGGTTGATGCCCACGTCCATCTTCAGCCAGGTGATGCCCATCTCCTCTTTGCGAGCCTTCAGGCGCTGCGCGAAGACCTTGGGATCCGAGGATTCGTCGGTGTCGGCGTAGATCCGGACCCGCTCGCGGAACTTGCCGCCCAGCATCTGGTAGATCGGCACGTTGTACACCTTGCCGGCGATGTCCCAGAGCGCTTCCTCCACGGCGCAAACGCCGCCGCCCTGACGGCCATGGAATCCGAATTGCTTGATCTTCTGGAAGAGGTACGTAACGTTCAGCGGATTCTCGTTCAACAGCCGGCTTTTCAGAAACAGCGCGTAGGTAGCGCTGGCGCCGTCGCGAACTTCGCCGAGTCCGTAAACGCCCTGGTTGGTGTCGATGCGAATGATGGGACACGGGCTGGGGCCCGGCTTCACGACCGTGGCAACCCGCAGGTCTGTAACTTTGAGCGCCGACGGGCTCGAGTTGGTGTTCAGGTTGCGCGGGGCCGATTGTTCGGCCGCGGCTTCCCGGGACAGAAGCGCCCCGCCGGCTATCCCGGCGGACGCCTGGAACAGGTCCCGCCGCGCCAATTTGCGATTGCCTTGGAACATCGCTGTTTCTCCTTTGCCGCCGACGATTGCTTCCGGATACAGATGGAGCCGATCCGGAGCGCAAATCTGGTTGGCGATAATAGAATATCTTAATCTCGATCGCGGCGTGTTCGAACGGAGCCTCTCAGGAGGATTTCCGGACAATGGAAGCGGACGTGATCCGGTCGATGGTGGGAGTGCCGCACTGCTTCATCACCATCGTCAGCTCAGCGCGCAGAATCTCGACGACTCGCTCCACGCCCTCCTGTCCGAAAGCGGCGAGACCGTAGATGTAAGGGCGGCCGATGCCGACCGCGCGAGCGCCCGAGGCCAGCGCCTTGTAGATGTCGGTGCCCCGGCGGAAGCCTCCGTCTACCAGCACCGGTATCTGCCCGCCCACACCATCCACCACTTCGGGCAGGCTGTCTATAGTGGGGCGCAGGTCTTCGGTGGCGCGCCCGCCGTGATTCGAAACTACGATGGCGTCCACCCCGCGCTCGCGGCACAGCCTGGCATCCTCGCGCGTCTCGATGCCCTTGATCACGAGTTTCATCCGGGTCAGTTTCCTGAGGCGGTCCACGTAGTCCCAGGTGGCGAAGGCCGGGTTCACGCCGCGTTCGATTCCCGTGAACATGGGGCTGCTGCGAACGCCGCCCCGCGCGCTGGTGTGGCACGTTGTGCAATCGCGACTGTCGAGGCGCTTGAAGCGTTCACCGGTTTCGCCATTGCGGCCGCCCAACAGGTCTACCGTCCAAACCAGCACGGGACATCCGGCATCTTCCACGCGCTTCACGAGCTTTTCGGTGGCCGACCATGTGTTCGGCATGTAAAGTTGAAACCACGGCGGCGTGCCGCGCGCTTTGGCGATCTCTTCGACCGGGACCGAGGTCACGCTGGAGAGAATCTGCAGGCTCTTGGTGGACTGCGCCGCACGGGCAACCGCGAGTTCGCCATCGGGATGAAACGCTTTCTGGTAACCGACGGGGCAAAAGAACAGAGGGCTGTCCCAAACCGTGCCGAAGAGCTCGACTTTGAGGTCGGTCTTGGAGACATCTACCAGGCGGCGAGGGCGGAGTTGGATGCGCTTGAAGCCGGCGAAATTGGCTTCCAGCGTGGCGTTGTCGTCCACGCCGGTGGAAAGGTATCCCCAATGCGCGGGAGGCAGAGCCTGGTGTGCCGGCTCGGCGAAGTCCATCACGCTGAGAGCGTCTTTGGCGCTGGTGAGCGGCGGGAATTGCTGCCCCCGACTCAAAGGAGCGAGGCAAGGGCTGGCGGCCAGGAATCGGAGAAACTGGCGCCGGCTGTTGAGGGCGAAGCGGCCTGGGCGCATAGCGATACACGGTAGTATACGCCCAACCCAACCGGCGGAGGGAACGGACTATGAGACGCGCGCCGCCTTTTCGGCGCCCACTCGTTCCCCGCAATCTTCTGCATTCGGACCAGCTCTCATGCGCGACAATGTCAGAATGCGCGCTTGGTTGATGGATTCGTTTAGCGGCGTCGAACAGATGCGGATCGGCGAAGTACCAGCTCCGCGGCCCGGTCCGGGCGAGGTCTTACTGAGAGTCAAATTCGCGGCTTTGAATCCCGCGGACGCATTTCTGGCGCAGGCGATGTACCCGGCCAAACCGCCGCTGCCGCACATCCTGGGACGCGATGGTGTTGGCCAGGTCATAGAGGTGGGGCCTGACGTAGAGCGGCCCCGGGTGGGCGAGACCGTCGGGGTCCTGCGTTGCGACGTGGGGGTGGAGAAGTGGGGCACGCTCGCCGAGCAGGTCGTGGTGAAGGCCAATTGCACGGCTCCGGTGCCCGACGGGTGGTCGCTGGAAGAGATGGCGGGCGCGCCCCTGGTGTTCCTGACGGCGTGGCAGGCGTTGACGCAGTGGAGCGATCCCCCCGCGCCTCCCGCGGCGAACTCGGTGCTGCTGATCACGGGCGCATCGGGCGGCGTGGGAGTGGCCTCCGTCCTGCTCGGCAAGTCCATGGGGCTGCGGGTTGTGGCGTTGTCGCGCAGCACGGGGAAGGGCGCCATCCTGCAGGATCTGGGAGCGGACTTCGTTTGCGATCCGGGCGCCGCCGACATGCGCAAGAAAGTCAGCGCGGCGATCGCTCCGCAGAAAGTGGATATCGCAATCGATAATGTCGGTGGGGCGCTCTTCAACCAGGTGATCGCTCTGCTCGGATTTGGTGGGCGGGTCAGCGTGGTCGGGCGGAGCGCCGGTCCGGTACCCGAGTTCAACACGGCCTCGCTTTTCTTCCGGCGGAATCGCATCGGTGGCGTGGCTGTGTCTGACTACACCCCCGAGGGCGCCAATGCTGCGTGGAACGAGATCGTCGCGCGGCTGAAGGCGATCGGAAAACGGCCGGTGGTGGATCGCGTTTTCTCGTTCGAGGACGTGAAGGCGGCGTTCGCGCGCCTGGCAGAAGGACCCATGGGGAAAGTGCTGGTGGGGCTGGGGTAGTATCATGAATGCAATGGAGGGTAGAGCATGAGCATCCCGATGCAGGGACGAATCCGCCAACTGATGGACCGCGTGAAGCGATTGCTGAAGCGCGATCCGGAGCCGCCCGAGGATCCTTACGCCCTGGTGGGAGCACCAAAGAAGCCCAGGCTGCCCCAAAGACGTGCATCCGCCGCCGCGCCTCTGGACTGAACCCTCCTCTTATGATTATTCGCGCCGCCGAAGTGTCCGAGGCGGAATCACTCGTTCAACTGATCAACGCCGCATTTCGCATCGAGGAGTTTTTTGTAGACGGCGATCGCATCCGGCTCGATCAGCTCCGCCCGATGTTTGCGGCGGGCGAGTTCCTGGTGGCCGACGGCGAAGGCGCTCCCGCGGGGTGTGTCTACGTGGAGCAACGCGGCGATCGGGCCTACTTCGGCCTGCTGTCGATCGATCCGGCCCGGCAGCGGACGGGCCTGGGCTCGCGGCTGGTGGATGCCGCCGAGCATTGGGCGCGCGGCCGGGGCTGCCGCTTCATGGACCTCCGTATCGTGAATCTTCGCGAAGAACTGCCGGGATTCTACCGGAGGCTGGGTTACGTCGAAGGCGCCACGGAAGCCTTCCCGGCCGGGACGCCCACCAAGTTGCCGTGCCACTTTGTGACGATGTGGAAGTTGCTGGACTGAGGATGCGCCGCTACACGTGGCGCAGCACTCCTGCCGACGTTTTTTGGTCGCCCCGAACTCCTGTGGCCGCGACACTGTGCACGGCCGACAAGTGCCCCGATGAGCCGGGGCACGGCAGACACGAGTGTCCGCGCCACATCAGACGTTATGCCACGGCCATGGCACGGCGTGGCTCGAAGGTGTAGCCGAAACCGCGAACCGAGTGAATCAGAACCGGACTGGCCGGGTCGCGCTCGATTTTCTGGCGAAGGCGCAGGACGTAGACGTCAACGGCACGGTCCGTAATGGCGCGATCCTGGCCCCACACGGCGTTGAGCAGTTGCTCGCGGCTGAAGACTACGCCGGGGCGGCTCATCAGAAACTCCAGCAGGCGAAACTCGGTGGCGGTGAGCGCGAGCGGCGCTTCGTTCAAACGCACTTGGCGGCTGCTCGGATCGAGTTCCAGGCCGCCCGCTTCGAGAACTCGCGAAGGTGCCTGCGTCCAGACCGCACCGCGGAACTGCACCTTGATCCGCGCAATCAGCTCGCGCACCGAAAAGGGCTTCACCACGTAATCATTGGCGCCGATTTCGAGCCCCACAATGCGATCGGTCTCGGAGGCGCGCGCGGTCAGGAAAATCACCGGCGTCGAAGCCAGGTCGGGGTCCTTGCGGATGCCTTTGCAGAGGTCCAGTCCATCCGAATCGGGCAGCATGATGTCGAGCAGAATCAGGTCGGGCCGCACCTGGCGGCAAAGGTCCAGCGCCCCCCGGCCCGTCTGCAATCCCGTCAGCGAAAAGCCTTCCTTTTCGAGGTTGTACTTCAATAACGAAAAGAGGTCGCCATCATCTTCGATTAAAAGGATCTTCTTCATGAATACTGAATACTCCGTCAGGTCTAAAACGTCCTCGGGTACGTTCCTACGTTACCAGCGGCCTTGTTACACATCGGTTAAGAGGCGGTGAATTCGGAGTTAAGCTGCTCCTGTCCGAGTGGCGATTCGTCCACTGGCAAGCTAAAGAAAAAAGTCGAGCCTTCGTTGAGGCGGCTCTCCACCCGAATCGATCCGCCATGCGCCGCGACCAGGTGCTTGACGATCGAGAGGCCCAGGCCGGTGCCGCCCAGTTCGCGGGAACGAGCCTTGTCGACGCGATAGAAGCGCTCGAAGAGGCGAGGCAGTTCCTCAGGGGGAATTCCGATCCCGGTATCGCGCACGTACAACTCGACCCATTGTCCCTGCGGGTGGGCGCCCATGGTGATGCGGCCGCCGCCGGGCGTGTATTTGATGGCGTTGTCGAGCAGGTTGCTCAGGATTTGAGATACGGCCTCCCGGTCGCACCAGGATTCGCAACTGACCGATGAAAGCTCCAGATCGAGGCGAATATTGCGCTTCCCGGCGATTGGTTTCATCAGTTCCAGGGCGTCTGTCAAGAGGCCGTTCACGAGGTTCGGCTCGAATTCGAACTTCTGGCGCTTCTGCTCGATGCGCGAGAGCGTCAGCAGGTCTTCGGTGATCCGCGCCAGGCGCTCGGTGTTGTGACGGATGATCTTCAGGAAGCGGAGATTGTGGGAGGGGTCGTTGAGCGCGCCATCGAGCAGCGTCTCGGTGTAACCCTGGATGGATGCCAGGGGCGTCCGCAATTCGTGCGACACGTTGATGACGAAGTCCTTGCGAACCCGTTCCACGCGCTCCAACGTCTCGTGCTCGCGCTGGAGCTGGTCTACGGTCCTCTGGAAATTCGCGGCGGTTTCGTTAAGGGCGGCTGCGATCTTGGCGAATTCGCTGCTGCCGGTCTCTGGCAGGCGTGCCTGGAAATTCCCGTGGGCCAATTCGCCGGCATGCGACACGATACGGGCCAACCGCTCCGACATCCATCGCGCGAACAGGGCGGCCACCACGATGGCCGGCAGAAACGCCAGTGCGGTACTCAGCAGGATGCGGGCGCGCACTTGATTTACCTGGCGGTCCACCTCGGAGAGCGGCATGGCCATCCGCACCGCCCCGCCCGGGATGGGCACCGCGACATACAGAAACCGGATTCCCAGGGACGCGCTTTGCCGCTCACTCCAGCCGACTTCGCCGCGAAACGCCTGGATGAGCTCGGGGCGGTTGCCGTGGTTTTCCATGCGCCCGGCATCGGCTTCCGAATCCGCCAGCACGGTTCCGTCGGAGCGCACCACGGTCAGCCGGCTTCCCGCGGCCTGCGCGAAGGTCCGCGCCTGCTCCGGTGTCAGCCGGGTGGGATCCGACAGCGCCGCCATGCGCGCCTTATCGGCCAGTTGCCGGACCAGATTCTGCACGTACGACGCGTCGGCCACCTGGCTGGCGAAGTAATCCACGGCCAGCAACGCCACCAGGAGCAGGCAGAATATGCCTGCGATCAGCTTGAGAAAAATCTTGCCGGTCAAGGTCAAGACGACTCCTCAAAACGATACCCGAAGCCGCGCACGGTAGTCAGGTAATGGGGATTTTCCGGCTGGGCCTCGATCTGCTCGCGCAACCGCCGCACGTGGACATCCACGGTCCGCGGCGTCACGAATCGCTGCTCGCCCCACACGAATTCGAGAAGCTGGTCGCGGCTGAACGCGCGGCCCGGATGGGTCAGAAAGAACTCGAGCAGATTGAACTCCGTGGAGGTAAGCTCCAACTCGCGGCCAGAGAGGTAGACTTTGCGAGCGGTCCGGTCCAGGCGGAAGGGACCGATCTCGATGGGCGGCGGCTCGGCATCGAGTTCCTCCCGCCGCAGGTGTGCTTTCACTCGCGCAATCAGCTCCCGCGGGCTGAACGGCTTGGTCATATAGTCGTCCCCGCCGATTTCCAGGCCGAGCACACGATCCACTTCGTCCGACCGAGCAGTCAGGAACAGCACCGGAATCCGGCCCAGGACGGTGGAACGGCGAATCTGGCGGCACAATTCGAAACCGTCCACCTCGGGAAGCATAACGTCGAGGACGATCAAATCCGGCCGGGCGGTTTCGAGAGCCTTAAAGGTGCCGGCGGAGCCGCTCAGAATCTGGGTCTGGTAGCCCTGGCGGCTGAGGTTGTACTCGATCAGCGAGGCGAGTTCCGCCTCGTCTTCCACAATCGCGATTCGCTTAGGCATTCCGGAGAGATGCTGCGTCCCTGCCAGACTATTGTAACTTTCCTAATATGACGCTTTGGTTACAGGCGGCCGGTCCCGGCTGCTGAGCACCCGCTGCCACAGTTCGGAGGAGAGGCGCCGGTCGATGGCTTCCAGATTGACCACGTGTACGGGCGCGGACGCCTGGAGGAGGCCCGTCAGGCCGTCCGCCCCAGCCAGCACCACATAATCGACGGAGCGCAAAGCTGCCACCAGCTCCGCACGCGCCCTTTGCGGAAGCAGTTTACCGGCGCCCGGCAGGACCAGCACCAGCAACCCGGAGACGCCCGGGAGACGGCGGGCTGCTTCGATCTCATGCACGTGCGCCGCGCGAAGCCCGTCGAAGGTTCCAATCACTACGGCCAGCGGACCTTTTGCCCGCGAATGAGCCTCGGCACCGGTCAGGATCTTGCTTCTTGTGTCCACGCTGGTGTGGATTCCTCCCAAAGCTCCTGCGCGACGGAGGCCACCCGGTCAGCGGTTACGCGTGTCATGCAGCGATGATCGATGGGACATTCGCGGAGCAGGCACGGACTGCATTCGGCATGCTCCCGGACGACGCGCGCCAGGGGGCCCGTCGGCCCGGTAGTGGTGTCGTCGGTGGCGCCGAACACCGCCACCGTCGGGACTCCCAGCGCGGAGGCCACGTGCATCGCTCCGGAGTCGTTGGTGAGGAAGAGACGGCAGACCGCGGCAAGGTCGATGAACTCCCGCAGCGTGGTTTCGCCCGACAGGTTGCGCGCATCCATTCCCGACCGAAGAAGCGCGTCGGTGACCTCGTCGCCCAACGGACGCTCCGATCGTGATCCGAAGACCAGTACGCACGGAGATGCCGGACGGAATCGCCGCGCGACTTCGGCGAATCGCTCGGGCAGCCACCGCTTCGCGTTGCCGTAAGCAGCGCCGGGACTGATGCCCATCGCGGGCCCCATGATTCCGCGGGCGGACAGATGCGCGGCGCCAGATGCGCGCGCGGCATCGATTCCGCCGAGGCGGATGGCGTCGGTCTTGGGGAAGCGCTCGATCATCCCCGCGCGCCGCAGAAGCTCGAGGTAGTAAAAGCGCTCATGGCGAGGGATCTCGCCCGGTTCCGGAACGGGAATTCGCCGGGTGAGCAGAAGCCCGCGCGCGTCGCGGTTGTAACCGATGCGTTCGGGGATGGCCGCCATCCAGGCCATCAACGCCGCGTCGAAGGCATTCTGCAGCAGGATCGCGCCATCGAAGCGTTGCGCCCGCAGGCCCGCGGCGAATTCGCGTTTGGCGCGAATGCCGCGTTGTGCGGTGTAGGGAATAACCCGGTCGATGGCGGCTTCCCGCGAATAGAGGTCGGCTACCCAGGGACGCGCCACCACGGCGATGTGCGCGTGGGGAAATACCATGCGGATCGCACGGATCGCCGGCAGCGACATGACGGCGTCGCCCAGCCAGTTGGTGGCGCGCACCAATACCTTCGACATCGAAGAGGGGTTGAAGGCCACTGCTCTCAGGATAGCAGCGCGACAAGAGGAGAACTTGCTAGGGAGCGTATTTGAAACACACCCCTACCAGCCGTGTCCCGGCTCAGGAGGGTTTCGAGGTTGTGTCTACGCCGAATACCCCAGGATGTAGGTGTGCAGGTGATCGATCGTCGCCGCCTGCGCCGCGATCGTCGCGCGCACCAGGTCGCCGATCGATACGATCCCCACCACCGTATCCCGATCCACTACCGGAAGGTGCCGGATCCGGCTCTCGGTTACGATTTTCATGCACTGGTCCAAGTTGTGCTCCGGCGTAACCGTGACCAGGCCGCTGGTCATGATATCGCGCACCAGCGTATCCTTGGAAGATCTGCCTTCCAGGATCACCTTGCGGGCATAATCGCGCTCCGAGATGATCCCGTCCAGTCTCGGGCCCGACATGACCAACAGAGCCCCGATCCCCTTGTTCGCCATTAGGGCGATTGCATCATAAACAGTTGCGTCCGGTCCGATGGACCAGACCACGCTACCCTTGCGTTCTAGAATGGAAGCCATGGTTTCCGACATGGAATTCCCCCCCTCTTACGGTGAT
>Ga0335081_10007944_pt1 | contig 16990 bp, 17 predicted proteins | sample Lox_Sample_35_FD_206713 | JGI IMG/M metagenome (GOLD analysis project Ga0335081, IMG submission 206713) | Soil microbial communities from Loxahatchee National Wildlife Refuge, Florida, United States - Lox_Sample_3.5 | ecosystem: Environmental > Terrestrial > Soil > Wetlands | place: USA... | reverse complement strand
TAAGAAAGAAGTGCCGTCTTGCTTCATGTCCGTCCTTGCATTTCACAGACGAGTTTAGGCATCACATCGTAGAGATCGCCAATGATGCCCAAATCGGCAACCTTGAATATGGGGGCGTTCTCATCCTTATTTATCGCGGCTATCACCTTGGCACCCCGTATACCTGTCACATGCTGAACCTGGCCCGAGACCCCAATTCCCAGGTAGAGGTCGGGCTTTACCTGCACGCCGGAAAGACCTATGCAAAGGTCCTCGGGCAGCCAGTGGAATTCTTCGGCGATCGGTCTTGTGCAGCCTATTGCCCCGCCCACGGCCTCGGCCAATTGCTTTGCCAGGGTCAGGTCTTCCTTCTTATCCATGCCCCTGCCGACGCATATGATTACCCGGGCCTCGGTGATATCCTTTGTCTCTTTTTCCTTCGGTCTTCTTTCAATCACCTTGACTGCTGAAGATGACGGCTTTCGGAGTTCCCTGATAGGACCCCGCCGCCCGCTCAGAGGTTGCGCTGCCTCGAAGGTTCTCGGCGGAATCGTGGCCATGGTAGGCCTGGTCGTGCAGACCACCTTCTGCACTGCCGTTCCGCCGTACATCAGGCGCTCCATCACGAAGGTCTTGTTTTTCTCATCGAAACCTAACGACGTGCAGCTGCTGACGAGCCCTGCGCCTAGTCGTGCGGCCATGAGAACAGCCATATTCTTTCCCGCAACAGTCGCGGGAAGAAGGACGAGATCCGGATTCTCTTTTCTTACTTCTTCACTGATAGGAGTGATATAGGCTTCATACGGCTGATCTGCCGGCAGAGAGGGGAGAAGGATCACTTCGTCAGCTCCACGGCTGATGCTCTCCTCTGCCTGTTCGCGGACACGAAGAACAGCTACCACACGAGTTCCCGCCCTGTCTGCCATCTCTCGGCCTATATTCAAGAGTTCGAATGCCCTCTCGCGGCTATCCGCTAAGATCCATATCCCTGCCATATCATCTCCTTTACTCGATTACGCCACTCTTACGGAGTGACCAGACAAATCTCGCTATCTCAGCCTTATCCGTGCCGAACCTTTCACAGATTCTTTCCATCTTCGAAGCCTCAACGCTGATCGTACGGAGCAAAGGCCCGCCGTGTGACGGAAGCTCATCCTTTGTGATCCTTACAGACGGCTTTTTCCCGGCCATAAGTGTATCCTTGACGCCGGGTATCCTGGGGACATTGATATCGGGGCGGACCGTAATCAGGGCGGGGAAGGGCACTTCCACGACCTCTACGCCTTCGTCCACGCGACGCTCAGCAAGAAGCCGTTCGTTGGCAACGGATACCTTCTGAACAAAAGATACGCACGGGATCCCGAGCATCTCTGCCAGGCGGGGTCCAACCTGCTGTGCATAAAGATCGCTCGAACCCTCGCCGCAGATGATAAGTTTGTATTTGTCCATCTTCGTGCTGATCACTTGTGACAGGATGAATGCGGTCTCGTAGGAATCAAGATTGCCGAAAGAGTCGTCTACCGCAAAACATGCACGGTCTGCTCCTCGTGACAGGGCGTCTTTTACACCCTTAGCCGCCTCAGGCACACCAACAGTTACAGCAACGGCCTCCGCTCCCAGGGCTTCTTTTAGCCTTGCCGCCTCTTCGATTGCATTGCGGTCATAATCGCCGATTTTGTAATCTACGGACGAGAAGTCGAGATCGCCCGATGGGCCTCTCCTGATGTAGGCCTCATCAACCACCCACTTGAAACAGGCAACAACGGCAGGCATGTGCTCACCCCATTCTCTTATCAGGTTCAGCGGAGAACCGAGCCGGAGATCACCATGCGCTGGGCCTCGGACGTCCCCTCGTAAATCTCCGTGATCTTAGCGTCGCGCATCAGCCTCTCCACCTTGGCGCCCTTGCAGTAACCGTATCCGCCGTGGATCTGGACCGCCTTCACGGTGTGTCGCATTGCCGCTTCCGATGCGTACAACTTCGCCATGGCGGACTCTTTGCTGAATGGCAACTTCTGATCTTTGAGCCATGCCGCATGGTAGGTGAGGAATCTGGCGGCCGAGAGGTCTGTAGCCATGTCGGCAATCATCCAGGCGATGGCCTGGTTGCGTGATATCGGCGCGCCAAACTGAACCCTCTCTTTGGAATATCGAATCGATTCCTCAAGCGCTCCCTGGAGGATCCCGACACACTGAGCGGCGATCCCTATCCTTCCACCGTCGAAGCCGGCCATGGCCATCGGAAGACCCGCGCCCTCTTTCCCGAGGACGTTGTTCTTTGGTATGCGGCAATCTTTGAAGATCACCTCCGAGGTCTGCGACGAACGGAGTCCCATCTTCTTGAAGTGCTCGCCGATCCTGAGGCCCGGGGCTTCTCTCGGGACTATTAATGCGCTCATGCCCTTGCGGCCGGCGGATTTATCCGTCCACGCAAACACCAGGTACGTTCCTGCCGTAGGGCCGTTCGATGTGAAAGTCTTTGCCCCGTTTATGATGTAATCATTACCGTCCGGTACGGCGGCCGTGGTTATTGCCATCACGTCTGTGCCTGCACCGGGTTCTGTAAGAGCGAAGGCGCCGAGCTGCCGGCCCTCGGCCAAGGGTGCCAGGTACGTCTTCTTCTGGTCTTCGGTCCCGAACATGAGCACCATCGTGCAGACGATGCCGGCATGTGTCGATATGGTGAAGCCGGTCGAAGCGCACGACCGCGACAGTTCCTCCACAACGATAGTGCCTGTAAGGAAATCCCCACCTGCTCCTCCGTATTCTGAGGGAATCGGAATGCCCATCCATCCGCCTTCGGCGAGTTTCTTGAAAAGTTCGGCCGGGTGACGGCTGTTCTCGTCGATCTCCACGGCTATGGGGTCAATGTTTTTTTCACAAAACTCCCGCACATTCTTGCGAATCAGCTCCTGTTCTTCCGTAAGTTTGAAATCCATCGCACTCATCCCTTCTAATTTATTTACGGACGGTCAAGTTGTCCGAAACTTTAATTATCGAGTTGGTGATGCAGAGTTGAAAATCTTATCATTAACCGAAGCGATACTGCACTCCTGTGCCTCCAGGCGGGTAGTTCCAGTCGAGGACCTCAGTACCGCACACAAGACGGCATGTCCCGCACTCAAGGCACCCGTCTACCGTAAGGACAATTTCGCCATCTTCATTCTCGCTGTATAAACCGGCCGGACAGACGCGGATGGCAGGTGTCAGGCGAGGGTCTCTTGTCATACCTTCTCTTATCTTTATGTGCGGTAAGGCAGCCGGCTTGAATACATCGAGCCCAAGCTTTGCTTTCAAGTCGAGTTTTTCGCTCATATCTTCATGGTTCTTCTTATGTCCGAAAATATGTCCCACATCTCACGGATGCTGAGGTGCTTTCTTACAGTCGGATAAATCCTCTCTTTCCTGCCCGCCGGAACTTCATATATGTCCTTCATGATTGCTCCTGCAAGCTCCGGATAGTGATTAAAGAACCTGGGATTCCCGATGACCGACGGCGTGTCCCGGAAGTTCCTGAGATCCTTAAGAACAAAACTCTCTTCGAGGAGTTTCCTGTATATTCCCAACGTTCCTGCGTCAAAGCGTCCGGCCTCCTTTGCCTTCAAGACTGCCTGTGCGGCAAAATAGCCCGAGGCCAGAGCAAATTCCATGCCCCTCACCGTGAAGCCGATATTCAGTGCCAACCCTGCGGCGTCGCCTGTCACGAGGATGCCATCGCCCACAATGCTGTCTATTGCCCTGAAGCCGCCTTCCGGTATGATGTGAGCTGAATATTCAGCAGAGCTTCCTCCCCTTATTAATGGCGCAATCTCCGGCCGCGCCTTGAATGCCTCGATGAGTGCGGGCACGTCTATAGGTTGGGTCTCTTCCGCTGCCTCTTCTATCCCCATGACAATTCCGAGGCTGACGCTCTCACGATTGGTGTAGAGGAACCCGCCGCCGAATTTCCCCTGCGTAACCTTCCCGACAAAGAGGCGTGCCGCACCTTCATTCCCCTCCAGACCGAAGCGCTCATTGATGGTTGTGGAATCGAGGGTGATTACTTCCTTGATGCCCAGTGCGAAGTTTGAGTTCTTTGCGGGCTTGCGGAGTCCCGCCTTTTCGGAGACCAGCGAAAGCACCCCGTCACAGGCAAGAACAACATCGGCGCGAAGTTCGTCGCCTCCTGCAATAACACCCGCGATTTTTCCATTATCTTTTATGATGTCGTCAATCCGCGTCTTGGAAAGAACCGTGCCCCCCTTTTCCTCTACGCGCTCTCCCAGCCATCTGTCAAACTTTGCCCTCAAGATAGTGTAACTGTGATGGGGCTCATCTTTAAGTTCGCGGCCTGTATAGTGCATGGCAACGGCACGGTCCTTGGCCAGCAGTGTTACACCTTCGTGAGCTATGAAACGCTCAAAAGGGGCATTGTCAAAGAGATCAGGGAACAGGCTGCGAACAGGGTTCAGATAGAGACGACCACCCGTCATATTCTTTGCGCCAGGATAGTCCCCCCGTTCCAGGACGAGCACCTCAAGGCCGCTCCCCGCGAGCGTATATGCAGCGCCCAGGCCGGCGAGCCCCGCTCCAGCGATGATTACATCAAACTTGTCCATTTCTTTTACTACTCTTCTATCCGAACTTTATTCTTATCAATCTTCTATGATATCTCAAAAGCATCAACGTGAGGAGATATGTTCGAAATCCTTTACGGTGTTGATGTTGAGGAACATCTCTCCCTTCGGATCATAGCGTTTGATGGCATCTTCCTTGATGATGAAGGTCTTCAGACTCCGGTAGAAGCCTGTTATCTTGAGGTCGCCCTTATCCATGAGCTTTTTGACGAGGGGAAGACATCTCTTCGAGTAAACGGCATGGAGGGGCTGGAGGCCGCCGGAAGGGCCGGGCACCACGATATCGTATCTGTCTCTATATTCGATCATGTACTCTATGAAGGAGGTATTCAAGAAAGGCATGTCGCACGCCGAAACGAAAACATGGTCGTAAGATGCCCAGAAGAGTCCCGTATAGATGCCTCCCATGGGGCCCTTGTACCTGATTATATCGGAAGCAATGATGCAGTCCTGGTCAAGATAGTCGAGAGGAGAATTGGTTACGATGATAATCTCCCGGAATAATTTCCTGAAGGTCGCCATGGCTCTGTCGATCAGCCGCTTGCCTTCGAACTCGAGGAAGGCCTTGTTCGTCCCCATCCTCTCGCTTTTCCCGCCCGACAGTATAACACCGGTCACAGAACTCATGGATACCTTTTTAATAATTCTCCGCTAAAACCTCATAATATGCTTGCGGATGCTTGCAAGCCGGACATTGATCCGGTGCTTCCGTTCCTTCAAAGACGTAGCCGCAGTTCATGCAATGCCACTTTACCGGCGCCTTCTTCTTGAATAGTTCTTTCTTCTCAATGTTCGCTATTAATTTTCTGTATCTCTTCTCGTGGAACATCTCCACCTTTGCAATCTCCCCAAACGAGTCGGCGATTTCGGTGAATCCCTCTTCCCTGGCAATCTTCTCGAAGTCGCTGTACAGGGCCGACCATTCCAGTTTCTCTCCGTCCGCTGCATGTGTTAAATTGGTCTTGGTGTCTGCTATGACGCCTGCGGGATAGGCAGCGACGATCTCGACGTCGCCTCCTTCGAGATGCTTGAAAAATACCTTGGCGTGCTCCTTTTCGTTTTCAGCGGTTTCCAGGAAGATGTGGGATATCTGTTCAAGGCCTTCTTTCTTTGCAGCGCTCGCGAAGTAGGTATATCTGTTTCTTGCCTGGGACTCGCCCGCGAAGGCCGCCAGGAGATTCTTTTCCGTCCGTGATCCTTTGACCGACTTTTCCATACTCATTTATCCTCCGGTATTGTATTATTAGCATTATACATTTTTGCCTATTTTTCTACTTGACTGTACTCCTTAAAGCAAGGGTTTTTTCGCCTTGGGAAGTGCCGTTTCAGCTGGCCTGCGCGAGAAATTTGTCTTGATAAAATTCTAAACGAATTGTAGGACTGATGTTGCGAGAAACGATCGGAGGCATCATATGTATTGGGATAGAGACATCGAGACCATGGACCGCGGAAAGCTCGCGGCGATGCAGCTCGAAAGATTGAAGAAGACTCTCACGAAGGCACAAACATCCGTCTATTACGACAAGGTGTTCCGGAGAATCGGAATCGATGCACGTGACGTCAAATCGCTCTCCGATATAAGAAGAATTCCTTTCACCACGAAGGACGACCTAAGAGAGCACTGGCCCTATGGTTTCCTAGCCGTACCGAAAGACGAACTGATCCGGATGCACGCATCATCAGGCACCACAGGCCGGGCAATTGTGGTATTTCATACGGCTGCGGATGTGGAGGCATGGGCCGATGTCCTTGCGCGCTGCGTGTACATGGCGGGCATGCGGAAGACGGATGTCTTCCAGAACATGATGACGTACGGCCTCTTTACCGGCGGTCTCGGTTTCCACTATGCTGCGGAGAAGGTCGGTGCCCTGGTGATACCCGCGGGGGCGGGCAACAGCAAACGTCAGATTCAACTGATGCGTGATTTCGATACCACTGTTATCCACATAATTCCGAGTTATGCACTCCACCTATCGAAGGTTTTTGAGGAATTGAAATTGGATCCCGTGAGGGACACGAAGCTCAGGATGGCCTTTATCGGCGCTGAACCTCATTCTGAGATGATGAGAAAGAAAATTGAAGAGCTTTACGGTTTAAAAGCGTACAACTCCTACGGCCTCTCGGAGATGAACGGGCCTGGTGTGTCTTTCGAATGTCCCTGTCAGGACGGGATGCATATCTGGGAAGATCATTATCTGGTGGAAATCGTGGACGCAAAAACATTGGAACCCGTTCCCGACGGTGAAGAAGGCGAGCTGGTCGTCACTACGCTGGTGAGAGAAGGCATGCCCGTCATCAGGTACCGGACGAAAGACCTGACGCGCATCGTGCCGGGAAAATGTGAATGCGGAAGGACCCACAGGAGGATCGACCGCATCAAAGGCCGGACCGACGACATGATGATTATCAAAGGGGTCAATATTTTTCCCATTCAGATAGAGAAGAAGCTGATGGAGATACCCGGTGTAGGCAATAACTTCGTGATTATTCTTGAGAGGGAAGGCTACGATGATATTCTGACGGTCAAGGTCGAAGTGCAGAACGAGGTGTTTACCGGTGACTTGAGGCCCCTCGAAAATCTGCGGAAACGCGTTATTGATGAGCTGAAGGCGGACATACTGATCACGCCTCGGGTGAAGCTGGTCGAGCCCGGCAATATTCCCGCGACCGAGGGCAAGGCGATCAGGGTCATCGACAACAGAAGGGAACAATAGTTTTAAAATCGGAGAATAGAAGTATGGCACATGGAGATAAGGGAAGATACAAGGAAAAGCGTAAAGGGAGCATTTTGGACCCGAAGATTGCGAGGTCTCTCGAAAAAAAAATCTCCGACGGCAAAATCTCCTGTGCCCGTGCGACCGCTATTGCCGCCGAATTGGGTGTGTCAATGAACGAAGTAGGGGTCTCGATCGACCTCATGGAGATAGAGCTTGAGAAGTGTCAGCTGGGGCTTTTCGGTTATGGTGAGAAGAAGCTGATCGTGAAGCCTGCGGACAACGTTCCTGTCGATCTCGAAAAAGTGATACGGAATGCGCTTGCAGGCGGTCGTCTTCCGTGCGCTGCGGCGTGGAGGATTGCCGAAGAATTAGGCGTTGCGAAGATGGACGTCTCGTCGGCATGCGAGACACTGAAGATCAAAATAAAGCCATGCCAGCTGGGGGCATTTTAGCTAACCCTTTTGCTCCTCGTAGCGTGCCAGCACAAAAAGCATATCGGCAAGTCTGTTTAAGTAGCGGTTTACTTCCGGGTTCTTGAGGAGTCCTTCGCTCTTAAGCCTGGCCGCGTTTCTCTCAGCCCTTCTTATGATGGTCCTTCCCACATCTATCTGGGCCGAGATCGGCGTCTCGCCGGGATAGATGAATTCGTTTTTCAACTTGACGCTCTTCTGCAGGTCGTCGATAATCTCTTCCAAGCGTTTTATATCCCCCTCGCCGATCCTGCGGGTAAGCTTCCCTGTGTCCTCAGCCATGCTTGAGAGCTCAGCTCCGATTACGAGCAAGTCCTTCTGCACGGAAAGAATGATATCCTTGATTTTCTGGTTCTCCGTCATGGCTCTCGCCACACCGAGAGCGGAGCTCGCCTCATCCAGCACGCCGTATGTCTCGGGCCTTGGATCGTACTTGGGGACCCTCTGTCCGCCCAAGAGACTGGTCTCGCCGCCGTCCCCCTTCGTGGAAAATTTCATCGCTTTCTCCTTTCAATGTATCGCGTGACTATCTTGAGCACCACGTCGGCATTCCTTCGTGCATGTTCCAGTATTTCTTCAACGGTCAACTCTCTTTCTCCGAGACCGTTCGCATAGTTGTCTATTGAGCAGAGCGATGCGTATGACATACCCAATTCCTGAGCAATTGCCGCCTCACTCGCCATTGTCATGCCCACGACATCGGCAAACTGGGACATCATCCTGATTTCCGCCTTTGTCTCAAATCTCGGGCCATGCGTCTGCCAGTACACCCCTCCGTCTGCCGCATCGATGCCGCAACCCCGTGCCGCAGTCATCCACTTCTGCCTGACCCCCTCATCCAGCTTCGGCGTGATGTGGAAGGCCTTTGCCCCGACAATAGTGGGTGTTCCGGCAAGCACGAGGTAGTCGTCAGGCACAACGAAGGTGCCCGGCGGCAGATTTTTTTTGAGGGAGCCAGTGGAATTGACACTTATCACCTCTTTCACGCCTATGTCCGCGAGCGCCTGAAGATTTGCCTGATGATTGATCCTGTGGGGGAGAATATGGTCCTTCCTGTCTTTGCCGTGTCTGGGTATGAAGGCGATTGAATCGGAAAGGAAAACGTTGGCCTTTCCGAAGGCTGTCTCCAAATTCTTTTCTGCGAGGCCATCAAAAATGCCCTTGCCCGAAAGAAGTATTATACCCGAGATGATGCCCAAGGGTTCCATTTGATCTTGATTCTCCACGACTGTGTTGATGCCGTCCTTATACCAGATTCATCGGCGCGTGTCAAAAGACGCGATGACAAATTGCATTGACATGACTCGTCCCGCTATAGTAATGAATCACTATAAAGGTCTACGAGGAGGAACGAGTATGGCCAAAGACGAATCGGTAGTTAAGTTTACAGATGCCAATTTCGAGGCGGAAGTGCTCAAATCGGAAACCCCCGTCCTTGTGGATTTCTGGGCGCCGTGGTGCGGTCCCTGCCGGGCTGTAGGGCCTGTTGTGGAAGACCTGGCGGATACATATAAAGGCCGCGTCAAGGTGGGGAAGATAAATATAGATGACAATCCCAAGACTGCGACAACATACGGCGTGATGAGTATTCCAACGCTGATCCTCTTCAACAAGGGCGGCGTGATGGACAAACTTGTAGGACTCTCACCCAAAGAGCGCCTCGAAGGGTTGATAAAGAAGGCTCTGTGATAGATGTTTGAAAAATTTCATACGAAAAAGGCGATTTTGGTCGTTGCCGTCATTGCTGTTTTGTTCCTTTCCGGATGCGGCCTGTGGACACACATAACTCATTTTTTTGAGAAGAGCGACAGGACAAAGGGCACGGCGGAGCAGCTCTACCAGAAGGGGTACGATGCGTATCAGGACGGCTGGTACAAGAGGGCAATCGAATATTTCCAGAAGGTAAGGGATCAGTATCCTCTCAGCAAGCTCGCCCTTCTCGCGGAATTGGGCATCGCAGATTCCCATTTCAGCGATGAGGATTACGGCGAGGCGGAGCTTGCCTATAATGATTTTATAAACCTTCATCCCACGAACGAGAATGTTCCTTACGCCGTCTATCAGATCGGCATGTGCCACTACAAGCAGATGTATAGCATCGATCGCGACCAGACCGAAGCGCAGAAAGCGAGAAAGGAATTTGAAAGGCTCATCGCGCGCTTCCCCAACAGCAAATTCGCGATGATGGCGGAGAAATCGCTCAGGGACTGCAAAAAGAATCTTGCCGAGCAGGAATTCTACATAGGCTATTTCTACTTCAAGAAGAAGCAGTACAAATCCGCCTTGAAACGGTTTGAGACGATTGCGAAGGACTATGCAAACCTCGGGCTGGACTACAAAGTCTCTTACTTCATAGGTGAGACCAAAAAAAGGCTCTCTCAGCAAGAGGCGGTTAAGAAGGACACGGGTGAGCCGGTTGTTGATCCTGCTTACCTTCCCAGACAATCAGTCGACTGAGATTGAAATCTAATAGCCCATGGGGCACGGTTACGTGATCAGACTACGGGGAGAAGCCCTTGATCTTCATGAGCGCCCGGTACGTGCACTCCTCCGGCGTCTGGGTAGTATCGAGTACAATGTGCAGGCCTTCAGGTATTTCAGTGATGCTGTCGTAGGTTTCTCTCTGTCTCAGGTAGATCTCCCATCGTCCGTCCGAGACCCCTTTGTCATCCTTCATGCGGAGCTCCAGCCTATTCCTCACGGTGTCCGGGGGGCATACGCACTCGATTAAGAAAACATAGACGCCGAGGCTTTCCGCGAACTCAACGGCCTTCTCGCGATCGGCGCGTTTGCCGAATGTCGCATCGATGATGACGGATGTCCCTCCCATAAGCTTCTCCTCTGCCAGTTCGAGCGCTCTGCCGTAGGTTTTCCGGGTTATGTCATCAGCGTATAGCCCCGTTCCGAAGGCCTCGGGATGCCTTTCGCTAAGATGTATCCCGAGAAGTTCTTTTCTTACTACATCTGTCCGGATGACAGAGGCGGCGACGCGCGGGGCAAGAGAATCCGCACGGACGCTCTTTCCCGTCCCTGTGAGGCCTGCCATCAGAAACAGTGTCGGCTTTTCCGGAATTGCGGCGTATGTGTAGGCGCAGTCGAAATAGTGTGACGCCTCGCTTATTTCCTGCCTGCGTTCTGCCTCACCCGTATCATTTTCTTCGAGCCTGAAGCTTGTTACCTTGCCACGCACAAACGCATAGTAGCATTTGTAAAAGTTAAGAAGATCTCCGATTTCACAATCGAGGGAATGCCCGATGTAAGAGGATACGAAGGCCTCTGCATAGTCCGGATGCTCCCGGCAGTCGAGGTCCATTGCAAGAAAGGCGACCTCGGAAGCGATGTCTTCATACCGGAAGCGTTCATTGAATTCGATGCAATCGAATACTATGACATCGTCCGAAGAAAGCCCTCGCCGTCCTGGGTCCATGATGCAGATGTGTTCCAGGTGCAAATCCCCGTGGCAATCCCTGATCCTGTGGTCAGCGACTCTTTTGACAAAGAGGTCATGATTCCTCTGCATGAAATCGAACGCATAATATTTTATGAACGTGTACTGATGATCCGGGATAGTGATATTTAAATACTTTTCGGTTTCTTCAAAATTCTCGTCGTGGTTCCTGCGCACCGTATCCACGCCGCCAATTTCATCAATCCCCTCTCCCGTCGCGGCATGAGCATGAAAATCAGCGAGTTTCTTTGCGACGATATCCATGACCCCGGGACCGGTCTTTCCTTCCTGGATCAGAGCCTGGAGCATCCTGTCTTCGGGCAGTCTCAACATGAGAACGGCGTAATCGATAATTCGACTGCCGCCTCCAAGAACGATATTTCCTTTTTCGTCTTCCGCTATCTCGACAACGTCAAGGTAAACACTGGGGGCAAGTCTCCTGTTCAGCCGGAGCTCTTCGTTACAAAAAATTCTTCTCTTCTCCAAGGTACTGAAATCGAGGAAGTCGAAACGGACGGGTCTCTTGACTTTGTATACGTAATCCCCTGCGACAAAGATGTACGATATATGGGTTTCGATGAATTCGACATGTTCCGGCCGGTTTGGGTAGAACTCCGGCCGGAACATGGCTTCGACCAGCTTGGGATGAATCATCTCGTTAGATAACGCCCTTGCCTCCCAGTTCCTTGAGTTTCACCGGGCCGTATCCAAAGTACTTGAGATAGATGAAACCGTTATCGTAGCCAACAGGGCGGCAGACCCATTTTGTGCGGGGTGGCGTCTCTGTTGCCTTCCACTGTGATTGCGCGCAGACGATGGAACCGTATACCGGGTCCTGAACCGGTGTGAACATTCCCCTGTCGATCCAGTTTTCATCATGCATCGCCTTCCAGGGGGATACGATCTCAGCCACCACGGGAGTGATGGGTGCAAGCCTGCCGCTCTTTGCATACTCGACAGACTTCTTTGTCAGCTCATCGCTCGTGTACTGTGAGGTCAGGGGATCGATCATCGACTGATACTTGAGCTGCCAGTCTTTTTTCATGAAAGGCGCCAGAGTCGTCCATTCATCGGCCTTCCACTCTTCGTATTTTCCTATGATGTCGACGAAGGCCTTCCACATTTCCAGACGAAGACCTCCCAGGAAAACGCCCCCGTCCTTGGTGGGATAGAAGCCGTACAGCCACAGCGCGGTGTCAAGACTGCCGAAACGCTCGTTGATCACACCCGCCTCGCCGCACCACATGAGCTGGTAGTCGTTCAGGCGGCCGTAAGCCTCCGGTGTGGAGACATCGATTGCCTGGCCTTCGCCCGTTATGTCTCTATAGTAAAGGGCGGCGAGTATCCCCATGGCTGCGAACGTGCCGGAAACGGCCCAGGCGATCCACGGCCCGGCCTTTGTGGGAACTGCGTACGGCACGTCCTTCGGGGTCTTCCCCTCGGGCAGGACCTCCCCCGTCGCATACTGAATACTCGAGCGTGCTTGTGACACGTTGTCGTAGTCGTACTGCTTTCTCTTGCTCTCAGGCCCGAACTGGCCGAAGGTGGTCATTGATGCGAAGATAAGACGGGGGTTTATCTCGGCGAGCTTATCGTATCCGAGTCCCCATTTATCCATCGTCCCTGCGGGATATGTCTCTATGAGAACGTCCGCATAGGCCACGAGAGACTTCAACATCTCTTTACCTTCTTCCGTCTCCAGATTAAGTGTCACATGGTACTTGTTTCGACCCTCCTGAAGATATGCAAGCCCCGTATCTTTTATCATGATCCCGTTCGGGGAGTATGTCCTTACGAGGTCGCCTCCTGGCGGTTCGATGCGGATGGTTTCCGCCCCGAGCTCTGACAGCATGGAGGAGCAGAAACATCCAGCCATGCTCCGTGAGCTGAGGTCGATCACAACGAGGTCGTCGAGTGCCTCGGGTTTCTCGAAATTCTTCGCGGGATCATCCAGTGATCTTACATGGTCCGCCCAGTCCGCCCATTTTGCTCTCTTGTAGTCTGTCATGTTTCATCACCTCCTTAATATGGCGCCGGACTGTCCGTCCCAGTCTGAGGGCGGTCTTCGACCCTGCTGATCCTTCCATTTTCCCAGGACGCCCTGAGTGTAGAGTTCGCTTATCTGTGCCTGGCTTCTGCCCAGAATCGTGGTCATGATAAAATCGTTGTCAAACCCCACCGGCCTCACCGTCCAGCGGTGCTTGGGCGGGGTCGCGGACATCATGATAGGGATCTCATGATCGACGAATTTTCCGTACATCGGGTCGTCGATCTCCTTCACGAATCCTCTTGCCCTGCGGTGTGGATCGTCGCATTCATCCTTAGCAGTGTGGACTCGCGTGGCAGCGAACCCGTGCTTCTTGCCCAGGGCCTCGATCTGGTCGGCTGTCTTCCCTATCGCCCAATCGGCTATGATCTTGAGAATAGCCATGGCATTTTCCTCTTTCAGGCGGGTCGTATGGTCCTTGAAGCGGTCATCCTTCAGGAGATCAGGTTTTTCCATCGCAGTGCAGAGCCCCTTGAACTCATCGGGCGCCGGCGCCGCGAGAGCTGCGAAATTTCCATCCTTGCAGAGGAAGGTATCGGCGGGACAGATCAACTGGTCGCGGTTCCCGGAGGGCTCCGCCCCTTTTCCCGTCACCTGCTGATAGGGCCAGACCCAGCCCATGGCGCGCATGATGTTTTCACTCTGCGACATTTCGATGTACTGTCCCTTGCCCGTTCTCTTCTTGTGATGCAGGGCGGCGAGTACAGCGACCTCTCCCATCATCGCTCCGTAAACATCGCAGATCCAGATGCTCTGCTTGAGAGGAGGCCTCTTTGAGAAGCTCGATATCCATGCATAGCCTGACAACGCCTGTGCCGCGCCGTCGTTTGACGGACGGTCCTCTTCGGCGTATCGTCCCCACTGGCCGAACCCATTTTTCTCAAGATAAATTATTCCGGGATTTACTTTTTTGATGTCCTCGTAACCGATGTTCCAGCGGTTAGTCACCGCGGGCCGGAGGTTGAATTCGACGATGTCCGCCTTCGCGCAGAGCTCTTTGAAGATGTTCTGAGCCGCTTCTTTATGCAGGTCGAGGGCCATGTAATATTTGGACGGATTGATGTGCATGAACATCGGCCCCTGTTCCTTGAAGAACCATCCGAAGGGATTCAGGGAGCGCGTAACATCTCCCACGGGGGGCAATTCGATCTTGATTACCTCCGCCCCCATTTCTGCCAAAAACGACGGGCCCGCCGGGCCGAAGAGCAGTGTACAGACCTCAAGTACCCTGATTCCTTTCAGAGGCCCTGGTTTCTTTAACTTGTTTTTTGCATAATCTTTGAAGACTCCTGGCATACAGCTTTCCTCCTTTTGATCCAAATCTGTAGCGGTAAATAGTACGTGCTCAGAAGATATGCACAATCGTTCCTGATGTTACGGAAATTCTATTCCTCGATCACCCCCTCTCGGTCGCCTGCCCGCTCAACTGGCCGCAGGCAGCCATTATATCGCTTCCCTTGCTTGCCCGGATTATAGCCGTGTAGTGTTCCCTGAGGAGAACCTGCTGAAATCCCCTAATGTCATCCAGAGAAGGCGCTTTGAACACTGAACCGGGAAATTCGTTGAAAGCGATCAGGTTAAGTTTGCATCGTATCCCCCTCAGGAGACGCGCCAGTTTTTCCGCATCCGCAGGCGCAGAGTTCACGCCGGCGATTAAAATGTATTCGAATGTAAGCATCCTCCGTCCCGGCATCGGATAATTACGGCAGGCGGAAAGGAGTGTTTCCATGGGATACTTCTTGTTTACAGGCATGAGGCGGCTTCTTGTCTTATCGTCCGCCGCGTTTAAGGATATCGCAAGATTGATGCAGATGTCTTTTCCCAGTTGTTCGATCATCGGCGCAATTCCGCAGGTAGACAACGTGATCTTCCTGTGGGAAAAACCGAAGCCGATCTCGGCGGTGATGACCCTGATGGCCTTGACCACGTTCTCGTAGTTGGCAAGGGGCTCACCCATTCCCATCATTACTACGTTCTTGAGATTTTTTCCTTCTTCTGTATCGCGAAGAAGCCTTGTTATCTGTCCCGTTATCTCCGAGGGAAGGAGGTTTCTTCTGAATCCTCGGCTCCCGGTGAAACAGAATGCACATCCCATACGGCAGCCCGCCTGTGTGGAGATGCATGCTGTCCAGTGATTCTTTCCCGGGATTAGTACGCTTTCGATGAAAAGGCCGTCCTCGAGGCCGAAGAGGATCTTCTTCGTACTGTCCTTTGCGACCTGTGTCCTTATGATCTCAGGGAGGGCTATTCTTGCTGCATTTCTGACCTGCGCTCTGAAGGACTTCGAAAGATCCGTCATCTCATCGAAGGATGAAGCGTTTTCCTGATAAAGCCACTTCATGATCTGTTTTGCCCGATATTTCTCCTTGCCAAATGCCGAGATGAAGGCCTCGAGCTCAGAGAGGCTCATGTCTCTTACGTTCGGCTTAACGGGATAACTTTCTTCTGAGATTCTTGGCAATGGCATCAATGAACGTTTCCGTATTGACTTTTCTGTTTTTAGGACCCTTATTGGCGACCGAGAGGAGGTCGCCCGTCATCACGCCGGAGGTCACGGTGGAAAGGGCCGCCGCTTCCAACTTGTCCGCAAATAGGGCTACGGCAGGTGTCGCATCTATCTCCGCGCGCTTCTTGAGGCAGCCCGACCAGGCGAAGATTATCGCCATGGGATTCGTGGACGTCTCTTCGCCCCGTAGATGTTTGTAATAGTGTTTCTGTACGGTGCCGTGGGCGGCCTCGTACTCGAAGTGCCCCCGGGGAGAAACCAGAACGGAGGTCATCATGGCGAGGCTTCCGTTGGCGGATGCTATCATATCTGACATCACATCTCCATCATAGTTCTTGAGCGCCCAGAGGAGCCCTCCCTTCGATTTCATGATGCGGGCCGCGGCATCGTCGATCAGGGTGTAGAAGTATGATATTCCCGCCTGCGCGAATTTGTCCTTCCAGTTTTTCCTGAACTCTTTCTCGAATATGTCCCTGTGGCGACCGTCGTACACCTGGGAGATGGTGTCCTTGCTGCTGAACCAAAGGTCGAGCTTCTGATCAAGTGCATACATGAAGCAGGCTCTTGCGAAGCTTTGTATGGAGAGGTCGGTATTGTGCATGCCCTGGATGATTCCCGGGCCTGTGAATTCCTTGATCGTCTGCCTGACGGGAAGGCCTCCATCCTGCGGTGTAAAGACGAGTTCCGCCCTTCCGGGGCCTGCGATATTCATCTCCGTGTTGCTGTAAACATCGCCGTAGGCGTGTCTTCCGATGGTGATGGGGTTTTTCCACGTGGATACCGAGGGCCGGATGTTCTTTACGGGGATCGGTCTTCTGAATACTGTTCCGTCGAGCATCTCTCTGATCGTGGCATTGGGACTCTTCCATGCCTTCTTGAGGCCGTATTCGTTGACACGCTCATCGTTCGCCGTGATAGTTGCGCATTTGACCCCTACGCCGTATTTCATGACGGCTTGCGCCGCATCCGTCGTAACGCGGTCGTCTGTTGCGTCCCGGTTTTTTATATGAAGGTCAAAATAAGCAGTGTCCATGGAGAGATGGGGAAGGAGGAGCTTATCCTTGACAAGCTTCCAGAGAACCCTCGCCATCTCGTCACCGTCGATCTCGACGATGGTGGATTTGACTCTTATCTTCTCCATAGGGGGATGGGTCTTCTTGCGGAGGGATTTCATGCTTTTCTCTATCACAAAGCATGGTGCATGTCT
>Ga0335081_10007943_pt1 | contig 16990 bp, 20 predicted proteins | sample Lox_Sample_35_FD_206713 | JGI IMG/M metagenome (GOLD analysis project Ga0335081, IMG submission 206713) | Soil microbial communities from Loxahatchee National Wildlife Refuge, Florida, United States - Lox_Sample_3.5 | ecosystem: Environmental > Terrestrial > Soil > Wetlands | place: USA... | reverse complement strand
TAGCCATCCACGACCCCCCGGACCAGATCGACGCGGAAATCCTCGTGGGTATCGACGGCCAGGTTGGGGTGGTTGGCCTGGCAGCGCTCGATCAGGCGGGGGAACAAATAAGGGGCGAGGGTTTGGACGGCGCCCACCTTGATGCGCCGTTCCAGCGTGGGGCTGTCCTTCAGGGCCTTGGTGGCGTCCTCAACTTCCAGGACGATCCGACGGGCACGCTCGAGAAGCACTTGCCCGGCCTCCGTAGGCACCGCGCGCCGGCCAAGGCGGTGGAAAAGCTTGTGACCAAGTTCGCGCTCTAGATTTATAATCTGCTGGCTTAAAGATGGTTGAGATAGATTTGTCCTCTCGGCAGCGCGCGTAAAATTGCCCGCTTCGGCGACGGCCAGAATGTATCGAAGTTGGTATAGTTCCATAGGCAAAAACTATGATATAGATAGATACAGTTTGCTTTGATTATCGCAAGAGCGACGTAAGCTATCCGTGGTTCCGCAAGGGACCATTAATACGAAACAGAAAGTAACCATGAACCTGAACAGACTGACGAAACTCGTTCCGGCGGGCGCGGTGCTCGCGGTAGCGGCTTTCCTCGGCCTAGCCCCGGCGAAGGTGGACGATTTCCGATCGCTCTACCTCGTCGTCGGGTTTGGCGCGGTGGTCGCGCTGATGGCTCTGGCGTCCTTTGATTACGGCGCGAAGCGCCGTATTCACAGCGACCGATAAGCCACCGGTACGTTGACTCAGAACTGGGAGGCCGGAGCCGAGGGGCTCCGGCCTCTTTCTTTGGCGGAGTGGCGAAACGATCGGACGCGGTGCGGAGCCCTCAAGCCGGCGGCGGCTCCGGGGAGATCACCGGTGGCAGGTCCGGGGCGGCGGCGCGCTTCAGAAACGCCGCGAGGACGAGGGAGATCACGACCCCTAAGGCGACCAGCACAATCAGAAGGTAGATCGACATGGGCACCGGCGAGAAGAGCATCCGTGTGAACTTTTCGAGCGAGGCCATTTGCGCGTCGGTCATTCCCTTCCGTGCCCAGTCGTGGCGCAAGGCCTCGATTTTGTAGTCGGGGTACGCGGGGTTGATGTAGGTCAGGTGGATGATCGAGTAGACGATCGAGATCAGGGTCGAATACAGGGAGATCAGGAATCCGGTGCGCACCCCGCGCCCATAGGTGAGCGACTTGTCCTTCGAGTCCTCCCGGGCCGCCCGGATACCGAGCCAGAGCACAGTGACGGACACGGCCAATTGCACCAGGCCCACCCAGGGTTCCATCGCGATTTTGTCGGTCTGGAATCCGAGGAAATAGCTGATGAGCGACAGGACGATGCCGGCGAGCCCGAGCACGAGGCCGTAGAAGAAGGCGGTGTTCATGACGGCCCAGAGCGTGCCAGCTTTTGGCGCCGGCGCAATGCCACGGTGACCGACGGCGACCTTGGCCGATGGATGAAAGGCGGCCGGTCTGGTCAAGCGGCCGCCGGCTTGAGCCGCACGACGGTCGCACCCCACCCGCCGCTGGTCTCGTCACCCTGCCGGAAGGACAGCACGCGCGGCGACCGGCGCAGCCGCGCCCGCACGGTTTCACGCAGGGCGCCGGAGCCCTTGCCATGGATGATCCGCACCTCGGTCAGGCCGCGCCGCTGGCATTCATGCAGGTAATCCTCGAGCAAATCGGCCACCTCGGCGGGCCGGAACGTGTGCAGATCCAGTTCGCCCGTGATCGGGATGCGGACGGGGGGTGGATCGCAATCCATCGCCGGGTGGCGGGCTGCGCGGCGGCGGCTTACGCGTCGGAATGATGGTCCTCGGCCGGCGAAGACGGGGGCGGCGGGACTGGCGGTGCGGGCGGGGCCGGGCTGGCCGGCGCGTTCGGGCTGGTCGGAACCGTGGCTGCGGCGGGGGGCCGCGGCGGCGGGGGCGGCGGGGCATCCATCGCGCGCCGAAACTCCTCCTCCAGCCCGGCGGTCGCCTTTTTGAATTCCCGGATGGATTTGCCCAGGCTGCGGGCCAGGTCCGGGAGGCGCTTGCTGCCGAAAAGCAGCAGCGCCACCAGCATGATCAGCAGGACCTCGGGCCCCCCGATGTCGAAGATGGCCAGAGGCGGATGGGCGGAGATCATGAGCGAAGGGTGCCGGGCGGCCGCGCCGCACGGGAGATTCAGGCCAGGCTCACCTCGACCAGGAACGTCTCGGTTTCGCTCGGGGCGACCTGATGGAGGCCGATCTTGTGCTCGCCGGCGTTGGCCGGGCCCATCCAGGGCTCGACGCAGTAGAACGGCGAATCGTCCGCCGCGGTCCACGTGACCACGACCGCCTGCTTGGGCGGAACGCGGTCGGAGCCGAGCCGGACGGTCACCCGGTCGGAACCCGCGCGCTCGCCGAAGACGACGGCGTTGTTCTTCAGGGCGGTGTGAAAAACGTCGATCAGGTCCTTGTTGGTGAGCGCCTCGGTGGCGTGGAGGCGCGGGCCGGGATGCAGCTGCCCGGTCTCGAAATTCTGCCGCACCGTCGCGCCGGCGGGGATGCGGATCGAGTAGTCCGCCCGGGTGCGCCCCTCGCGCCAGGGCAGGGTGAAATAGAAGTGGTGTCCGCCGCACCACGGGATCGGCCGGGTGCCGAGGTTGCGCAGGCGAAGCTCGACGAACAGCGACAGCGGCTCGAAGCGGTAGCTCACGCTGAACTCATAATCGTACGGGTAGGCGGCGCGGGCCTCCTCGCCGGGCTGGAAGAGGGCGGTGAAGCCGCGTTCATCAAGGCGGGTGACCTGAAAGTCCCCCTGCCGCGCCAGGCCGTGGATCGGCATCGCCCGGCGCTGGCCGTTGTCGTCGCGCCAGCAATGGATCGCTCCCTGGTCGAACGAGCGGCCGCAGAACGGAAACAGGATCGGGTTACCGCCGCGGACCTTGGCGACGTCGTCGAGCGTCTGCAGCTCGGGCCAGAAGATGACGTCGCGCACCGTCCCGTCGGCGAGCGTGAGGTGCCAGTTCATGAGGCGCGCCCCCTTTTCGGGAAGGGCGAGGAACGTGGAGGGGCCCACCTGCCAGCGCGTCAGGGTGCGGCCGAGGTAGGGGACTTTTTCCATGGATAGGGAAGGATGTAGAGAATCGGGCGGATGCCGACAAAAACATTTTTGGCCGCCCGGCGGCGCCGGCCGGCGAAGCTTGGACCGGTTCGGCCCCGGCGGGTTGCGGCGCGCCGGGAGAAACCCCGGCTCCACTTGTAACGGCGGCGGGCCTCGGGGCGCTTGCCTCGGGGGTGGGGGCCCGCCACTATGGGTGCGAATTCATGTCGCGGAGACTCGCTTTTCTCTGGCTGGCGTTGACCGCGGCGATGCTCGCCGCCGGGGCCGCCGAGGTCGCCCCGCCGCCGCCGGCTCCGGCGGGCGGCGGGACCGCGCCGGCGAGGCCCGTCACGGTCTACGTCCTGCCCGTGCGCGACGAGATCGCCCGGCCGGTGCTCTATATTCTGCGCCGCGGCCTGAAGGAGGCGATCGAGAGCAAGGCCGACGCGGTCGTGCTGGACATGAACACGCCGGGCGGGGCGCTCGATGTCACCCTCGACATCATGGGCGACCTCGGGAAGTTCCCCGGGCGGACGATCACCTATGTGGACAACGAGGCGGCCTCGGCCGGCTCGTTCATTGCCGCGACCACCCAGGAGATCTGGTTTGCGCCGGACGGGGTCATCGGGGCGGCCGCGCCCGTGACGTCCACCGGCCAGGACATCGAGGAGACGATGCGGCTGAAGATCGTGAGCTTCCTCAAGGCGCGGATGCGCGCGGTCACCGAGGGCGAGGGCTATCGCGGCCAGGTGATCTCGGCCATGATCGACAAGGATTACGAGCTGAAGATCGGCGACACGGTGATCAAGCCCAAGGGGGAGCTGCTCTCCCTCACGGCCGTGGAGGCGGCGAAGACCTACGGCACGCCGCCGCAGCCGCTGCTTTCGGCCGGCACGGCCAAGACCCTCGAGGATCTGCTGCGCCAGAAATACGGCGCGGGCGGGTATCGCACGGTGCGGCTCGAGGTCACCTGGTCGGAGTGGCTGGCCCAGTACCTCAACGCGATCAGTCCCGTGCTGCTGGGGCTGGGTTTCGTGTGCCTGTTCATCGAATTCAAGACGCCGGGCTTCGGCTTTTTTGGCTTCGCCGGCATCGCCCTGCTCGCGATCGTCTTCCTCGGCCACTACGTGGCGGGCTTTTCGGGGCACGAGCCGATGCTGGTGTTCGGCCTCGGGGTGGTGCTGGTCGTGGTGGAGATCTTCTTCTTCCCCGGCGTCGCGGTGCTGGCGTTGAGCGGGATCATCCTGATGCTCGGTTCGATCGTGTGGGCGATGGCGGACCTCTGGCCGAACGAGCCGATCCGTTTCACCGGCGAAGCATTCGTCGCGCCGCTGATCAACCTGGGCCTCGGCGTGGCGATCGCGCTGGTGCTGGCGCTGATCCTGGCGCGCTATCTGCCCAGGGGCTGGTTCTTCCAGCGCCTGGCGGTCACGGGTGCAAGCGCCGGCGCGGCGCAGCTGGCCGGCGTGCCGCCGGAGGCGGTCGGGACAACGGCCTCGCTGGTGGGGGCGCACGGCACCGTGGTGACGGGGCTGTTTCCCGGCGGGCAGGTCGAGATCGATGGCCGGCGTTACGAAGCAATGGTCGAGGTGGGATCCGCGCCCGTGGGGGCGACCGTGGTCGTGCGGCGGGTCTCCGATTTCAGTCTCGTGGTGGAGGTCACCGGCAAATGAGCGCGCTCATTGTCATCTTCGCCCTCGCGATCGTCCTGCTGGCCCTGGAGGTGGTCACCCCCGGTCCGCTGTGCGGCATCACCGGCTGCATCTGCATGGCGGTGGGCGTCGCCCGCGCGTTCACCCTGTTTGGCCCCACGGGCGGGATGCTGGCCGTCCTGCTGGCGGTCGCGGCGCTCGCCGCCGTGGTCTACCTGGAATTCTTCTGGCTGCCGCGTTCGCGTTTGGTGAAGCGGTTCAGCATGGACACCACGCTGCACACCCCCAGCCAGCCGCCGCCGGCGGACCCGGACCAGGTCGTGGGCCGCGAGGCCGTGGCGGAGACGACGCTCGCGCCCGGCGGGTACGTGCGCGTGGAGGGCCGGCGCTACGAGGCGTTCTGCCGCAGCGGCCACGCCGAGGCGGGCGATCGCCTCAAGGTGGTGGGCCTGGACAGCTTTCGTGTCATCGTTTCCAAAACCTGATCCCTTAATCCCCCATGAATCCGTTTGTTGTCGGTCTTCTCATCCTCGTCGGGATCGTCGTGCTGTTTGTCTTCACGATGGTCATCAGTCTGGTCGGCGCGTACGTGAAAGCGCTGTTCAACGGCGCGTCCGTCGCCATGTCGAAGCTGGTCGCCCTCAAGCTCGCCAGCATTCCCTACGGGCTGATCGTCGACGCCCGCATCACGGCGGTGCGCGCCGGCATCCCGGTCTCGGCGGACCAGATCGCGTCGCACTACCAAGCCGGGGGCAATGTGGTGCCCACGGTGCAGGCCCTGATCGCCGCCAAGAAGGCCGGCATCGCGCTGGACTGGGACCGCGCGTGCGCCATTGACCTCGCGACCAAGGGTTCCGGCAAGAGCGTGGTCGAGGCCGTGCGCACCTCGGTCGATCCGAAGGTGATCGACTGCCCGAATCCCGAGCAGGGCCGCGCGACGATCGACGGCGTGGCGAAGGACGGCATCCAGGTGAAGGTCAAGGCGCGCGTCACCGTGCGGACCCATCTCGACCGCTTTGTCGGCGGCGCCAAGGAGAACACCATCATCGCCCGCGTGGGCGAGGGCATCGTGACCACGATCGGCGGCGCCGAGAGCTACAAGGTCGTGCTGGAGAATCCCGACAGCATCTCGAAGACCGTGCTCGCCCGCGGCCTCGACGCCGGCACGGCGTTCGAGATCCTCTCCATCGACATCGCCGACGTGGACGTGGGCGAGAACATCGGGGCGAAGCTGCAGGTGGCGCAGGCCGAGGCCAACAAGAACATGGCCCAGGCCCAGGCTGAGATCCGGCGGGCCGCGGCGGTGGCCCTGGAGGGGGAAATGCGCGCCCGCACCCAGGAGATGCAGGCCAAGGTCGTTGAGGCGCAGGCCCAGGTGCCGCTGGCCATGGCGGAGGCGTTCCGCAGCGGCCGCCTCGGCGTGATGGACTACTACCGGTTCCAGAACATCCAGGCCGACACCGAAATGCGGTCGTCCATCGCCGGCCCGGAGGCGGGGAAGAAGTGAGCCGGGCAACGCCCGGGAGCACGTAGCCGCCCATGGACTGGATCCTCGAACACCTGCAGGTGCTGATCGTGATCGCCGCGGCGGTCTTCGCGATCCTGCAGAAGTTCAAGATCGTCCGCACGCCGGGGACGAATGCCCCGGCGGCGGAGGAGGATCCCGAGCAGGCGGAGCGCACCCGCCGCGTCCAGGAGGAGATCCGCCGCCGGATCCTGGAGCGCCGTGGAACAGCCCCCGGCGTTCCGCCGGAACCCGAGGTCGAGGCCGCGCCCATTCCGGCCCCGCCGCCGATCATCGAGGCGGTGCGTCCGATGGTGGTGGCGCCGCCGGAGGCACCGGCCGAGGAGCAGCGGGAATGGGAACGACAGCAGGCCCTGCTGCAGCGGCTGCAGGAACTGGAGGCCGCGCCGCCGGCGCGTCCCGGTTCCGAATCGACTCCCGCCGCGGCCACGGCGGTCGGAATGGCCGCGCCAACGGCGGCCGGCAGTCTGATTGCGGACCTGCGGAACCCGGCCGGGCTGCGCCGGGCGGTGGTGCTGCGCGAGATTCTCGGCCCGCCGGTCGGGCTGCGGTGAGGCGGTGGGTCCGGCGGCGCGGCGCGCCGCCTATGGGACTTCCACCTTGTTGTAACCCGAATACGGGTTGGGCTGGCGCCGGCCGTTGATGTCGATCTCGACGTTCTCCAGCGCCGTGGCGGTCAGATAGAGCGAACCGCGTTTGGGAAAGGTGCGGGACTCGCCCTTGACCAGGGTGCCTTGAAACACTTCGGCGCCGTCGAGTTCCTGCGCCAGTTTCACCCGGACCGTGTCGAGGGCGGTGAGGGTGATGGTCTGCTGGGCCGCGGGCTTGATCTGGGCGGCGGCGGTCTTGGCCGGCCCGCCGGAGAGCGCCCGGATGCCGAAGATGATCACGAGAATCAGAACCAGCGCGCCCACGACGACACCGATCTTGACGAGCAGGGCGGGATCGAGCGGCGACGAGCTGCTGTTGGCGGCGGTGGCGAAGCTGGGCCGCACCGAGGGCGCCGGCGCCGGGGCGGGTTCGGCCGGGGCGGCGGCCGGCGCCGCGTCCGGGCCCGGCCGCTGGGCCTGGGCGATGTCCATGCGCCCGTAGGTTTCGCGGGTGTCGCGGCGCGAGCCGCGGCCTTCGTTCGGCGCGAGCGCCTTGTAGTCGGCCAGCACCTTGTCGCTGTTCAGCTTCAGGTAATTCGCATAACCGCGCAGAAAACCGCGGATGTAGATCTCCGGCAGGTTGAGGTCGAAACTGTTGCTCTCGAGCTTGTGCAGATAATCGCTGCGGATCTTGGTGGCTTCGGAGGCTTCGCGGATGGAAATGCCCTTGCGTTTGCGGGCCTCTTCGAGGCGTTCACCGATGGTCTGCATGGCTGTCAGTTACGGCATTTCCCCGCCGATGGGAAGGCCGATTTTCTCCGCGGGCGCCGGACCGTTCAAAGCTTGTCGAGGTCGGCGAGAATTTCGCGCGGCAGGGCGCCGTTCTCCGGGCCGACGATGCCCTTCTCCTCCATCAACTCCATGATGCGGGCGGCGCGGTTGTAGCCGATCCGCAGGCGCCGCTGGAGCATGGAGGTGGAGGCGCGCCGGGTGGCGCGCAGGACCTCGAGGGCCTGCTTGAAGAGCTCCTCGTCGTCGCCCATCTCGCCCTCGGTGGCGTCCTCGCCCTCCTCGCCGTCCTCGTCCTCGCTCGCCACCCGGTCGATGTGCGCCTGGACGTCCTGGGCGAAGACCGGCGGGCCGTTGCGCTTGAGGAAATCCACGACGCCGTGGATCTCCTCGTCGGACACCAGCGCCCCCTGGGCGCGCACGAGCTTGGAGGAGCCGGGCGGGGAAAAGAGCATGTCCCCGCGGCCGATGAGCGTCTCCGCCCCCTTGATGTCGATGATCGTGCGCGAGTCGACCTGTGAGGCGACCTGAAAGGCGATGCGCGACGGCAGGTTCGCCTTGATGATGCCGGTGATGACGTTCACCGAGGGCCGCTGGGTGGCGATGACGATGTGGATGCCCGTGGCCCGGGCCAGCTGGGCGAGGCGCGCGACCGAGGTCTCGATCTCGGCCGGGGCGACCATCATCAGGTCCGCCAGCTCGTCGATGATGACGATGATGTAGTGCAGGTGGTCGGGCACCTCGATCTCGGCGCCGGCCGCCACGCCCTCGAGCGTGCCCTGGGCTTCCGGGGTCGGCGCGGGCGCGGCTTCCTTCGGCGCGCGCTTCCGGCTGTTGAAGCTGCTGATGTTGCGCACCCCCGCCTTGGCGAAGATCTGGTAGCGCTGCTCCATCTCCCGGAGCAGCCACTTGAGCGCGGCCGGCACCTTTTTGGCCTCGGTCACGACCGGGATGAGCATGTGCGGCAGGTCGTTGAAGATCTTCAGCTCGACGATCTTCGGGTCGACCATCAGGAAGCGCACATCCCGCGGACTGGCGTGGTAGAGGACGGAGGCAATGATGGCATTGATGCAGACGGATTTGCCCGAGCCGGTGGCGCCGGCGATCAGCAGATGCGGCATCTTGGCGAGGTCGGAGACGAGCGGCTTGCCGCTGACGTCCTTGCCGAGGGCGATCGGGAGCTCGGCCTTGGCGCCCTCCCAGTCCTCCGACTCGATGATGTCGCGCAGGCCGACCTCGGCCCGCTTCTGGTTGGGCACCTCGACGCCGACGGCCGCCTTGCCGGGGATGGGCGCCATGATGCGGACGGACTGGGCCCGCATGCCCAGCGCGATGTTCTTGTCGAGGCCGGAGATCTTCTCCACCCGCACGCCGGCGGCGGGGATGACTTCGTAGCGGGTGATGACGGGGCCGACGTGGATCTCGCCGATCGTCACCTCCACGCCGAATTCGGCGAGGATGCGCAGGAGGTTCTCGGCGTTGTGGCGGTGTTCCTCCTCGCTCGCGCTGGCGCTGACCTTGACCTGCTCATGCAGCAGGGACAGGGGCGGGAACTGGTAATTTTCCTCGGAACGGGCCGCCGGCGCGGCCTTGGCCTTCTTTGGCTCCTCGGGTTTGACGATGTTGAGCTTGCCCAGCATGGGCGGCGTGGTCTTGCCTGCCGCGGGCGCGGGCTCGGGCGCTGCCACCGGGAAGGGCGGCGAGGTGAACATCGGCTTGTTGGACGCGGGGACGACGGAGTCGACGATCTTGGCGGCGGCGGCTTCCCGCGCGATCTCCTCCTTGGTCTTGGGAATGGTCAGGGCCTTCTTGCTGCCCGGGGGCGGGGCGGCGACGGTCGCGGCCTTGGCGGCCATGGCTTTCTCGCGGTCCTCCTTGTCCTTTTGTTTCTGCTCGGCACGCGCCGCCGCCCGCTGCCGGCGGGCGGCCGACCAGCCATGCATGGAGGCGAGGGCCCGCTCCGCCGCGGCGGCGATGTCGCGCATGAAGATGAACGCCAGGGTCACGGCGTAGATGGTGCCCAGCAAAAGTCCGGCGCCGACCGGCCCAATGTTGTCCCGGAGCAGGTCGCGATACAGGAGCTGGCCGAGCATGCCGCCGTAGCCGTTGGTGAAGGTTTCGCTCGCCCGGGTCCGCTCAAACAACTCCTCGAACATGCTGCAGAGGCCCGAGAACGTGGCGATGCAGACGACCATCCCGATGAAACGGGTGAGCACGAGGCGGCGGGCGTTGCGGATCGCCACCCAGGCAAACCAGAGCAGAAAGGCCGGGACCCACCAGGTGCTGACACCCACCAGATGAAATGACCACCAGGCGAACTCGGCGCCCCCCTGGCCGCCCAGATTGGGCGCGGGCACGGCCTTATTGTGAATGACCCACTTCCCGGCCTCCCAAGCGCTCTGCCCGGCAATCTGGTACTGGTGGCTTTGCTTGGGATCAAAGTTCAAGAGCGTGACGCCGATCCACACGCCCAACCCAAAACACACGCAGGCCGCCAGCCATTTCGGCCGATACCGCGGGCCCTCGAACGACGATGCGTTCTTTGGGTTTGAAGTCTCCGACTTGGCCATTTGTGTAACGACGGACCCCGGGGAAAATTCCCACGCTACCAACCCGGCCGGTCAATGTAAATCATCGGGTCCGTTTTTGACGATAAACTCATAAGCATCGCATCATGGAGGCGTTGCGCTTCGAGCCGATCTATCAGGAACGCGTGTGGGGCGGCCAGGCGATGGCCCAAGCCTTCGACCGGAGTCTGCCTTCAGGGTGCCGCGTCGGCGAAAGCTGGGAAGTGGTGGATCGACCGGAGGCGCAGTCGGTGGTGCGGGGCGGGCGGCACGCCGGCCGCACGTTGCGCGAAATCATCGCCGGGAATGCCGCCGAGGTCATGGGACCCCGCTGGGATCCCGCCCGGCCGTTTCCCCTCCTGGTGAAGTGGCTGGACTGCCGGGAGCGTCTGAGCCTGCAGGTGCACCCCCCCGCGGAAAAGGCGGCGGCGCTGGGGGGCGAACCGAAAACCGAGAACTGGTTCATTGCCGCCGCCGCGCCCGGGGCGGCGGTGATCGTCGGCCTGCGGGCGGGCGTGACGCGCGCCGGCTTCGAGGAGGCGGCCGGCGCGGGGACGATCGAGCAGTGCGTCAACCGGCTTCCCTTGGCGCCGGGCGATTCCATCCTGGTCCGCAGCGGCACGGTCCACGCGATCGACGCCGGGAATCTGATTCTCGAGATCCAGCAAAACTCCGACACCACCTACCGGGTGTACGATTGGGGCCGGGTGGGCCTCGACGGCAAGCCGCGCCAGCTCCATTGGCGCGAGGCGCTGGAATCGATCCGGTGGGACGCGCCGGAGGCGCGGCCCGTGCGCGCCGGCCCCGGCACGGCGGTGCTGGTCGACTGCCCCGAGTTTCGCGTGCGCCGCATCCCGGTGGGACCGGGCCAGCAGCTGGAGTTTGCCGCCGGCCAGAAAACGCGCCTCCTGCACGTCGTGCGGGGCGCGGGCGAGGAGACGGTCACCGGGCAGCCGTGGCGGCGGGGCGAAAATCTGCTGCTGCCCTTCGGGGGCCGCTTTGCGTTCCGGGCGCACGAGGACAGCCAGCTGCTCGTGACCGAGAACTTCACCTGACCGCGCCATGAGGACCGCGCCGCCCGGCCACATCTGGCTCAAGCTGGTCCTGGGGCTCGCCTTCTTGGCCGCCTGCGCCGCGCTCGCCTGGATGATCGTGCTGCCGCTGGCGGCGGCGGCGTATGTCGGTCGGCAGACCGGTTGCGACACCGAGATCGGCAGCCTCTACGCCAACCCGCTCACGGGTCACCTGGCGGTGGCGGATCTGGTCATCGCCAACCCGCCGGGATTTCCGCGGCGGGATTTCCTCCACGTGCGCGCCCTGCAGCTCGACGCCAGCCCCCGCGCCCTGCTGGACCGCCGCCGGGTGATCGACCGGGCCCGGATGGATATTGCGTCGATCTCGTTCGTGCGCGATGCGCGGGGCCGCGTCAATGTGCGGCTGCTGGAACGCGACCGCGCGGCCGCGTCCCGGGCCGCGCCGCCGGCCGCGGGCCCGGCCCCCGGGGGATTCCTCGTCCGGGAGCTCGAGGTGCGCCTCGACCGCGTGGTCGTGGCGGACTATTCGACCGGCACGCCGGTGGTCCGCGAATTCGAGCTTCATTTCCAGCACACGTACCGCAACGTGACGAACGTGCAGCAGCTCGCCGAACCGCTGGCCGCCGCCTTCGGCAATCTCGCCGGCGCCCTCAGCGACCTTCTGCCGGAATGGGACGGGTTGCGGCGGCACACCGGCGGGCTGATCAAGGAGGCCGGCCGCAAGGTTGGAGAATCCCTGAAGGACGTCTTCGATTCGCTTGAGAAAAGCCTCGGGAAATAGTTTACTTGCCGTTTTCCATGACCGCCCCCGGGCCACCCGATACCTCCGCCAATTCCGCTCCCGACGCCTCCGACGCCGGGCCGGCGCCCGCGTCGCCGCCCGCCCCCGCCTCGGCCCCGGCCCCGGCGGATGAACCGCTGGCCGCGGCGAAGAAGGAGGCGGCCGCCAACTACGACCGCTACCTGCGGGCGGTGGCGGATCTGGAGAATTACCGGCGGCGGGTCGCCCGCGAAAGGGACGAACTGCGGCATTCCGCGGCGGCGGGCCTGCTGCAGCATCTCCTGCCCGTGCTCGACAATCTGCAGCTGGCGGTGGCGGCCGCCCGTCAGGACCCGGCGGCCGGAAAGATCGCCGACGGAGTGGCCATGGTGCAGGAGCAGTTTCGCGGCGTGCTGGAGCGCCATGGACTCAAGGAGCTGAAACCGCTGGGCCAGAAATTCGACCCCCACCAACACGAGTCGCTCTCGCATCAGGCCAGCGCCACGGTTCCCGAGGAACACGTGGTGCAGGTCGTGCGGGTGGGCTACCTGCTCCACGGGAAGCTGGTGCGGCCGGCGAGCGTGGTGCTCTCGAGCGGTCCGGCCAGGGAGGCGGCGGGCTGAACCCGGGGGTGTCCCGGCCGCGGGCCTGCCGCCCGCCGTCGCGCCCCTGAATTATCCATGGCGAAGGAAGACTATTACGAACTGCTCGGGGTGGGCCGGGAGGCCGGCGAGGAGGAGCTCAAGAAGGCCTATCGCAAGAAGGCCATCCAGTACCATCCTGACAAGAATCCGGGCAACAAGCAGGCCGAGGAGATGTTCAAAAAGGTCTCCGAAGCCTACGAGGTGCTCAAGGATCCGGACAAGCGCGCCGCCTACGATCGCTTCGGCCACGCGGCGTTTGCGCAGGGCGGGACGGGACCGCGCGGCGGCGGGCCGGCCGGCGGTTTCCACGATCCGTTCGACATTTTCCGCGAGGTGTTCGGCGGCGGCGGGGGCGGCGGGATCTTCGACGAGTTTTTCGGCGGCGGGGGCGGCGACGGCGCCCGCGACGGGGCCGACCTGCGCTACGACATCGAGATCGATCTCGAGGAGGCCGCCCGGGGGGTGGAAAAGGAGATCTCCTTCCGCAAGCTCGCCGCCTGCGATCGCTGCCAGGGCACGGGCGCGGAGCCGGGCTCCAAGCGCGTCACCTGCGCGACCTGCCGGGGCGTCGGCCAGGTCACGACCTCGCGCGGCTTTTTCACCGTCCGCCAGGTCTGTCCGGTCTGCCATGGCGCGGGGACCCGCGTCGAGAAACCGTGCCACGAGTGCCGGGGCGAGGGCCGGGTGAACCGGACGACCAAACTCAACGTCCGCATCCCGCCGGGCGTGGACACCGGCTCCAAGCTGCGCTCCGCCGGCAACGGCGAGGCGGGCGTGTACGGCGGCCAGCCCGGCGATCTGTACCTGGTGATCCACGTCCGGGACCACGAAATCTTCGAGCGCCAGGGCGACGACCTCTTCTGCGAGATTCCGATCAAGTTCACGCTGGCGGCGCTCGGCGGCACGATCGAGGTGCCGACGCTCTCGGGCAAGGCCTCGCTCAAGATCCCGCCGGCGACCCAGTCCGGCACGACCTTCCGGCTGAAGGACCGGGGCATGCCCGGCCTGCGCTCGGGCCAGCGCGGCGACCAGCTGGTGCGCGTGCATGTCGAGGTGCCGACCCGCCTCACGGCGGAGCAGCGCAAGAAACTCGAGGAATTCGCCATCGCGTGCGGGGATGCGAACGAGCCCGTGGCGCGCAGTTTCTTCGAAAAGGCCAAGAAATACTTCTGAACCCCGGGTCCCCATGCCGCTCGCGAATCCCAAGTTGCTCTCCCTGCACCAGGCCGTCCTGGCCCGGCGGCGCCTGCGCCGGGCGGGCGGGCGCCTGGTGCTGACCAACGGCGTGTTCGACCTGCTGCACCCGGGGCACACCTCCTATCTGGCGCGGGCGCGGCGGCTGGCCGGCCGAAAGGGCCGGCTGTTTGTCGCCCTGAACTCGGACCGGAGCGTGCGCCAGCTCAAGGGTCCGCGGCGGCCGGTCCTGGACGAGAAGGCCCGGGCCTACAATCTGGCGCAGCTGCAGGCGGTCGACGGCATCGTGATCTTCCGCCGCCAGCGGCTCGCGCAGGAAATCCGGGCGCTGGCGCCGGACGTCTACGTCAAGGCCGGCGACTACAGCCTGGCGACGCTGGACGCCGGGGAGCGGGCGGCGCTCCGGCAGGTGGGGGCGAGGATCCGCTTCCTGCCGTTTCTGCCCGGCTTCAGCACCACGGCGCTCATCCGGCGGATCCGGGCAGCGGGAGGCGTGTGAGCGCCATGCGCGTCGTGATCCTGGGCTCCGGCCGCGGCACCAACGCCGAGGCGATCCTCCAGGCCCAGCGGGCCGGCCGGCTCGGCCACGCCCGCGTCGTGCAGCTGTTCTCGGACCGGCCCGAGGCGCGCCTGCTCGAACTCGGGCCCGCCTTCGACACGCCGGCCGCCTACGTCGACCCCGGGCCGTTCAAGACCAAGTTCGACGAGGCCGGCGAGGAGCGCTACGTCGCCGCGATCCGCGGGTGCGGCCCGGAATTGATCGTGCTCGCCGGCTTCATGCGCATCCTGCGACCGCGGTTCCTCGACACCTTTCCGCGGCAGATCATCAACCTCCATCCCAGCCTGCTGCCGAGCTTCCCGGGCCTCGACGCCATCGGCCAGGCGTGGCGGCGCGGCGTCAAGGTCACGGGCTGCACCGTGCACTACGTCACCGCCGAGGTGGACGGCGGGCCGATCCTCGACCAGACGGCGGTGCGGGTCGAGCCGGGCGACACCCTGGAGAGCCTCGAGGCGAAGGTGCACGCCGCCGAGCATGCGCTCTTGCCGGCGGTGATCGCGCGGCTCAGCCAGCGGGGCGGCGGCGCGGCCTAGCGCGGCAGGCGCAGCGTCAGCTCGGCATCCTTGTAGCCGAGCGTGAACGTGTCGTCGCCGATGCGCTTGATGACGACCTCAACGGTGGTTTCGCCGTACAGGACCGTCAGGACGTCGCCCTCCTCGAAGAGCTTCCGGTTGATGATGACCGAGGGATGGCCGGCGGCCTGCACGATGCCGCGCACCTGGATGGCCGGGGCGACGCGTTCCAGCAGCGCGTGGTCCGTGAGCTGGGGTTGCGGGCCGCCGCCGGTGGGGGACGGGTGGGCGAGGGCGCGCTCCTCCGGCCGGCTGAACGGATTGATGACGTCGGCCGGCAGGACCGGCGCGGCGTCGCGGCCCAGAAACAGCGCGTCGATCCGGGCGCGGTTCTGGGTGAAACTGCCGGCGTCGGTCGCCGGCGCGTCCGCCGCGCGCAGGGCGGGCAGGGCGAGGCAGCAGCCGAGGATCAGGGCGGGGCGGAGGTTCATGGCGTGCCGAGCAGTTCCAGGTCCAGCTGGAGGGAGACGTCGCTCGACTGGGGGTCGAGGCGCTGGATGGCGAAGGAGTTGACGCGTCCGAAGCGCGGCCCGGTCTCCAGGCGCTGCAGGAAGCTGATGACGGAGCGGAACGGGCCGGTGACGCGGAGCGAGAAGGGCACGCGCTTATAGGTGGTGGGGACGCCGCTGTCGGCCACGATGGCCGGACGCTGCTGCAGCTCGGCGAGCTTGGCCTGGGTGTCCTGTTCGATCTTGTAGAAGTACCAGAAGTTCTCCGGGACGTTCTTCTCCACCACCAGGTTCTCCCGGATCCGCTGCGTGGCGGCGCGGCTGATCGCCAGTTCGGCGCGCATCTGCGAGCCGCGGGCCAGGGCGATAAGCATGCGGTCGCCGTCCTTGGCGTGTTCCTGCTGGAGGGTGGTGAGGTCGGTCAGGTCGAACTGGAGCCAGATGCCGGTTCCGGCCAGCAGGACCGACAGGACGATGCAGGCGGCGCAGAAAGGATAACGCAGGGCCAGCTGGCCGAGCTTGGCGAGGAGCTTGGGATTCATGACGCGCCGGGCAGCTTGAGCACGATGAGAAAGGTGAACGTGTTGTCCTGCCGGGACCGATCCAGGCTGGGCGCGGAAATGTCGCTGAAGAGGGGACCAATCCGGGGATCCTTGCGCAGGGTCTCGATGTAGCCGCCGAGCACCCGGCTGGCGCGCTCGGGGGGTTCGGCCAGACTGCCGCGCAGCGTGACCACCCGGTCGGCGTAGCCGATCCCGTCGATCGTCATCCGCTCCGGCAGCGTGCGGCCGATGTTGAGGATGAACACCGAGGGGACGAAGGGCGAATAGACGAGGTCGTAAGCGTCCTTGATCCGGCCGGCCTCGCCCATGTAGTCGCGCAGGGAGACCTGCAGTTCGTCGTATTCATGCTGGTGCGCGGCGATGCGCTCGTTCCAGAAGCGCAGCTGCGCGGCCACGCTGGCGCGGACCAGCGTCTGCCAGCCGACCAGGATGAGGAGCACGAGCGTGACCGCGGCGGCGCAGGTGTTGACGAGGAAACGCACCCGCACGACGCTGTCTTCCGGCAGACTGTTGGCGTCGCGGAAGTCGAAGTGCCAGTTCGGCTCCAGGTCAAAGTCACTCGACCTTCTTGGCATAGGAGGCGGGGCTGAGGGGGGCGACGAGGCTGAGCAGGCTCAGCCAGTGCGGGCCGAGCCGCGTGGGCACGCCGTCGGCGACGGTGATGCGCAGCGCATCGAGCCATTTCGCGCAATCGATGGCCAGCACCCGCATCTCGAGCGCGGTGGCGAGGGCCTGGCTGAGCCAGTCGAGGCTGGGCGGGAGGAAGGTGCAGTACAGATCGTTCACGCGCTGGCCGGTCTGCAGCTCGAAGTAGTCGATCGCCGGCTTCAGGTTGCGGATCAGCGGGCGCAGCAGGCGCGGCGCGCGGGTGACGAGATCGGCGTCGGCGGCGAGCAGCCGGGCGCGCACGGTGGCGACGTCGGCGTCCCCGAGCTCCTTGCGCGCCGTGTCGACCAGCGCCTCGAACCCAAATTCGATGGGCGCGGGCGTGTTGACGCCGTTCTTGCCGAGGATGAACACGCGGGTGCGGTGGAGGT